>CAJIBL010000149.1_pt1 | contig 15184 bp, 13 predicted proteins | sample 9199351 | NCBI WGS metagenome assembly CAJIBL01 (sample SAMEA7708304, study PRJEB35096) | sediment metagenome | biome: marine neritic benthic zone biome [ENVO:01000025]; feature: sediment [ENVO:00002007]; material: shallow marine sediment [ENVO:03000034] sea grass bed [ENVO_01000059] ...
TAAATCGGATTACCCTTTATGTTTGTCGTCCTCTCAACGGCAAACATAAACAAAGATTCTCAGTGAACTCTGCGTCTGCGGTGAATAAAAATTTTATATTCCAACCAGAGATGTTCAAATATTCTCTACCATATTGGTAATGTCATCTGGGCTGTTTTGTTGTGAGCGCTCACCTTCGATTAATACGTCGTATTCTTCGCCGTCGTCAATAAAAGTTGTTACGCGCTTTTTACCAAGAATACTTTCCAGCGTGCGGCCAATATTCTGCACGCTCACACCGAGTTGTGCCGCTCGGTTGTAATCGATCTGCACCTGAATCTGTGGGTTGGTATCTTTATAGTCCGAATCTACGCTGAGAAGTTTGGGGTTTTGTTCGGCAATTTTTTCCAGCATGATGTCGCGCCACTGTGCGAGTTCTTGATAGCTGCCGCCGCCAATAACAAATTGAACGGGCTTTGCCACTCGAGAGCCAATTCCCTGGCGCATTACCGAGAAAGCGCGTACCCCGGGAAGTTCAGATAGTTTCTTATTTATTTCCGCCATAATCACATTGGCGGGTCGTCGTTTGCTCCAGTCTTCCAGTAACACAATTACAATGCCGGAATTAAAGCTGGAAATATTACTGCCCCAGGCGCGCGGTGTGCGAACCAGTACTCTTATCGCCTCGCCACTTTCCGCTAAAGGAAGCAGCCGTTGTTCAATTTCGTTCATGTAATCTTTCATGTAGTTGTAGCTTGCGCCTTCAGGACCATTGACCAAAACAAAAAAGGCCCCACGATCTTCTCTTGGCGCAAACTCCGACGGTATTTTATTTGCCATGTAGACGCTACTCAGAATAATCACTGCAAATACCAGTAAAACTTTTACCGGCCTTGCCAGGCAGCTTTTCACCCAACTGGTGTAGCGTTTTTGAAAGGCTTTAAAAAAGCGGTCAACGCCGTTCATCATGGTGTTAGTTCCATTCGAAGGCTTGAGTATTTTCGAGGCGAGCACAGCAGATAAGGTAAGCGCTACAAAGCTGGAAAATACAACTGCTGCGGACATGGTGAGCGCAAATTCAGAAAATAGCCTGCCTAAATTACCCTGTAATACTGCTATAGGCGCAAATACTGCGACCAGAACGGCCGTGGTGGCCAGCACCGCGAAGCCGACCTGTCGGGTACCTTTGAAAGCTGCGACCAGAGGGGATTCCTTATAGGTCTCCATACGCCGGTGAATATTCTCCAGTACTACGATTGCGTCATCTACCACCAGCCCGATAGCCAGTACCAGCGCGAGCAAGGTTAACAGGTTAACGGAGAAGCCCCACAGTGCGAGCAGAATAAATGTTGCAATAAGGGAAATGGGCACCGTTACCGCAGGGACCAGCATGGCGCGGACACTGCCGAGAAAAATAAAGATGACGATGATCACCAGAGCAATGGCGATGCCAAGAGTTTTATACACTTCGCTTATGGCCTGCTCAATAAAGACAGAGGAGTCATAGCTTTGGCGAAGCGCCATACCTTCCGGAAGTGTTGGATTAATGCGTGCTGCAGCTTGTTTTGCTCCCCTTGCCACGTCAATGGTGTTGGCCGTTGATTGTTTTGTAACACCAATGCCGACCATGGCTTCACCATTGCCCCGGAAAAAGGTGCGGTCTTCCTCCGTTCCTTTTTCAACTCGTGCTACATCGCCAAGTCTTACCAGGTGGCCATCGTCGCCGCGTTTTAACACCAGTTGCGTAAATTCTTCTGCTGTTTTGAAGCTGCGTTGCACGCGCACCGTGAACTGCCGCTCGCTGGACTCGACTGAGCCTGCCGGCAGCTCTACGTTTTCTGAGCGCAAGGCACTTTCCACATCCCGCACCGTCAATTGATGCGCGGCCAGCTGGATGCGGTCTATCCAAACGCGCATGGCATAGCGTTGGCTGCCGCCTATTCGCACTCGCGCCACACCGTCTACGGTAGAAAAGCGATCCAGCAAATAGCGGTCGGCGTAGTCCGTCAGCTCTGGCACGCTCAGGCGATCGCTGGTGAGGTTGAGCCACATAATGACATTCTCATTGGCGTCGACCTTACGCACATCGGGAATTTCCGCTTCAGCAGGGAGGTCGTCGAGAATGCGGGACACGCGTGCGCGGATATCGTTGGTGGCTGATTCGATGTCGCGGTCAATTTCAAACTCTACATTAATACTGGAGCGGCCATCGCGGCTGGACGATTCTATGAATTTAATGCCTTCAATTCCCGCGATGCGATCTTCAATCATCTGTGTGATACGGGTTTCCACAACACTGGCAGCGGCACCGGGGTAGGTGGTACTGATGGAAACTACCGGCGGGTCGATGTCTGGATACTCCCTTAGCGGCAGCCTGTCGAACGCGAGAATGCCAAAGGCAATTAACAGAAGTGATAGCACGGAGGCAAACACAGGGCGCTTGATACTGATGTCGGAGAGGATCATTGCGTTAGCCTATTGCGTGAGTAATTCAGGTAGTCGTTCGCTCTTATGGCTGGTCGCGCTAATCTGTACTTCTGCCCCCGGCCGCAGCTTCATTCCTCCATGGATGACAACAATTTCCCCCTCTTGTAAGCCTTCAGTAATTTCCACCAGCTTGCCCTGGCGTGCTCCCAGCTGCACCTGGCGTTTTTCAGCGAGATTGGGCTCGGTGGTAGTGGAAACGACATAAACGTATGAACGTCGTCCCTCCTGGATGATGGCTTCTTCGTTAATAGCAATAGCCTGGCGTGCCTGCTCCCTCAGCTCCACGGTCATTAACAAGCCTGGTCGCAGCACCTGCTGGTCGTTTCGGATCAGGGCTCTGGCGGTTACAGAACGTGTTACCGGGTCAACGCGAGAGCCAATACTGCTTAGAGTGCCGCGAAACTCCCGGTTTTTCAGTGCGGTAGCTTTAGCCAGAACCTCTATACCGGTGGTAATCTTGTCCAGGTGCATCGAGGGGACGGTCATATCCAGCTTCATCACACTGATATCATCCAGGGTGGTGATGACATCTCCAGGCCTCACCAGCGCACCCACGCTGATATCCCGCAGGCCAACCACGCCTGCAAAAGGTGCCAGAATCAGTCGGTCCTGCAGGCGAGACTGAACGCCAAGTAGCTGTGCTGATGCTGCTTCCACAGCTGCTTTTTGTTGATCCAGCTGGGCTTCGGTTGTAAGTCGTTCCTTCTGCAGTGTGAGCAAGCGTGCATATTGTCGCTCAGCCTCCTCAAGCGTGGATCTCGCCTGTTCCAGTTGCGCGTGTTCTTCAGCGCTGGTCATTTCGATTAATATATCCCCTGCATTTACGCGCTGGTTATCATCAAAATGAATGGCTGTGACCGTTTCTGTAACACTTGCTGACAGCGTGGTTGCCTCATTGGCGCGTAAAGTTCCTAGTGCTTCGATACTATCGCTCAAGCTCTGCAAGCGAACTTCTTGCACGAATACAGGAGCGGGGCCTTTTTGCGCGACACTTGCTAAACTGAGCACAGCCAGCAGGCAGGTCAGCAGGGCGGAGTTTGGTGAAAGTTTCATCGGCGAAGCTGTCCTTGTTGATGATGACCAACTACGTTACGTTGTTGCTATGTTACGTTATTGCTGGTTAGCTAGTCTTCAAAATATGATATACGCTCCGCGCTGAGATTCAGGAATCGTTCATCTACTATCATTACAATCGACAATAACTATCGAGAATGCCCAAAAGACAATGAAGCCTTTTATTCCTCTACTTTTTCTTACGCTTTTAATTGGTGCATGCAGCTCTCTTGTGGATAAGGGGGACAAGCTCTTCGAGGCAGGTGAATATGAACAAGCTGCGCAGTTTTACCAGCGAGCATTACGCAAAAACCCCGATAACGTAGAAGCGACTATTGGCTTAAAGCGAGCACAGGAGAAAATCATCGATCGAGGGCTTATCGATGTTCGTATGCTACGGCTGGGTAACAATATGGAAAGTGCGGTTCAGAAGCTTGAGCAATTACTGCGCAACCAGAAGACCTGGGGCTTGCAAGCGGCGGGGGCGGTCGCGCTTACCCAGGACGAAGAAACACGGTTTGCCAGGAGCTGGCTTGTGAAAGAGGGGGCACGACTGGCAGAAGGGGCGTTTCCAGATCAATATCGCTATTTTAAAAACGAGTATGCCTCTCTGATCGGCGGCAGTGTATCTCTCAAGCGCAAGCTCGCGGAGCATGATAAGCCTGTGCTTGCGAAGGGGAGGGCGCGCTGTAAAAAGCTTGCCGCGAACGTTTCGGGGCAGCGTTTTTTTCTCAAGGACTTTAGCCGAAAATACTGTGCCATGTGGGAGACCCCCGTTAGCCTTAATCTGGATCCGATTGACACCACGCGTTTTAGCAGCCTTAGCCTGGATAACCGTGTTCGTTATTCTCTCGAATATAACAGTGGGTATTCAGGGGGCTTTAATAGCACCATTGGTCAGCTTAGTGAAGACTTCAGCAGCTCGGTCTGGCACAGCGAAAAAAGCCAGGACATTTTACGGGTGAATGCGCGGGGGCGAGTTGAATATAATCGACGCTCGCGAGACGTTCAACGCTATGTAAACTACATTAAGAGCTCTAAAACGAAATTCAAAGACCATGAAGGTAAAGAAGTTGTCGCAACTAAAGAAGAGGAGAAAGTTCATCGTTATCGCGCCCGGGTTTATAACGAGGAGTTTTCTATTGCTCTTACCTTACAAAGCTCTGTGAGAGGTAAAGCCCTCTCTCGAAATATCAGTTTTCAGGATGGCCACCAGACTGAATCTCACGGTGAGAATTTTCCGCCGGCGTATTTACAACCTCAGTCACCGGTGTTTATGGATTTACCCTATATCTTTAACGCCGAAGCTAACGCACTAAGAAATAATTTTATTTCGGCGCTTTCTCTGCAGTGGGAGAACAAATATTGTGAAAATATGGGTGATGACTACGGAGAAAGTATTCTGCGCTGTGCGGAAGTAAACGCCGAGCACTCTTATGTTAACAATTGGTTTGAAAGTAAATTTGGCTTGGATTACCACCAGTTATCTTCTCTGGTGGGACTGTAATAAATCCCTTTTTCAGGAGGCTTAAATGCTCAAGTTCATTAGTGCGAAAGCGCAAAGTAATATTATCGTGGTTTTATGTATGCTCACTGTGTTGTCGGCATGTTCTTCGGGCACCAAAGTTGAGAGTGATATGGGAATAAAAGGTGCTCCGGAATGGGTGAACGAGGGTAATCAGGCTCTTAAGGATAAAAACGGCCGATATTTTCACGGAACGGGTTCTGCGCCGGGTATGAGCGATGCTTCACTTCAACGTTCCACCGCAGACAATCGGGCAAGAGCGGAAGTGGCGCAAATTTTTACATCCTATATGAATGTGCTTGCCAGCGACTACAGTGCGGCATTAAGCGATGATACTGAATCGGTCAGTGAGCAAGCGCTTTCCCGTACTATTGAAAATACTACGGAATTGAATTTGGTGGGTGTAGAGATTATTGCCCGCTGGAAAGACAAAAAAACAGGTGTGCTATATAGCCTGGCCGAGCTGGATATGAAAAAGTTCAAGAAGGTAGTAAGTACCGCAGAACAGATGGATGCCAGTTTTAAAGCCTTTGTGAGCGATAATGCTGAAAATGTTTTTGATTCAATGAGCAAGGAAAAATAACTTATGTCTTTGAGAGCCATTGTTTATAGTTTGTTATGTTTTTCTTTCTTTCTTACGGGCTGTGCTGAAACGCCAACCAAAGTGGAAAGAATCTCTGCCGATGAAGTTACCGATCTTAGCGGGCAGTGGAACGACACTGATTCCAGGCTGGTATCTGAAGAAATGGTTATGGATATGCTGGCCCGGCCATGGATAGAAAATCACAGAAGGCAGTACAGCGCTAAACCGGCTGTAATTGTCGGTTATATCCGCAACCTAAGTCATGAGCACATCAATGTGAAAACTTTCATTAATGATATTGAACGTGAGCTGATTAATTCAAATCAGGTAGATTTTGTTGCCGATAGTGAAGAACGTGAACAGCTGCGCTACGAAAGGGAAGATCAGGATCTAAACGCTTCAGAAGCCTCTCGTAAAGCCATGGGGCAAGAGCTTGGGGCAGATTATATGCTGCTCGGATCTATCAATACGATTCTGGATGGTGCGGGCACAACGCAGGTCACTTACTATCAGGTGGACTTGAAGCTGACCAGTCTCACTGACAACAGAACCATGTGGATCGGGCAGAAGAAAATCAAGAAACGAATAGAGAACAGTAAGCGAAGGTACTACTAATTTTGAATAGGAAGGATGGTCAAATGTTGTTAAAAACGTTAGTGCTTAGCCTCTGTGCGGTGCTGGTTTTTGCTTGTGGTTCTCAAGCGGTAAAAGATGAAACCCAGGCACCAGCCTGGTTGCTGGGTGAGAGCAAAGATTTTCCGCGAAAGCAGTACCTGTTCGGAGTGGGTGAAGCTGATTCTATGGCCAGTGCCAAGTCGCGAGCGCGGGCTGAAATCGCCAAGGTATTTACCGTTGATATTCAGGCTCATGCCAGCGACAGCAGTGTCTACGAGAATTTAAACCTGGCTGATGGTGTTGGCGCCACGGAGTCACTTGCTGTTTCGCAATCCATAGCAACACAGACCAAGCAAAGGGTTCAGGGGATTGAGATCCCTGAAGTGTGGCAGGATAAAAGCAGCAAACGCTATTATGCTTTGGCGGTGCTGCCGAGGCAGAAAACCGCCAGCTCGCTGCGGAAAGATATCGCGAGCCTGGATATGGCAACGGAAACTGTTCTTTCCAGTGCCAAAGCCAGTGGCTCTCTTTTTCAAAAAATAAAACTGTCAAGTAAAGCTATCGATTTACAGAGCAAGCGCAGTCTCCTGGCCGATCAGTTAGCGGTGGTTTCCCTCACCGGTAACGACCTTAGCGAAAAATATCCGCTACAAAAACTGGTTGTGGACCGCTCGGAGTTGCTTTCTCGCATAACGGTACGAACTGAAGCCGAGGGCTTTGAAAGCGTTAAAATGCAGGATGTACTGGCAAATGCTCTGGCTAATGACGGTCTTACAGTAACGGATAGCGGTGAACATTTGATTGTTGCTAACTTGACCACTACCGGGCTGGAGCCGCGTGGGGCATGGTTTTACAATAAAGCTTCGCTCACGGTATCCGTCTTTGACCGGCAAAAAAACAGCCTCGGAGGTAAGACCTGGGATTATAAGGTTTCTGCTACCGATGCAGCGCTTTCAGAAATACGCGTTATTGAGCAAGCATCGGCTATTCTCGAGAAAGAGCTCGCCAAAGAGTTTTTTAGCTTGATGAATTAGTTGATTACGCGAGAGCCTTCCAAGCATTTCTCAGAATATAAAAAGGCTGTGACAGGTATTGTTGTCACAGCCTTTTTTTATGATTTTTTTATCCGTTGTTTTTTAACCCGGAATAGAAAAATTCCGGGTTAATGCTTACAGTTTGAAAACAACTTTTACCGTATCGTCCACGCTGGCAGAATCGATATAGCCGATTCCTCCCGGATCGCTGGCAACTTTTTTCTTTACGTTTTCGTCTCCGGCTTGAACTTCTGGCGGCGAAGCCTGACCGGTAAAAAGTAACTTGGCCCAATAGGACTTTAGCTGTTTGGAGTTTTTACTCAAAACATTTTTGTTAAAAAGTTCGCGAATAAGAGAGCCTTCCGCTTGATCCACGGGGTATGCCTTAATTCCGCCGTGGTAGGTTCTCCTTTTGGCTAGATAAATCTGCTTGATTTCGGACTTGCTTATTTTGCTGGCGTTGGACGGGTGCACAATAACGACCATATCTGCACAAACGTTCATGGACGGTAAGCTAACAAGCGCTATGAGGGCAAAACAGAAAACACGTATGAATACCTTGGTTTGCATTGTACACGCTCCTTAGAAAATGAGGTCGAAACCGACTGTAACTACATCTACTTCATTAGCCTTGCCTCGCAGAGAGATAGGTATTTCTGTAGATTTATCGGTGGTGGATGTGTACTCAACTTTAAATGCCGCTGCCGGGTGAAAATCCCAGCGAATTCCTGCCGTGAGGGATTCACGTTTGAGCGATTCTCCTTCGAATATGGGAACCAGCCCGTCATAAAAATCCTGGTAGGAATCTGAGTAAGTGATGTGGGGTGTAACGCTGCCGATAAGGTAACCAGCGCTTATCATTGAGGAGCCAAGCGCATCTAAATTCAGTGGGCCCGCGCTGAGGAATCTGTCCTCAATTGTACCTGTCGTTATTTCAGTAATAATGAATCCGTCCCCGAGTGTAAGGTTTGCTGCAAGCGAGCCGAAGTTTGCATCTTCCGGGTTGGACTTGTCGGTGAGTCCTGCAGTGTAAAACTCGCCCAATAAGTATGACGCGCGTATTTGCAACCAGTCGTTACTGATATTGAATACAAAGCCATATACGGAATCGGTAGTGAAACTGCCGAAACTTGATTGCTCATTTTTACTCATCCCGGTGTAAAAACGGGTGCTGGTGGACCAGTCTCCGAACGCGCCGTTGTGAGTGAAGGATATGCCTTCATAGGTAGGTAAGGTGTTTGCGTAAACATCCGCAGGTGGTCGAATCCAGTGGTAGGCGTATCCTACATCGATAAAATCTGAGTAGTAGTAAAGAGGCATACGCTGACGACCGGCCTGGAAGACAAAATTGGGCGTTAACTCATACGACATATATGCCCACTCCAGGTCCGCCTGGAAGCCATTGGCGCCGCGACCGGTTACCTGTGCAGTCACTGTAAGGCCTCGGGTTAAATCTGATTTAACCTGAAGCCCGTAACTGCTGTCCGGGCGGTATGAAATGGTATCTGTGTAAAAGGCCTTTTCGTTTATAGCGCCACTACCGTCGGGGTTTGTAGAATTACCGGGGTCGGCTCTGTAAGTGGTGTCGCTACCATCAGGGAGTTCAGTACTGCTGACTGTCATCCCCCCTGCAAACGAGGCGAAGCCATTAAAAGTCGTTTCTGCTGCATTGGCACTTACAAAATATACAAATAATACAGCACCCAAAATAACGTGATTTCGACAAGCAGCAAAAAAAGATAGCTCGCGAGCCTGTACGTATTTTGCAGACAAAGGGAGCATGGCCGCACCTATCAGACGCGAGCGAAGCCGATATCAGCTTTGCAATTGCACGAATTACTGGCTTGGAAAACAAAAAGAAGAATGGACAAATTGAAGAGCCACCACTAAGTAAAGTGAAGATTGAAGCGAAAAAATCTTTTGGCTCCGCCGAAATGGAATACCTCGGGCAGAATATTTACAGTTCAGTTCAGCAGGTGAATGCGGGCTATCAGAAGTTTGTAATTTTTAACCAGGAACACTGGCTTGATATACCTGCGTCAGATGACAACAGAGAATATCGTATTCTTCTTGATATCTCATCCACATCCAAACCTGAGCTGATTGTGTTTCGCAATAGCTTTGTTGATAGTTAAGCTGGTGCTGATGATGAAATGCTATCTAAATTCCGTACTTTTTTTCATATTTATTATTTGCCAACCCAGTATCGCGGTTGCAATGACGAAAAATGGTGTTGGTGAGTTCAGAGAGCTTGGACGAAGAGTGTTTATTGGAGAGCTCTCCACCGCTCAGCCTATCAGCGAGGCAAAATTTCTGTTAACTCAGGATTTGCCCGTTACGATGAGGCTAAGAGTAACGTCGCCGAGAGTCTCCCAAAGGCGTTTTCTCACTATCTGGTTGGAAGGTATTGCGGTAAATACTAAAGCGCAGGAAATGGCCGCACATTCAGCAAACATCAGTCAGTTCAGTAAAATGTTTCGAGGTTCACTCCACCAGGGAGACCTTATTGAAATACAATACAGGCCAGGTGAGCCGCTTAAAGTGGTTCTAAATGATATCGAGCTGGGTAACATAACCTCAAATAATAAGGGAACGTTTTTCCGTATTCTTCTGTCCAGCTGGATAGGTGAAATCCCATTGTCGAGTAGCTTGAAATTGGCTGTTCTTGATCCTCAGAATATAGACAGTGAACTTAATACCGAATTTAATGCGCTTGACTATGGTCAGGAGCGCAGCTTTGAAGTTCAGCAATGGTTGGCAATGGCGAGCCAGTTAGCTGAGGAAACAGTCAAAGATACTGAGCAAGCGGTACCGGTAAAAACGAAACAAGCACAAGCACCCGCGAAAATAGCGTCAGAAAGTGCTTCGCAACCAAGGCCGCAAAAGAGTAACAAAGAGCCAGCTGTAAAAGCCGGCAAGCAAGATAAAACCAGTGCGGCAAAGCCTGTTCTGGCTATGTCACAGTCTTCACCCAGCGTAACGAATACTGAAAAACCAAAGGGGGAAAGTGGGCTTAAGGAGGAACAAAAAAAGGTTCAAAGAGCTGAGAGGGCTAATGAAACTATTGAGTTGGATGAATACTCGTTACTTGTCAGGCAGCAATATTACAGCCAGTTAAATCACATGGTATTGAAGTATCAAACCCTGCCTAGAAGAGCGTTCCAAAAACGAATTGAAGATGATGTAAGGGTAATCGTGCGAATAGACCGTTCAGGTCAGTTAAAATCTGTTGAGCTGGCTAATGCCTCCCGTCATTCATTCTTAAACAAACAGGCCGCTAGCGCAGTAGAAGAGGCCGCTCCTTTTCCTCCTCTGCCTAAAGAAATCGTAGAAGATGAGTTTTCTTTTAGTGTGCCATTCCGCTATAGGTTGCCTTATTAGGCGCTGTTTCACTCGGTTTAATAGAAGCCAAGAATCAAAGATGCGAGTCCAAGTACCACTATCCAGCCAATAATCATAAGGTAGTTGGAGTAGCGCTCGAGAATGTTGGTTCGTGATTTGTAATCCCGGTAGAACATCTGTATGGCTGAAGGCAGTTCTTCAAAGCGTTGTTTGCGGTTTCCCTTGAGAGAGCTCTTATCCAGTTCACTTTTTATCATGCTAAAGGTGTTGTAGCGTAAAGTCTCATCGTTCGGGGTTTGCTTGAGAGCATTAAACAGCAGTTCAATAGCTTGCTTCAGCTTTTTTTGAGCGGCTAAAGCGATAGCCAAATTGTTGAGCGTGTTTATGCTGTTTGGATTGAGCCTGAGCACTTCCCTGTAGTGGATCTCGGCTTGTTTAAAGTCTTCCAGTTCAAGTGAGATGCTAGCCATCAGTTCGTGGGCTTGTTCGCTACCGGGGGCCACTTTAAGCAGTGCCTGAGCCGTAAGCTTTGCTTTTTTTATCATCCCCTGCTGAAGTTGCATTGCCGCCAGTTGCTGCAGGTAATTTGCGTTTTCAGGGTCTATACGTGCTGCCGTTTCCGCCATTTCCAAGGCTGAGTTGAAACGTTTGAGTTCTCTGCATGCGAGGCTACGGAGATAGTAAGCAAAGGGTTCTTCAGGTGCGAGTTTTATCAGCGCCATTGCGGCCTGCTCGGCTTTATCATACTCATCTTTTTCCAGATGTGCTCTTATCAGGCAGGCTCGCCCCTGAATACTTTCGGGTTGAGACGAAAGGAACAGGACGCACTGTTTAATAGCGTCATCACAACGGCCTACTTCAAGTAGGCTCTTTGCTATTTGTAGTGCTCTCTCTTCCACGATTGTTATAAATTATTAGTGTCAATGTAATGCAAAAGCTCGTCAAACGTGCCGCTCTCATTGGCAAACATGGCGTAATTTCGCGCTGTTTCAAACCAAGTTCGTGTGCTTGCCTTGTGTTCCTGTATTGCTCGCTTGAGGTCATTCATGTTGATTGGGCGTATTTCACCCGTTTCTATGGAATCTTCCAGCGCAAATTCAACAGCGCTGTTACAGGTGTGTGCAATGTCTGCCCCGGAAAAAAGGTGGCTTGCCTTTACCAGAAATTGGCTATCGATGTTACCGTCCAGAGGCTTATCTTTCAGGTAGTACTCGAATATGGTATGCCGGGCGGGCTCATCGGGTGGGAATACCGCTACCATTCGGTCGAATCGACCCGGACGCTTGAGTGCCGCGTCTACATCCCAGGGGTGGTTAGTAGCTGCGAGGATAAACAAGTCATCATTATCGCTGCTTAGGCTGTCCATTTCCGTAAGTAGCTGGTTTACCAGGGTTCGCAGACCTGAGGTTTTAAGCTGGCTGCGCTTTTGCCCAATTGCATCGATCTCGTCAATAAAGAGTACCGCAGGTGCGTGTCGGCGAGCCGTTTGAAACAAGTTGTGCAGCTTTTTCTCGCTTTCCCCCATGTACATGTCGAGAATGTCGTTAAGCCCTATGGTAATGAACCTGGCTCCCAGCTCGCCGGCCAGCGCACGAGCGATGTAGGTTTTTCCGCAGCCGGGAGGGCCATATAACAGTAGTCCTCCTCTTACACTTTTGCCGTAGGCTTTCATCAGCTCAGGGTTCTTAAGTGGTGCAAGGAAAGATAGTTCAAGTCGCTTTTTTACGGCTTCCATGCCTCCGACATCTTTGAGATAAATGTGAGCGTCCTCAACATCCACAAAAGCTTCGGCCGAATCGCTTTGGTTGACCAATCGCAATTGAGCTCCGCGAACCCGCGTGGGTGGTTGATCGCTTTTGTTATTGTCACTGCCTATGTGTGTGATGCTGGAGGTTTCTGCCTGGCTGCTTTGAGAGTTATTGCTCCCGTGTCCGAGTGAGCCGAGCAGGGTTTCATAACCTGATACTAGCTCTTTTTTACCCAGTTCATTTGCGAAATGAACAGCATATTTAAGGCCTTCTACTTGTACCGGGTTCAGGGTAAGTAGTTTCTGGCAAGTGAGCAGGCCTTTTTCGGCATGGCCGGCCTCTTTAAGCAGACTTGCCAGGTGGATGAGCAAATTCTGATCAGATGGAGAGGCGGACAGTGCCGACTCGATGGCCTTAATTACCGACTCATTGCTCATGTTTTCATCTCCTGATTGTAGCGCCTTACAGAGTGAGCCAGTTTAGCGTATTTTATTGAAGGATGGTTTTCTGTAGAGTAAGTTACTGTCTGGTGCTGTTTCAACACCAGTGAATTTCGCCCACTGGAGAGCGATGGTGGAAGTATTAATCGGGTTTGCAATTGTCTTATATCTTGATAGTAAAGAGCCAATTCCCATAGGCCGTTGGGAAGTTGGCCTGATATTAGTCGTAGCGGTCGTGTTAACCTTTGTCATAGCCTTCGCTTTGATATTAATAGGAGTTAGTGGAATTTACGTTTTTTACCTGGTTGGTTTGCTGTGCTTTTTTACTGTGCCGTTATGGCGTTTAGTCATTGGCTGGCGCGGGAGAAAAAGCTTGCCTTGAAGTATTCGGGGGTCATTTCCGCTTCGCTATTGATAGCCGTATTGAGAGTTCTATTGACAGTAGAGTCTACATAGTTAGCAGGCCGCTGAAAGACGGTTCAATGCTAGTGGGCTTTTACTTTTCTCTTTTTGCAGCGGGAACACTCGTAAACCGTCACCAGCTTTCCCTGTTTAACATCGAATTGCTTTTCCGTAACTATCTGCCACTTATGAAAGCCCTCACGGCACAAGGTTTTCCCTTTGTGTTTCTCGGATAGCTTTGGGCGCTTAAAGGGGATGACATTACTCATAACTGGCGTATTGATTCTAAAGCAGCGGCTTGTCACTCGGAATTCGATTATTGTGGAGGAGTAGCTAATATTCGTCAATGTCTATCGCCAACGAGTATGGCGGAGGCAACGCTGTGTACAAAAAATGAGCGACAGTGGCGATGAGCCGAGTTTACGTTAGGCGAGCAATGCAAGGCTAAGCCCCCGGTGAGTAGTATTCGTCAGTTAAATGGCTAGTCATGTTTTTCATAAAAATTCCTGCGACAAAAATGCAAGTTCTTTCTTGCCGTAGATGGGTGTTTTGCGGTAAAAAATAAGGGCGAGCTGAATTAAAGCGAGCGGTTTAGTAAAGGTTATTAAAGGCCATGTTAATATAATCTAGTAAAATAAAAGGAGCTATCATGTTAGGTGAAAGCCACTCTCTTCTCAATGATTTTCCTGAACATAGTGATCTGATAAGCAGCCTGACTGCGGGTGATGAATCTTTTGCCTATAGCGCAAAACAGTATGATAATCTCGATAGAGAAATTCGTGACCTTGAGTTGAAGGGGGCGCCCATTGATGACGACGCAATGCACCAGCTCAAGCATGATCGTGCAGAATTGAAAGATGCTCTCTATAGTCGCTTACTGGCAGCTACTGGTTAAAAAACGCTGTAGCAATTTATTTTTATCTGAATAAGTATCAGCAGAGTTGGCTTGGTATTTTATGCTGATTTATGGTTTGCTCAGAAAAGCTATTTGATTTACGCAATAAGCTATCTGTCGCGCGCCGGAATGCCATTATTTAGCTTCCGGTGCTCGGGTAAAACAATTCGTGATTCAGGAGGTTGTTCCCGATTCTGTAAATATCTTGAGGCATTGTATGTCAGCTGCGCATTCACCAGTTCATAGGTATCATTTGGGCTTGGTTCCCTACCTCCATCTAGCTGAGAGTATGATGTTCTAGTAAATGCTCTTGTTTATCCCGTTCATAAGGCCTCCGTTTTGCTCTGGCCAACATAATTCATAAGCACACGTAATAATTGCTTGTACGCCGCTTAATAGATGATTTCGTGTGAGTGCAAATTGTACCAGCTGACTCATCACTTGGGCTTTTCGATTAGAGCTAATTTACTCTCTCCAAGCTGGCACATTGCTTCAGAGCCACGGCTACGTTTACCCTCGCGAACACACTCTAATCATAAAATTCGGCTTGATAATTTCAACAGCTTACGAATAGCCAGGGTTAGCGAAGGCCTGTGAAACGAAAGTTTTTAATCTTATTATTTAGGCATTTATGGCTTTGTTTTTCGGGAGTTTGGTGCTCTCATTAATGTTCAGGATTTAGACAACGTGGATGAGCAGTGGCAGAATGCCTTTGTAGACTACATGGATGAGAAAAACATCGAAGCCTGTTACTGGTCCATCAACCCTGAGTCAGGTGACACTGGCGGGCTATACAACAGCTCGTACCACCCCGTTAACAACAAAACTGACTGGGGTGTCTGGACGACGCCAAACGAAACCAAGTGGAACATGCTTTATCGCTTGTGGGACTAATCAATTAAAGAGCGCTGGAAGCGGCGCTTTATTAGGCTATTAACCCGGCAATTAAATAGATTATCCTATCTATTTAATTGCGCGCCCTTGAACTACTGGCGTAAATGCGTGAATTTACTGGTATTTCAAGGGCTTACATTGCCCTGCGGGCAATGGCGGCGCGTCCGTGCACCGCTTATTAACTTAA
>CAJIBL010000886.1_pt1 | contig 15051 bp, 12 predicted proteins | sample 9199351 | NCBI WGS metagenome assembly CAJIBL01 (sample SAMEA7708304, study PRJEB35096) | sediment metagenome | biome: marine neritic benthic zone biome [ENVO:01000025]; feature: sediment [ENVO:00002007]; material: shallow marine sediment [ENVO:03000034] sea grass bed [ENVO_01000059] ...
CTAGGGCCTGTTAACACTAATTTAATTGCCACTGTTGTGGCTGAAAACGCGCCAATCTAGGCGCGAAGAGAGAAGTTTAGTCATTCTAAATAAACGATGAGCAACAACGAGTGGCGCGTTTTCAGCCGCAACCCGAAGGGCATGGCCATTTTTTCGCCCAACTACCTTATCAGTCGCTTATTTGCAACAACCAAATCACGCTCCTTCTGCCTTGTTGGACAAAAAAATGGGCTCAGGCAGAGGTAATTAAATTAGTGTTAACAGGCCCTAGCAGCCCTTGGCTTCAAGCTTGGGCTTACTCAGCAATAGCGGTGTTTTTTCTTTGGTAGCGTATGCGCCGAATGGTATTCAAGTTTACCGCAAGCAAGGTTATTTCCAGCAGCGTGCCGCCAATAGAGCCGACAACAATATTATTTGCCAGCCAGCATAGAGCGCCGCACAAAAAAGCAATGCGCAGCTTTATGCCTTTCAAACAAAAGAGCGCGTAGGTTCCAATGCAGGCTCCGAGTATGGGGAACAGATCGCTCAGGGTATCAGCCAGGGCAATACCAATGGCCAGCGTTATCAGAATAAATACCAGGGCCGCCCACACGGAGGATGTGTGTATCGCCAGCCATGCGCGCACCATCGACAAGGCTGCGCCGAAGCTGGCGGTTGGCGCTCCGAGCAGGGCGAAGTGAATGGTGTTGTTGAGACTCATAAGCACCATCATCAATTTCAGGCGTTTATCGTCTTTCTGGTAGAAGCAAAGTACGCCCAAGGCAAAACTTAGGAAGCCCAGTGCCTGCGCGATAATTTGGATGGTCATGAAGGTACTGCAGAAATAAAAAGGGCCTACATTGTAGCAAGCCCTCGGTGATAGATGCGAATGCTTTGTACTTATACGGCTTCTTTCTGCTCCCCGGCTACTTCTTCGTTAGACGCCTCTTTGGGTTCCACAGCCTCTATTTTTTTACCCTGGTGACCGTGTTCGTATTCCTCCAGGAAGGTAAGCAGTTCTTCCCGGTAACGATAGTAGTCCGGGTGTTCCAGAAGCTGTTTGCGTGTGCGTGGGCGCGGCAGATCCACCTCCATAACATTGCCGACTTTGGCATTGGGGCCATTAGTCATCATTACCACGCGGTCTGCCAGCAGGATGGCTTCATCCACATCGTGGGTGACGCAAATGGCCGTTACCTGTGTGCGTTTCCAAACTTCCATCAGTACTTCCTGCAGCTCCCAGCGGGTGAGGGAGTCGAGCATGCCGAAGGGCTCGTCCAGCAACAGTAGCTTGGGCTGCAGGGCGAATGCCCGTGCAATACCTACGCGCTGTTTCATGCCGTTGGAAAGTTCCGAGGCTTTTTTGTCCATGGCGTCCGCAAGACCCACGCGGGAGAGATAGTACTCAATAATATCTTTCCGTTCCTGCTTGTTGCCGTGGGGGTATACTTTTTTAACGCCAAGCTCAACGTTCTCTCGAGCACTTAACCAGGGAAAGAGGCTGGGTGCCTGAAATACAACGCCCCGGTCAGGGCCGGGCCCTGATATTTCTTTGCCATCGAGAATAATACCGCCTTGGCTGATCTCGTTAAGGCCCGCCACCATGCTCAGTACCGTGGATTTGCCGCAACCGGAGTGGCCAATCAGTGAGATGAACTCACCCTTGCGCATTTTAAGGTCGAATTCTTCTACAACCGTAAGTGGCCCTTTTGGCGTCGGGTAAATTTTGGTGACCTGGGTAAATTCAACGAAGCGGTCTTCGTTTAAGCTCGGTTTTTTTACTTCAGGCGGTGTCGCTTCTCTCGGAGTTTCTTCTTCGCCGTGAATGATGCTGTCCGGCACTCGGGCTGCCACCATGGCTTCTTTGGTTGGCAGTTTTGAGGTGTTGGGTTTGATGTCTGGAAGCTGCAGAGAGTCGTCTGTGGCGCCTGCTTCCAGGCCAACCTTAATCAGGTACTCGGTAATGGATTTACGCAGGACTTTAAAGTCCTGGTCGTGGTTCATCGCTGTGCGATCCCTGGGGCGGGGAATGTTAATTTTGAACTCCGGGCCGAGTGTTGCTTTTGGTCCCGGGTTGAGGGGAATTACCCTGTCCGCCAGAAGAATGGCTTCGTCCACGTCGTTGGTGATGAGTACGATGGTTTTCTTTTCCTTTTGTGAAATATCGTTAATTTCGTCCTGAAGGTTGGCGCGGGTGAGGGCATCCAGGGCCGAAAGGGGTTCATCCAGCAAAAGCAGCTCCGGCTGCATGGCCAGCGCCCTGGCGACGGCTACCCGTTGTCGCATACCTCCCGATAATTCCGCCGGGCGACGATCTACAGCATGGGAAAGACTCACCATATCAATGTAACGGTGAATGTGTTGCTCGCGTTTTTTCCTGGGCCAGTCGCCGAATACCTGGTTAACCGCCAGTTCAATGTTTCCGTATACCGTGAGCCATGGCATTAGTGAATAGCTTTGGAACACAATTCCACGTTCGGGGCTTGGCCCTGTTACGGGTTTGCCCTTGAATTTCACTGCACCACTGTCCGGGTTAATTAAACCTGCAATGGAAGAAATAAGGGTTGTTTTACCGCTGCCGGAGAAACCTACGATGGCTACGAACTCACCCTCTTCGATTTCCAGGTTTATATCGGACAATACTTCAGTAATATTGTTGCCGCTACCGTAGCTTTTACTGATGTTTTCAAGCTTTAGAAAAGACATATTTTTTTCCTCTATCGCTTGTCGCTGAAAGTAAACAGGTTTTGCAGGGTGTACATCAGGCGGTCCAACAGGAAGCCGATAACACCGATGGTGAGTACGGCTACCATAATTCGGCCGAGGGAGTTGGAGCTGCCATTCTGGAATTCATCCCAAACGAATTTACCCAGGCCGGGGTTTTGTGCCAGCATTTCTGCCGCGATAAGTACCATCCAGCCCACGCCAAGAGAAAGTCTTAGACCGGTAAAAATCAGAGGCAGTGAAGAGGGCAGCACCAGCTTGGTGACTTTGGTGAACCAGCCCAGCTGTAATACTCTGCCCACGTTCATCAGATCTTTATCGATGGATGCTACGCCTAATGCGGTGTTGATCAGTGTTGGCCAGAGCGAGCACAAGGTTACTGTAATAGCGGAATTTAAGAATGCTTTGCTGAACCAGGAGTCATCGGAGGTTACGTAGGTTGCACTTACCACCATGGTTACGATGGGTAGCCAGGCGAGGGGCGATACCGGCTTAAATATCTGAATGATAGGGTTCATTGCCGAGTTGAATGTGCTGCTTAAGCCGCAGAATATTCCCAGCGGTACAGCGACGATTGTGGCAATAAAAAAGCCCATAAATACGGTTTTAATACTGGTCCATATCTGGTCCAGATAGGTCGGAGCACCGGTATATTCACGCCATTTGATTTTGTCGGTTTTACCTTGCGCTTCGTATTTGGCGTTGCGCTTTTCCTGGCGCTCGTAAAAACTTGCTTGTTTCTCCCTTTGTTCGCGGTGGTCCTGTAACAAGCCTGAGGCTTGCTTATAAACATCGGTGGGGCCGGGAATAGTGCCAAGACTGGTAACCACCTGGCTGGAAAGCTGGCCCCATAAAAACAGAAAAGCTGCGAAGGCGACAATGGGTATGCCCATTACCAACCACAATTGTTTAACTTGTTCTTTTGGGTTTTCGCCGCTTGCGAGGCGCACCAGGGGTACGAACCAGGTGAACCCTGAAATCTCCAAAAAGTTGATTAGCTTGTTCATAATTACTTCAACCCGTTTATAGTGAGGGGCGACAATCCATTTCCTGTGGTGTGTTGTGCCCAATATTTAATGTTCGCTTCTTTTAAGAATCCTGAGCGTTGCCCGCATATCCGTTTGCGTATTTGTTGCAAATGTAACCGTCAAAAAAAGGCGGCGGCGAACCGCCGCCAAGACGGGTGATTATTTTTTCTTGCTTACGCCCTTGGTGGTAACGATGTCTCCGGCTTTCAGGCCGATGGGCAGTTTCGCAAGGTACTCATTTGGTTTTTTACCGTTATAGGTAATATTGTCGATAAATTCGGTTTGTGGTGGGCGGTAGCCGTCTGTACCGAAAGGAAAGTCCTCTTTCTTCACTTTCTTTTCTTTGATCAGCATTTCTGCTGCCTGCATATAGATTTCAGGCTTGTAAACTTTCTTTGCTGTCTCGTGGTACCAGCTGTCTGGCTTGTCATCCGCAATTTGTCCCCAGCGTCGCATCTGCGTCAGGTACCAGATTGCGTCTGAGTAGTAGGGGTAGGTAGCAAAATAACGGTAGAACACATTAAAGTCCGGTACCTCGCGAACATCACCTTTTTCATATTCGAAAGTGCCGGTCATGGAATTGGCGATTACTTCTGCGTCTGCACCAACATAAATGGGCTTGGAAAGAATTTTAACCGCTTCTGGTCGGTTCACGTTGTTGTTTTCATCCAGCCATTGCGCAGCACGGATTAAAGCTTTAACCACGGCCAGGTGCGTCTTGGGATTTTTCTTCGCCCAGTCGTTGGAAACGCCGAATACTTTTTCCGGGTTGTTTTTCCAGATTTCGTAGTCGGTAATTACCGGCACGCCAATGCCTTTAAATACCGCCTGCTGGTTCCATGGCTCGCCTACGCAGTAGCCGTAAATAGTGCCTGCTTCGAGTGTTGCCGGCATTTGGGGCGGTGGGGTGACAGAAAGAAGGGTATCACCGGCAATCTGACCAACCGTGCCTGATGCGCCCGGGCCGTAGTAACCGGGTTCAATGCCACCGGCGGCCAGCCAGTAACGGAGCTCATAGTTGTGCGTGGATACAGGAAAAACCATTCCCATGTTGAAGGCTTTGCCCTGGGCTTTATATTTTTCAACAACAGGCTTTAACGCGCTGGCGCTGATTGGATGAACCGGTTTGCCATTTTTCATCGGCACGTTCGGTTTCATTTGTTTCCAGATATCGTTGGAGACTGTAATGCCATTACCGTTAAGGTCCATGCTGAACGCGGTAATGATGTGTGCTTCAGTGCCGTAGCCAATGGTAGCGCCCAGAGGCTGACCGGCGAGCATGTGTGCGCCGTCCAGTTTGCCGTCGATGACGCCATCGAGCAGCACTTTCCAGTTGGCTTGTGCTTCGAGTTTTACGAACAGCCCTTCATCTTCAAAAAAGCCCTGTTCATAGGCAATGGCCAGCGGTGCCATGTCGGTGAGTTTGATGAAACCGAATGTTAATTCGTCTTTTTCCACATCCAGCTCTTCAGCATTGAGAGCGATAGATGTTGTGCAAAGAGCAAGTGCGCAGCTTGCCGCAGAGAGTTTTTTAAACATGCGGTATAGCGTATTTTTTTGTCCCATTGTGTAGACCCCAGAGAATGACTTAAAACGTTGTTAATACAGCTTGTGCTAAAAGTGCCACAATAAAGTGCAGAACCAGAAAGCGAAGTAATTTGGCTCGCTCAGCGGTATTTGCTGGAGATGGCTACCGCAATTCCCTTGCCAATTGTGAAAATGTGGAAAAATATCGTTTTAATTCAAAGGGGTAGCGGGGATTTAAGCTGGCGGGAAAAATCTGTGTTTCTAAAAGTATGCACTCAGATGGTGAGTGTTAGAGCGAAGAGTGATTCAATAACTAACACGATGGGGCTGATAACCCAGCATGCAGCTCCCATGTTGTGTTTTATTTTGGAGCGCATGCTGCTATTTGGTGGTGCGAACAGGGGCTAACTAGCAACTGAAAATGCAATTCGTCGCTTGTCCATGTCTACTGATTCAACCTTTACCTCAACTTCCTGTTCGAGTTTGTAAGTGTTTTCGCCCACACTGAGCGTCATGCGTTTTGCGTCGTAGTTTTTTTCCTGTTTCTTGGGGAACAGAATAAAGCCGTCGACGCCGCAGTCTTCCAGGCGAGCACCAAAGCCTTGCTGGGTGACGATTCGAACTTTTGCCTGGCCCTTAGTGCCCACTAGGGCGGCGGCGTACTGGCAGATAAGCCATTGATAAAGCTCGCGGTCAGCTTGCCTTCCCAATGCAAGACTTTGTTGCACCTGCTCTAGCGTCTTGCTCGAACAGCTTGTTAACTTGCCATCGGCAATTACCTGTGAGATCGCCCAGTGATTGTACAAGTCGGCATAGCGGCGAATGGGGGAGGTGACGGTTGCGTAGCAAGGTAGCCCCATGCCGAGGTGTGGTCCAGGCGACACGCTCAGCTCACTGCCAGGCATCATCCTGCGCAAGGGCGAAATCAGGTGCGCCTTTTCAGATGAGAGCAGCTTGTGCACGAACTGAACATATTGCTGCTCATTCAGCAGGTCACCGTGTTCAATTTCTTCTTCCTTTAACAGCGCGTTGATCTCGCCAATGCGGTCCGCACGGAAACCCTTGTGGGTTGTGAACAGTGCGTGCCCTTTCTCGCTTAATAGTTGACCACTACAGATATTTGTGGAGAGCATCGCTTCTTCGACTATCTGGTGAGCGATGCTTCGTTCCTTGCGCGAAATGGATTCAATCTTCCCCTGCTTATCAAGGCGAATATCGAATTCACTTTGATCATCACCCACCAGGTAATTTTCCCGGCGATATTTCAGGCGGATTTCCGCCAGCGCAGAAAGGTCCTGCAGCATCGATTTAATGTTTTCAGGAAGTGCAGCATATTCATCGTCTGCTTGATCTTTTAATAAGCTACTTACGCCCTTATAGGAAAGTTTGTGCTTCGATTCAACCAAGGCCTTTTTGAATTCGAAGGATGTTAAGGCGCCGCTCTCATCAAACTCCTGCCTGCACACCAATGCTGGCTTCTTCTCACCGGGTACCAGGGAGAAACAATGGTTGGTCAGGCTCTCCGGGAACATGCCGATGGAGCCGCCAAGCAAATAAAGGCTCTGACCGGAACGCTGAGCGTATTGCGCCAGGGAGGAGTCCTGTGTCACGAAATGCGAAGGGTCTGCAATGGCAACATGTAGAATGTAGCACGTGCCTGATTCATGCTGCTGTTTTTCCAGTGCCAGAGCATCGTCCATATCAAGGGTGCTGGCGGCATCTATGGTGACAAAGGGAAGTTCACTCAGGTCAGATCGATTGTCGCCAAACTCGGCGTTTTTAAACTGTGCCTGAATGGCTTTAATTTGTTTCTGTGCGGTTTCATTGTAGCGCGGTGTTAAATCGTATTTAGCGGCTACGAACTTCCTTTCAATAAAGGCTTCATTCTCCTGACCCAGGGTTTCCAGAATTTTTGCTGAAGCCTTGCCGTCCCTTATTGGGTGCTGAATCAGCTTGGCGACAACAAAATCACCCTCCTTGCAGCGACCGCGTGTCTTGGGCGGAAGAAAAATCCAGCGCCCAACGGGGCTGGCTTTTAAGCCTAGGGCGTCGCCCAGGGGAACCACAAAATGCCCTTTCTTGGTGACACGGTATTGCCCCAAAAAGCGGGTAAGCCCTTGCTCAAGCAGTGACTCAACTGTTGCTTCGAGCTGGTCTTTGGTGTTTTTTGTAAGGCTCACTTTAACTTTGTCGCCAGGAATGAGGTATTGCATCTTCTCCGGTGAGAGGAATGCGTCTCTAGCGTCTTCAAGCCGCACAAAGCCGAAGCGGCCAGTAGTGCCAGCAACGGTGCCCACGCCGTACTCTTTTGAGGCTTGAATATCGTTTTTGAGCTGTGAAAGTCTGTTAAGTGATTTCTTGTCGAGCATCGACTGGTGACCCTGATTTTAAAAGCGGCAAATTCTACCAGAATTCGGCGCTAACTGAATCACAGTGACCAGCATCTGATGGGGACTGTGCCATAATTGTGGTTATAAAATTTCGGAGTAAAGGTTTATGTCGTTTAGAAGTGCCTGGTGGCGCTTAAGCTGTATTATTTTTGTGCTGGTATGTTTTCCTTCAGTAGCGGAAGAGGCAGTGGTTGATGATAGTCTGGCGCCTGATCAGATCTCATCCGATACGCCTGCTGTTAACGAGGCCGGTAAGCCCCAAGCTGACAAAGCTGCCGCCGTGGTTGCGCAGCCAGATGTTGTGGAGACAGAAGCCCCAGAGCAAAGCACCTCAAGCGAAAAAGAAGTCGCCCGTGAAACGGAGGTGACGGATGAAGTTGTTGCTGCCGAAGAGACGAGCCCGCCAACGCCAGAGCTCAAGGAAGCCGAGAATATCGACCTTAAAGATGTTGTGGTGGAGCCCTTGGCAACGCCGCTCCCTACTGAGGAGCAAAGTGAGGACGCGACTCAAGCAGAGGAGCTGGATGGCGCTCAGGAAGAGAGCGAAGAGCAAGCCCTGCAGACCCCCTTGATAATGCTCGATAGTTCCGTGCCTCCAGCGACATCCACTCGCCTGGCCTGGACTCCAAATGTTTCTTTTATGGGCATTTCCGCACCGACGCCGGTATTGGTGGTACATGGCGCCAAGCCCGGCCCTAAATTGTGTCTCACCGCTGCCATACACGGTGACGAACTGAACGGGATTGAAGTGGTCCGGGCCTTGTTGTACAGCATTGAGCCGGACGAGCTTTCGGGAACAGTCATCGGCGTGCCCATCGTCAATTTGCAGGGCTTCCGTCGTTCATCGCGCTATTTGCCAGACAGGAGGGACCTCAACCGCTTCTTTCCCGGTAACGAACATGGCAGCTCCGCATCACGTATTGCTCATTCGTTTTTTGAGGGCGTGATCCGTCACTGCGATATCCTGGTTGACTTGCATACGGGTTCGTTTCATCGCACCAACCTTCCCCAGTTACGCGCCAATCTTCTGGTGCCAGAGGTAGCGTCTATTACTGAGAAAATGGGGTCAATTGTGGTTGTTCATAGCGAGGGTGCTGCTGGCTGTCTTCGCAGGGCTGCAGTTGAAAACGGCATTCCGGCGGTTACCCTGGAAGCAGGGCAGCCACACCAGTTGCAGAAATCAGCTGTTACCCACGGTAAGAAAAGTATAGAAACACTGATGGACTCTCTGGGCATGCTGGATCGCAGGCCCTTCTGGCAGTTCAAAGCGGAGCCCGTGTACTACCAGAGTATATGGGTGAGAGCGACCGCCGGCGGTATCCTGTTCAGTGAAGTGGGGCTCGGTGATAGCGTGGCCCAGGATGAGCTGCTGGGCGTGGTGACCGACCCGATAACCAATATGCGCCATGAACTCAAATCTCCCTACGCCGGCAGGATAATTGGTATGGCATTAAATCAGGTGATGTTCCCCGGGTTTGCCGCCTACCATATCGGCTTGCAGTCCTCAGTGGAGGATGTAGAGGAAGAGGAGTTGCTGGAAGGAATACCGGCAGTGGAAGACGATGGTGATGATCTTGCGCCCGGCGACGTCCCTGTCGGCGAGCTTGACGAGAGCCTGCTTGAAGACTCTGAATAGCGGTGCTATTGCAGCACCGGCAAGTGGATTCGAACAGGCTTTTTGTGTTTTACCCAGGGCAGCTCGTGCCAGGATGTCGCGCGCTTGTCGTTGAATAGGTCTCGCAGAGAGTCGCCATCGGCCCAGAAGAAGTTGTCCGGGTCGCGCCAGCTCATGAACCATACCCAGCCGGGTTGCGATTGCAGTGTATCGGGTGTCGGCAAGCCACCCACTTCACCAAGGGCAATGGGGCGCCCTTCTGCCAGGGCCATTAACTGGTCGTAGTTGTCTTTGTCATAGCGCTTGGTGTACACGTCTGTTGCCAGTACGTCCACCACGTCATGGCCGGGATAGAAGTGTCGGTAAGCGGGTACTTGTTCTTTCACTTCATTGGCGTTCCAGACCCAGATAAGGTTATTTAACTTGTGAAAGTTAACCAGCCGTTCATACATCATCCGCCACAATTTTTGATAGCCTTCAGGCCCTTTGCGGTAGCCCCACCAGAACCAGAATCCGTTCATTTCATGATAGGGGCGCCAGAGCACGGGTACCTTGGCGTATTGCAGTTGCTTAAGGTGCCAGGCAATCACATCCACCTGAGATTTCCAACGCTCGTTCAGGGCGGTGCCAGGCGTGGTCAGCTGCTGCCATTGTTCATCTGTCAGTTTTGCTTGAATGGCATTCTTGAAATCGCCGGGTTCGTCCTGGGTGGGAACCACCGCATGCCACATCAGGGTATTGATAAAGCCCTGTTCGTGACGGCGAATGGCTTGGTCGACGATGTTCTGGCGAAAATTGATACCATCCCAGGAGCCGGGCTCGCTGAAGCCGAAGTCCTGCCCGAAGATGGCGGGGTATTCGCCGGTTTGCTTATGCAGGCCCATCAGCCGGTTGGAGCCGTTAAGCGGGGCATTGTGTTGCCCGGTAAGAATTTTCTTGCCTGAAATCTTGTACAGGTATTTCAACAGCGCTTTGGCTTCGGCAGAGGCATTGGCTGTGACGGGTTCGTTGGCGGAACATGGCAGTATCAACAAACTTACCAAAATGAGAAGCGAGTTAATAAAAGCGCGAGAGGATAGCAGGGTCATGATAAGGTCCTTGTCGTTATAAATGCTTATAATCGCATGGCAATTTTAGCAGCCGGGGGAGGGTTTCTCTTCGGAAATTAAACACCTGCACCCGTGTGGTTACAGTCAAACCTGCAGAAAAGCCTCTACCCCGGGGTCAAAAACAATAAATTTTAGGAGTTAACCCTATGAGAACCGTCATTAGCGCAGTTTTGGTATTTTGTGCGGCAGCAGCCTATTCCAACCAATATGTGTTTCCAAAAGAGGGTCAGTCTGAAGAGCAGCAGGCAAAAGATACCGCTGAATGCGATGCCTTTGCGAGCAAGCAGACAGGCAGCGACCTTGCCGCTCTGGATAAACAAAAAGCCGATAAGCTGGCCAACCTGGCGGCTAACCCAGCCGAAGCCCCGAGTGGCGCCGGCGCAAAGGGCGCGGCTGTCGGCGCCGCTGCCGGTTCTGTGGCGGGTCGCGATAAACTGCGCACAGAAACCGCGATCGTTGGCGCCTTAATAGGCGGTGCGAAAGCAAAAAAACAGGCTGAGGCTCAGGCTGCTCAAGCCCAGGCTCAGGCACAGGCAGGTATTGAAGCGGAATATAACGCTGCCAAAGAGGAATACTTCAAGGCGCGCAGTGTGTGCCTGGAAACTAAAGGTTACAACGTTAAGTAATTGCTCCAGGGTAGCCCAGTTGGCGCCAGGCTTCATAGACAATAACAGCCGCAGCATTGGAAAGGTTCATGCTGCGGCTGTTTTCTTTCATCGGAATGCGCAGTACCTGATGTTGCGGCAGTGATTCGCGAATTTCTGCTGGCAGGCCACGTGTCTCCGGGCCGAAAAGGAGATAATCCCCGCTTTGGTATTGGGCATCGCTGTGGCAGGCCCGGCCTTTGGTGGAAAGTGCCCAAATGGTGTTTTCCCCAGCGGCCTGAAGAAAAGCTTGCCAGTTTTGATGCATCACCAGATTCTGCCATTCAGCGTAATCAAGGCCCGCTCGTCGTAACCTTTTGTCGTCTAATGCAAAGCCCAATGGTTCTATCAGGTGAAGCTGAAAGCCTGTATTCGCGCACAGGCGGATGATATTGCCAGTATTGGGGGGGATTTCAGGTTGATAGAGGACGACGTTCAGCATTGCTCATTACTCGCAGGCTACAAAAAAGGGCGCAAGCTTAGATCTTTTCCCCACATGTGACCAGAAATTGCCACGGTCTTTACCGTATACTAGTAGCCATGTTGATAAATAGCGTGACAGTAACGCTTTGGCTACGCTGCTTTGGTTACCGAACTTTCCGCATGGACCATTCTCAGGCTGTTGAAAATTTACCTGCGTTGCCATCGCTGCGTTAAAAACAGGCTCAAAATGCTCATTTATTTCGTAATAAATCCGCTGTTTCACCTGCATTTGACTTGCACTGACTCTCTCGCCTCGTCTGCGCTTTTCAACAGCGTGCTAGCGTCCATGAGAGAAGCTGTTCTTTTCAATATATCAGGTGACTTTTAAACAATGGTGACGGGAATAGGCCGCATTACACTTGTTTCATTCGCTTTGGTGATTGTGCTCTGTTCCAGTTACAAGGCTTTGGCTGTTGAACGCGTATTGGGTTTGGCTGACTTGAGCGTGGGCGATCGCCGCAACGTTTATTACACCCAGTTACTGGTGGCTGCCCTGGAGAATACCCGGGATGAGTACGGCCCCTACGAGTTGATAAAGCCAAACCGCAGTATGAACAGCCAGCGTATGATGGCTGAACTCAGCAAGGGCAAATACCTTTATGTGGGAGTCTCACCTTATAAAGCGGCCTGGCAGGGGAAAACGCTTATTGTGCCGGTTCCGCTTGGGCGGGGTGTCCCCAGCTTTCGCCTGTTTCTGGCGAAAACCCGCTTGCAGACGCAGTTGCAGAATGTGAAATGCCCGGAACACCTTAAACCATTTCGTTTTGGCTTGGGGCAGGGCTGGTCAACAGCAAAGATAATGGAGGACAGCGGCTTCAATGTCGTTTATGCAGCGGACCATGCTGGTTTACACAGAATGCTGCTCGCTGACCGTTTTGAGCTTTTCATGCGCGGTGGAGAAGAAATTATTCTGGAAAAACCCCTGTTCAAGGGGCGCTCTCAAGACGTCTATGTGGTCGACAATGTTGGCGTTTTTACCTATCTACCCATATATTTCCATGTGGCTAAAACTAAGCCAGTGCTGGCAAAGCGACTTAAAGTAGGGCTTAAAGCCCTTTTTGAATCCGGTGAGATGGACCGTATTTTGTTCTCGCTGCATTCCAAAGCCATTCAGTTGATACAGCAGCCAAAACGAAACTTCATCTATATCGAAAACACCAACCTCCCGCCAGGCACTTTCGAGCGTGACAAACCCTATCTGCTTGAGACTCTGCGCTGGGATTCTGTTACTCGGGATGCGGCATGTGAAAAGCCGCACAAGGTCCAGTGACTAAACTTCAGGATCAAACAGGTCGTTGCCTTTAAAGCCATGCGGTTCTACATGGAAAGCCCAGATTTTAGGGGCTCATATGGATCTCTGGTTTGTGACTGTGTGCCCCTGCAGCGCCGACTAACCAGGCACAGAACCCCGACGGGTAAATCCCTTATCCCAAACCTTCGCGTAAACCAAATTGCTTTGCTCTTCGCGCCGGGCCGTTTTTAGCGGTGGCCAAAGCTTTTCAAAGCCCTGCTTTACTACAATTTTTTCGCGAGTGTCTATACTCAATGTTATCGAACGGAAGTGGATTATAAGAAAGGGTTATTTTCAGGCATTTTGGCCAGGGCTTCTGGCTAGCCTGAGGAAACCTCCCCCGCGTGGGGGTTAAAGCTCCGGGTACTGGCATGATCAAGGGTTTATTGGCGAAATCAAACAAAAATCGGCCTCAGGTGGGGATCGAGATACAGCGGGACGGGCTTGCTGTGGTGGTCTGTGCTGGCGCGGAAGAAGACGAAACGGGTCGTCTGTTTCCTGAGGTATCGCAATCTACGCTTTTGCTCAACGATTCGGCTGATGGCGATCAAATGAGCATGTTAAGGGATTTTGTCGATCACGCCGAGCTGCAGAAATGCAGTTGCGATGTGGTATTAAGCCACGCTGATTATCAGATGCTTTTAGTTGAGGCGCCGGATGTCCCCGATGCCGAGTTGCGTGATGCCATTCGCTGGCGAGTGAAAGACCTTATCTCCATACCGCTGGAGAATGCTGCAATGGACGTTTTTTTGTTACCGGCGGACGGCAGTCGCGGTGGTAAGAAAATGGCTTATGTCGTCGCTGCCGACGCTGAGCGGGTGAAATCACTTATTGAACTTGTAAATCACTCTGGTCTTGAACTGAATGCCATCGACATCGCAGAGATGGCGCTGCGGAATCTTGCCTATATAAAAGATCAGCTAAACGAAGAAAGCCTTGGCGTCGCTATTGTCAGGTTGCTTGAGGGAGGAGGAAGTGTCTCACTCTATCGCAAAGGTAATATGTATTTATCCCGGCAATTCAACATCGACTATGGCGGTGGCTTGCTGGATGACATTCCTTTCGACAGCTTTATTCTGGAAGTGCAGCGCTCCCTGGACTACTACGAACGGCAAATGGGCCAGGTGCCGCCTTCTGCGCTGTATATCTGTGGTGAAAATGTCAGTGACGACAAAGTTACGATTGATATCAAGCGAGGTTTGAGTGTGCCTGTACATTACCTGGAACTGGATAAAACAGTAACAGCGCAAGAGGGCGTAGAGGAAGGTTTGTTGCATTCCTGTGTGGCCGCCCTTGGTGGTGCTTTGCGGAAAACAGTAATCCAGCGGGCTGCGGGGTGATGAGTTTGCAACAGGTTAACCTGTATTTACCTGAATACCGGCCAAAAAAAGAATGGCTAAGTGTAAGCAGCCTTGCCCTTTTAACGGTATGCACTGTTGTTATGTTTACGGCATTCCACCTCTTGTCCGCTCATAACCTGAGAACATTGCAACAACAGGTTAATGAATTGGAAGACCGCCAGCTATTGGCGGAGAAGCAGGTGGAAAAGCTGAAGGCCCGGGCAAAACCATTTCGTAACAACCAGCTTGATAGTGAGTTGCGTTTATTAAGGGCAGCATTGAAAAGTCGGCAGCAGGTGGAGCAGATTATTGAAAATCAGAACCTCGGTAATTCAGAGGGCTTTTCGGCAGCGATGGAAGGCATGGCCAGGCAGTCCCTGGGCAGTATTGCCTTGCAGAGAATATTGCTTAGTGAAGGTGGCAAGTTTTTACAGATGAGCGGTGTAACGCAGCAACCGGAAACAGTCGCTACATATATACAGAAACTACAGCAAGAGGCTTCGTTTAAGTACACCCGCTTTGGGCTATTCAGCGTGGGAAAATTGACTAGCAAAAGTGCGCATAGTTTTAGCCTTGGTTTCGAATCTGTTTACGATGTTGCGCTGGAAGAGCAGAAAAAGTGAAGGCTTCCGAAAAAATACAGGAACGCTGGCAGCTGCTATCGGAAAAATTTTCTGCTTTACAGCTGCGGGAAAAAGCGCTGATAGCTGTGTCGCTGTTATTAGTGATTTATCTGATATGGAATATGGCTTTGGCGACGCCCATGGCAAAAAAAAGGGATAGGCTGGTAGATCGTTTTGAAAATGTTAACAGAGAGCTGACGATGTTGACGGCGCAGGAGAAGGTAATGGTTAAAGCGCTTAGCGCTGACCCCAACTCGGCGAAGCGTCGTGAATTAAGTCGGCTGGAAAAACAGGTGAA
>CAJIBL010000136.1_pt1 | contig 14914 bp, 14 predicted proteins | sample 9199351 | NCBI WGS metagenome assembly CAJIBL01 (sample SAMEA7708304, study PRJEB35096) | sediment metagenome | biome: marine neritic benthic zone biome [ENVO:01000025]; feature: sediment [ENVO:00002007]; material: shallow marine sediment [ENVO:03000034] sea grass bed [ENVO_01000059] ...
ATAGAATTAGTTTTTTAGTTGTTTTTGTTCAGTTAACTGCGGGTAAACGATTTTCATCAGCTCTTTTTAACAGAAAAACAAAAGGCATTTTTTGACTAGTAACTAAATTTTTCAAATGTTTGTCCTGCTAACACACTACCACTGGTCAGGTGAGTAGTATAGGAGAGACATTTGGTTCCCATGTTCAATGGTAAAGTCCTAACTCTAGGTAATTTACGTGGTAATTCTAAGGCTAGAGCAGCTGAGTACCTAGAGCAAACTAGAGCAAGGGCTACACTAATTACTCTAGCTAGAGCATTATTGTTTTAGTTGGAGCATTCAATGAAGAAAGTGTAAAACATTGTAAGCAGAATAAATAAATCTTCATTAAAGCAGTAGCTCTAGCTAGATCAACTGTTCAAATTTAATTGGACAGTTTTCTGTCCAACAATTTGAGCAAAAAAAGTTAAACTTGAAATATATTTTGATTCTTTTCTTAAAATACAACAGTTTTTGTTCCACGTTCAGCAGAAACACTTGATTTTCCTTTCCAAATGCTACTTCGACTTTCCTTTGCCTTTTTATTATTGACATGTTTATTTTCCAAAGAAGTAGGTTCATTTATTTTTTCTTCAATTGGAACTGATTGTGAACATGGAATTATGACAGAGCATCAGATCCGCAGATTTGAAGATTGTCTCCCAGTTTCTGTGAGACATTGGAAGGGGGACAGACAATGCATTTTCTTCAGATCACTAAGATATTCACTATGTGGAATGGGACAATTTCCTGAAGGAGCAAAATACATATGTCACTCCACAGAATATCTGTCATGTGAACATCTTTCGTCAGCTACGACAACAAATGCTACAACACTGACAGAAACAACAAGAGAGACTTCATCTACACAGACAGCCACAATTGATTCGGTTCAACACTTTTCTTCCTGTCCACCATGTCTGCCTTGCTCACAAACATCACCGTCTCCTTCAGAGCCAACAACAAACAACTTTCGTCATTATCATTGGATTGAGATTTTAAAGCGATAGATTAATTTTGCAAACAAAACAGGTTTTTTATTGATGAGAAACCAATTTGATGGTTATTTTTTTGTCATAAATTTATTATCATAAACTTTTAATAAAGATGAAAATAAGATTCCAAAAGATTGGTTAATAAAATGATTTACTATATAATCTCTCTCTGGAAATGAACTACATTGAAGCAAAATTTTCTTTATTTTCCTTAGTTTGACTCCTCTTGTTCTCAGAAGTAAATAAACTAAACAATATTGTCCACATACACTTGATGTACCTTGAAATCGAGCCAAGTTAAATATAATCTCCTTTCCATTTGAAATTTCCTCCAGCTTAGAAATTATAGAAAAATCTAAAGGCATTATACCATATGAGTCAAAGTATTCAACATTTCTGTTCTCATCAATAAAAATGGCTACCCAGTGACTGCCAGGTTTGTCACAGTCGTCATAATTAACAACTGCAAATGAGGAATTAGGGAAGGAATTTTCTAGAAAATGATTTAGAGGTAATACACTGTAACAATATTTGGATGTAAATAAATCATTATTTAACACATCAAGAATTTCTTTGGTATTCATGTTGCAGAAGCTTTTGTAGCAACTCTTGTCTTGTCAATCTCTATTAGGTCATCAAATTCAGTGTAAGTAATAACACTGATAGTTCTTTCAAGAGCTGTACGAAATGACAGATCAAGTGTTGTAGTGCTATGACGAATTAAATGAAGTCCTTCTCCTCCACATAAGTCTGGTGTGTTGTCAAAAGCAAAGAGACACAGACTATTTTTAAATTCTTCTAGTGAAATTTGGTTTCCTTCATTTATAAATGTCTTGTTGCATACTGCATGAAGATTGAAGTAAGCTCTTGCAAATAGATCCGAGCTAAATCCAAGTTGAAGGGGATTGTTCAAAATATTTCGTCCATTTACAGTCAAATTTACTGATGTCACACCAAAGTTCTCAAACTTGAAAGGAGAGTGCACATAAGAGCCGTTTTGGGCAGAATGATTGAGGAGGCCAACAATTATGATGTTTGCTTCTTGTCTGTTTTGAAGAATATGAATTCGTTCGCTTTGTTTCCCTTGAGAAATAGAGAAAAACCGGGTTTCGGTGTGCCTTATTGGATATTGAACTTTTTTGCCTTGAGATAGTAAGGTGTTGTGTGAGACAGCAATGCTGGGATGAACTAAAACTTTTCGAACTAACAGTTCAATCTTACTAATGTCAATGACAAAATTTCTGCCATCAGCTTCTGTTTTTTGCAATACAAACTCAGGAGCATTTCGTTGAAGCTCGATCTTCAGATTCAGCCCCGGTATTAAGTAGCGAACTTGATTAAACAGTGGACTGTTTATTCTTCCTATCATGTCAAGTGTTTTACTTCCTTTTAATCGTTTTGCTCTTGCTGTCATCTTTGTTTTTTGTTCAGCTGACAAGGTATCCGTATGCTCTTCCCCCATTTCATCATTTATCCAGTGGGCTGCAGTCAAATGAGAACTTTTAGCATCTCTCCCATAGTTGAGAACTGTGGTCAAATATGCTTTATAAGCATAATTGGGCTCGTGCTCAATTTCTTTGCCATTTATATTAATTCTTAGCGATGAAAACAGTGAATGAAGCAGATTGTTAGCAGGTGTAACTTTGATATCAGCCAGTGTTTCACTTAATGGATCTCCATTAGATTCTTTCACTTTGCATTGGACATGAAGAAAGGAGTTACTGAGGTCAAGATAATGATTTGTATTTCCATCGATTTCGAACTCAATGGTTACATTGTTAGTCGGTGCTCTTAAAGGTCCCAATTCATGCAATTCACCTTCTAATACACTTGTTTTTGTGAGAGGAACACTAAAAAGATCAAGTTCATGTGCAATGCTGTCTTGTGAGTCTTTGTTCAGCTTTAAATAATTCATTGTAGCAGCTGAAGTTGCTAAGCAAAAATGTCGTTGGTTAGACGACGCTTCTTGGTTTTAAGAGGTGAATTGCTTTTTTTTTGCTTTCTCTTTCTCTTTGTCCCGCCCAGTTTTGGGTTGACGCTTGATGTTAATGTTTTCAAGAGATTCTTTCCACCATCAGTGAAGTTTCTTTGTGCTGATTCAGCAAAAGACTTTCCTTCAAGGACATCAGACACAACTTTGCTTCCTGACTTTAGCAACTCACGTCCGCCGCTTTTCGCTGCCTGTTTAAGAACTGGTGCAATTCCCTTAAAAATCTTTGAAAAAACATTTCCTAGTCCATTCCCAGTTTGAATAGTCTTTCCATGAAATATGTTCATTCTACCTCCTGCTTGATTAACATAATAATGCTTATAATGTGAAGCAGAAGAATCAAGAACATATGGTACTGTCATGTTGCTTTTTTCTTGAAATGAAGTGTGAGCACTACTTTTCCGTTTTCAAATGGGACAACATCTCCATTATCACGTCTTATATTTACTTCAATTACGTCAGACTGAGTTTTATTGACAGGTAAATATTGAATGTGTTGAAAGCGAACCCAATTGACCGATAATTTTTTGTTTTTCTCTAATGGTACTACACGCAATAAAGGTGCCATGGTATCTCCAACAATTCGATTCCGAACCACATCTGAATAAATGTAAAGTGCTGAAAAGCCTTCAGAAATGTCAGGAGAATTTTCAATATATACTCCAGGTGAATAATAGTTTCCTTCTTTTTTAGACAAACCTAACATGTTTGATATGTTTTGACTAAATCCAATTGCAAATTCTGGCGGTTTATTCAGAATCTGGAGAATGACTCGATTTCTAATTTTGTCAAACTGAAGAATTACATCATTTTGTAACTTAGCAGATTTAAGCACATGAGATATCTCCTTCAATAATTCATCAACCGTCTGATAAATTCCATCATGTAATTTGCATTGAAGTGGATTAGCCTTCTCTTCAAACTTTATCGTTATGTATCCATTAATCACATTTCTCCACAAAGTTGGAAATTGAATTTCAGCAAGACCAACTTTCCAATCGTCATTTAAAGGCAAAATAGCTTGAGATTTGATTTTAAATGTGTGTTGATTGTTCGCTGGAAACACATCAGTAGAAGCGTTTGACGGTAGCACGACATAGAAGCTTTGGTCATTCATCTCTGCTGAGTGACAGAGCAATAATAAAAAGAAACTATATAATTCAATCAATTTAAAGTTTTATTTCATTTTGTCACGCACACAAAATATATATAATATATTTATTTCAAAGCTACACAATGTCCTTCTTGTCCACCCAAGCATTAAACTTGCTTGGATAACCTTGAAATTTAACAAAATACTGTCTTTTTCCATTGACATTTCTTTGGTCAATAATTCTTTCAAGAACAAATTGTTTACTAGGTGTAACTTTTTGCAATTCCTTTTCGTAGTAAGATCCATGAATCTTTTCACCCAAATCATCTCGCAGTTGATATGTTAGCGGATCAGTCGGAAGAATCTTGTCGATCAAAAATATCTCAGTCGACCAATTAGCCTCATAGCCTTTACTAAACACATGTTTGTATTTACTAATTCGAACATGATCGTTGACAGAAAACTTTGACTTCTGCGAAGGAGAAGAAAGATGAGCATAGAGCTTTTGCCATACGTCTTCTTCATTTTCATGGGTTACATTAGCTGGTGCTTCATGTGTTGACCTGTGAGTTGTGTGATTGTATGTAAAAACAATTTTTGGCAAAATGTTGATCCATTTAAAAGTTCTTGATTTAGTAAACCAGCGGTGTAGTTTGCTTTGAATGGTTCGATTAAACCTTTCAACACAAGCGGCTTTTATATCATCATTTTCTGAAGAGAAATGTGTTATCTCATGTTCAGCAAGCAACTTTCTTACACTTGAATTGTAAAACTCTTTTCCTTTATCGGTCTGAATTGAACGACATTTTCTTTCTTTCAAAACTTTACTCAACTTTTGAGCAACTTCCTTTCCATCTTTTGACTTGAGTGCAAGAGCCCAGCCATACTTAGAAAAAACATCAATTGCAGATAAAATGTACTGATGATTGGTGTTCTGAATTTTAAACTTCTTCATGTCAATCAAATCACACTGAAATTGATCATTCAATCCACTGACAATTGTCGTACGTCTTTTAAACTTTTTGGTAACAGGTTTATGGAGTGTGTAAGCATCTTGACCTTGCAACCATTTAACAATGGTTGAAGTCTTGTATTTTCTCTTTTTCTTTTTAATTCCTTGCTTGAGATGTTCAAGTCCACCCAAACTTCCAATCTGATTTGCTGAAAAGTAGATGTTCTCTAAAAGTTTCTCATTCTTTTTCTTTCTCATGATAAATGCTTGTTGTATTAAGGAAATTAATTAATGAATCAATTTGTTGTCACCCAGGATTTGAGAATATCCTTTTTAGCAAAAGGAGAATGTAGCCTTGAACCAGAATTCCGCTTTGTTGTCAACACACGTTTCTTTCGCTTAACAATGTTTGTTGATGGAATCCTTTTTTGACTACTCAGAGTCTTTCGAATAGGGTATCCTTCACTTTTTAAAGCGTCAATGAATTTGTCGAAAGCCGCATTACTAGATGAAATCTTTTTAGTTCGCACTGTGTCATGTAACAGTTGAACAACATCTGAGCCTTGAATGGGAATATCTTTGTATTTTAATTCTCCCTTATCATTCCAGGAAAATGCATCATTGCTTTTCAAAAAGTTGATCAATTTTCTTGCGTTTTGTTGATAAGACTCTGGAATGGAAGACAGTTTATCTTCGAGTAAAATAGATGCAGCATTAGAAGGAGCAAAAGTCTCAGTTTTTGACAGAGTAGGTTTTCCAAGCAAAGCTTCACGCTTTGATGTTGAGAGTGCAGTTCGAAAATTCGTAACATAATCATTCAATTTGGAGTTAAAATGTTCATTTTTCTCATAATCTGTCATACTTTGATTAGTTAATATGTCATCAATTTCTTTGTCTAGCTCTTTTGTTTTTTTCACATTTGGATGTGAAAAGAGATCCTCGCCAGCATTTTTTGATTTTTGTGCATTAAAATTCTTCATTAGCCTTTCATATCTAGCAGGATCCACAAGAAAAAACTTTCTCATCGTTATACAACTAAACTCCTCCAAGCAAAAGTTGAGCAATGGGTTTTAACAAAAGTCCAAGAAATCCACCGGTCTGAAGAATTTTTTTCTTTGACTTTTTTGATGACTTGTTGCTAAGAACTTTTAAGTGCTTATGGTGCTTTTTTAATTGCTTAAACTGTTTTGTAGTAAGTGGAACATTTCCTTTGAGAATGTTACAAGCACAATCACTCAGAGCTCCTAGAAGGTCTTCAGATGCACATTGAATGATTTTTTTTTTGCCTTTAGCAGATGCTTTATACAATTCCTTAATCTTGCTGGAATTCCTTTTGAACCGCTGAGACATGCTATCTGAGTAAATTGCAAAGTAAGACTAAAATATTTATTTCACATTGGTGTCTTTTATAAGTGATGCATTGAAATAAAGTGACAATTCAAATAATGTAACATAATGAAAGCAGCGTTTATACATATATATGTATAAGATATTTACATTCAAATTCAGAGTGACAACAATTAGAAGTGATCTACTTATATAATGGATAAGTGCTCACCCCATCGCTCAAAACACGTCTTTTAGCATAAAAATAGTTCAAGCCTTTTTTTACCTGTGAATACGACAGCATTTTGTGTTTTTTTCTGACAATTCCACGGTTTGTTCCACAGACAATTTGTTTTCGTTTCAAAACTTTAAGGAAATCATGCTTTTGTAAGTTATTTTGTTTCTTGCTAATTCCTTTAGTACTCATTTTTTGTCCATTATCTCCAAAGCAAAAGTATGTTTTAGAATTTAGTGCAACGATACCATTTCCTTTGTATTCTTCTTTAAATAGACCTGGTGTGCGTTTATGAAAGTTAAATGCCAACTCACAGCATTTGTTGGTTTTCCATTGCTTGCCACTTAATTTGCATTGAACAAAATCCGCTTTATGGCTGTCACAAAAAGGTGGAACAAACCACTTTTCATACTCATTAAAAAATTCTTGTCGCATAGAAGGAATAACAATGTCTTCAAAATTACCACTAGTTGCAAAATATGCTGAATCTGTGTCCATTGTCACATATTGAAAATCCTTTCTGCAAACATATTTTGACATAACATCATAATAGAACTGCAACATACGTAGTTTTGCTAATTGTAATATAGAAAACCCTATAACTATTGGAGTGTCAAGTTTAATACGTTGTTTGCTCAGCTGAATTTCAAAGACGTCATCAGCTAACTCATCCATGTCTATGAAATGTTTACTGTTCACTAGCTTGCTGGCGCTAGAAATGTCAGTAACATATTTGACATTGGTAAACCGCTCTTTGTCTGTTATGGTAGCTCCATAAATTACGTTTCCGCAGAGCTTGGCAGTTTCAGCGATAATCTTCTTGCTGTCATCACAATCCGCTTGTCGTCTGGTGTCACAAACAGACTCAGCAAAAGAATTGAAACAATTGTAGCCATGAAATTGGACAACTTGATAAATCGTAGAAACAATAAGTCCATGTTCCAAGTACCATTTCAACAATGAAGTAAGTACAAGAACCTTCTTACCAAAGAAGCTTCCTATCAATGACTTTTGAGGTTGACTAAGTATGTCATGTGTCAGAGAATATTCTCGCATTTCATGAGATAAATCATCTCTGCTCAATGATGCATGTTTGAAAATTGGAGGCATTTCTGAAAACTGGAATTCTAATGATTTAGGCACATGAATGTCACATTCTACAAATCCAAAAAGTTGATCAGCTTTCACAGAGTTTATAATTTGTTCATGAGTCATTGGTTTTCTTTCACTGAATGATCTGTACATCAATTTATTAACAAACTCTTTGCATTTCACTGAGGATTTTTTCAATTCAATCCATTGGCATTCGTACATAATTTCAAGGTCATACCCAAGATGTTTTATGTAAGCCTCTTTAAGTTTGGTGTCAAAGTGTAACTGAGAAAATGGTTTATTGTTAATTGGATTCACTGTCATTCCTTTCGTCACAGAACAACTTTTTAATTGACATCCATGAAATAGACAGCCATGAAATTGAAAGACAGTGTGTAATGATTTTGAAATGCCATCAACTGGAAGATTCTGCTGTCCTAGTCTTTGCTCTCCTTTGTTGAATTTATGCTGAATAAAAATATTCCTTTGCATTGCTTCAAATTCAAGCCATTCTAAACTCAATTGTCCAAAATAGTCAGAAAATGTGGGACGAAAATTGTCTTCTCTTTTTCTCCTAATTATTGGACCAGTGGGAAGTTTTTGCATAGCACAATAGAGATATAAAGCATTAGCATCGAATCCATATATGGTTTTGCACAGCTTTGCCTTAGATCCAAATTCATGTTGTCGTAGAAAAGTTTTGTTTTTTTCATGGTATCTATGAAACACAATGGCAGGTCCACCGACAATATTTTGTCGAATAGTAGTGTGCAAATCAGCGTTTTTTTTGGAAATAAGTGGGATAGAAAAGTGGTTTGTTTCTGAAGCAAGATATAACCATTTGGTTGCCAATGAAGGAACACTCACACCATCCTTGAACATGTCAATTCCTTTAGAGGAATAAATTGCATGCTGCTTAGAAATTGCTTCTAAAAATGGAACCACATCTAAGTTATTGTAATACACCAAGTAGTCACGTAAAGTTTTCATCTCATGTTTGCACCATATTTTCTGACATTGAGCATAATCATCAGTTGAAATGTTTTTTTGTTTCAGCGAGCTATAGAAAGCAGAGTGTGGTGGTAAAGCAGAGTCACCAAGTTTTTCTAGTGATGTCACATATTCATAGGGAAAGAAACCCTTTTGCATTTTGCACTGGTATGCTTTAATGAAGTTTTCATAATCAAAACCAGGAGCAATATAGTTTAAAATGTCAAGGAATTTTAGATTGTCTGTTTTGATGCATTTCATTACATTGTTGCGTTTAATGGTAAATTTAATTTTGTCATGTTTTAAAAGATATCTTATCAGTGGAGTTCGCATACAATTAATGTCATATTTTTGACTGTTAAAACCAATTACAGGAAGTTCGGCACAAAATTCAGTAAGTTTTGTCAGAAGGCTTTCGATTGACCTCTTTTGGTAAGTAGTGGGTAGTGACCAAGAAAATGACTCAAACTTTTTCTCTGCAAACCGACGCTTTTTGCTGAAAAGTTGTAACCCTTCAAACAGGTCAGCGTATCTTTTAAAACAGAGATGTTTTGCTACAAAACTTAGCTTTTCCAAGTATAAAACAAATCCCTCGACAAGATCATCGACTGAACCTTCACTAACTAGACAAAGCGGATCAGAGTAACCTGGAATGTTGGAACAAACACTGATTGACATCAAAGTATGTTCACTTGAAAATGCCATTTTATCTGTGTTATCTTCAGAGGACAACCCTAAAAAGCATTCTATATCAAAAGTTGCAAAATACGGAAAAAATCTTTTTTCAGCTGAAGTTGAAATGCAGGTGACTTTTTCTATTTCTTCAAAAATAGATAATGGTGGAAAAAAATATTCTCCCTTGTACTCAAGTTTAGACTGACTTTTTGAACATCCCTTGCTATGTTTACTGAGACGTGATTTCAGATAAAAGCACTTAGAGCAAAATTTACATTGAAAACACTTTGTGAAATTTGCTAAGTCTCTAATGTAACAGAAATGATTTTTAACTGCACACAAATTTAATTCCAAAGGATACGATTTAAATGATTGAAATTCAATTTGAGCTGATCCATTAAGTTTCATAGAATAAACGGTGATTTTTACTTTAAAGAGTGATTCTAGAAAAGGTAAATCCTGCATGGTGACTCCCTTAAAAGAATTGGACAAATGCATCTGTTTGGTAGTCAAGAGAAATTGTTTAAACAGATGCTGTGTAGTAGGCTCAATTTTAGAAATGCACACACAACGATGTTTACATTCACAAGAAATAGCCAAAGCAAGAGCTCTGAAAAAACACAAGGAGTCTTGAAACTTTTTATGCCCATCAGACAGCAAGCCCATTATAGATCTGTTATTAGAAATGTGTTTAGGAAGATGTGTTGGTGCTCCAAATTTTGGAAACTGAAGTTTCGACAATGAAAATGTCAAGTTGGTAATCTGAATTACAGTCCATGAACTATCAGGTCTTTTAGCTAAAGCAAATTGCAGGAGATCATGCTGTTCTATAATAGCCACAATTTTTAGCAAGTCTTGAAGAGATTTAATATGTTTAGCATTTTTAAAAAGTGCAGTATTGTTGGCAGAGCTATGATAATATCTAAGCTTGTGGGAAGTTTTGTGCTGCAAAATGAATCCCAAACTACATTGGAGCTTTACTTGAGAATTTAATTTTGTCAACCAAACTCTAGTTAAGGCATCTTTAAGTTCCTCTTTTTGTTGAAAAACCCGAAAGTTAAAAATATCCATAACTTTGTGACATTTAAAGTAAGATCTAATGGAAGTCCAGCGGGTTTTTATTAATTGCATTAAAGAAGTGCTTTCGCCATCAACTACAGGGGGTTCCGAGTTTTCATTTTCATTTGAATGATTATGCTCATTGTTGTCTAACAAAATGTTTCCACCAGACTGTCTGTGAAATTTGCATTTTCTAATGTGTTGCATTTGATAAAATCGCGTTGTGAATTTTTTGCCACACTTTCTACACTCAAACCCAGAAAAACGTGCATCATGAACAGAATTGAAATGCCTCTGAAAGTTGAACTTGCGAGTAAAACTTTTTTGACACAGTCCACATACAAAAGTCATGGTAGCGTAAAGTCAGATAGAAAACTACTCAGTAAAAAAGTTTCTTGACTTACATACGTTTTGTGAGAGGTTGAAGTTGGAAGTTGTTTCTTCGAATTGAACCGAATTGACTACAAGTCTTAAAAACTTTTGCTGGTGAATGTTAGTGACCTTTCCCAGCTGCAAGCAGATCGATGTGAGCATTTGGCTATTATCACTCGAGAGTTTCCTTGCCGACTCAAGAGAGATATCCTTCCCTTTGTTGTACAACCTACAACACCCAAAATAATTTAATAAATTATGACAAAAAAAATTACAACCAAAACAAAATGAGATATGAAATAAGTGTAAAATTGTTTACATACGTTGTGTCTGTATCTGTGGCATTCCCTCTAAGTGGGAGGTAACAGTACAGTCCTTGAGTTCTACTTTTGACGGAAAAGCCACGCTGCTCAATGATGTTCTCTAGCTTCTTTATGAAGGTTCCCAACGGGCTTCCGGTAGCTAATCGGACATTGAAACCAATGACCGGTCCATCAAAACCACCATTCGTCCATCGCTTCTTTTCAGTCAAATCTGAAATTATCAATCTCTTGATTTGAGTAAAACTAGATAATTTAATGAGAAACTTAGCAAGTCATCACTATATCATTTAACAGAAAGCGAATGAGATACTGAAGCTAAAGTAGTAGCTATCAAAAGATTGAAATTCTAAACTTACATCCTGCTGTAAGTTGACGTTTAGCTATAATCATCAGAGGTCGCTTGAATGGATCCTTTGTATGGAAAATATTGAGACCTTCATTTTCTTTGTTCTCCTCATCATTCTAAAACATAAAACACACATGCTTTTGATAAAACTGCAAAAGATTAAGTAAAAATGAGCAAAACAAAACTTGTAAATTATGTAACTTATGAAAATAATATATAAATTATGTTTACAATTGACAAACAAGTTTATAAAGAAATTTATGCCAATGAGAAATGACACCAAGTAGAATTATCTTTTATGACAACTCGTACCTCAATTGATATGTCGCTCAGTTTCAAGTTCTCCAATTTGACAGGAAAGACATTTAGTCGAGCATCCTGACTATTGACTAGATGTGAGGAAGAGGCAACAGTCTTCCCATCATTGTCGTCAAGGCAGATGATGTCAGAATCCTTGCCTTTCTTTTGCTTGGCCTTGTACTCCTTCATCCACTGGTCAAACTTCAGTTGGGCCTCCTTCTCCTCCTCATTAACCTTTCGCCGTTTTTCTGAAACATCCTCCTCTATCTCCGTGTCATCATCCTCATCGAACACCAATTTTCTTTTAATTCGCAGAGGTGGGAGCTGAAACATAAATTTTTTAGTGAAACCAAATTTTATTGTTGCAATGGCAATAACAACAGCAAAATAGTGATTAGATGACCTAATTTTATCATAGTCAGCTACTTCACAGTATTATGTAGAAGTTGTCCACACGGTACAAAACAAACTAGAGTTATCTTCTCACCTTTTTTGGTGCTTTTCCTTTCCCTTTGCCAACAGTCTTTTGGGAAAATGAAAATGCATCACACGCATTTTCATCTATTTCATCGCTAAAGCTTCCATCGCTGCATTTTGCTTCCTCATCAAGAAATTGCTTGGCTCCGGACTTCTTCATCTAAAAGAATGTAAGATAAAGTGTGTGAAACACAATATGATTGAAATCAAATAAATGATGTGAGTAAGTTATCGAAGTGTGAAGGTTGATTTGCAAGCTAGGTTTCAAAGATTGGTGAGAGTGTTGACGAAGATAGAATGATGTAAAAAAAATGACTTAAAAATAATGTCAAATTTATGTCAGAAGTGACTTAATTTTGCATGTAGTAGAGGCAAATTTTAAAAGTTTTGTTTATCCAAATATGTTGCAAAAACATCTAAAAAGCTCATTTTTGCAGGTGTTTTTGAAAAATTTTCCCGCGGGTCGCCGCGGCACGACCAAGGGGGTACCCCCCCTTGGATCCCCCGGTGGTGATGATGTAATGACAATTATGTTATACTGTATCCGAAAAAATAATATGCACTCAATTGCTTATTTGCTGTTTGATGTGTGCTCAATAAGTACTAAATTGTTTTTAGATGAGAAAAAACTTTTTTCCAAAAATAATAAAAAAATTTTAACTATTTTTGAACAATCATTATCATGCATAAAAAATATAGATTTTTTTTAAATTAATAGGTTTATACATACATTTTTTATTGAAACACTTTCACGTGCATCTCCACTTCCCCAACACGGACATTGAGCACATCCATCCCATATATTTGAACAATAATCACATTGAAACAATCCATTTTCTATTTCTGTTAACATGTCCTAAAACAAATAAATTCTTATAACTTTTTTGTCTGATCCAAACTTTCATCTTGGCATTTTGACATTTTAATCATTTAAATATATTTTGAATAAAGTTTCTACTCACAATTGTCTGATTTCTGCTCTCCAGTCTCTTATTCTTCTGCAAAGTAGACAAAGTAGTCTGCAAAGGTTGCATGCTTTGTTAGTGAAAAACCCTCTCATTTTATACAAAATTTTGTAATCAATCAATCAAGATTTGTGCATCTCATTATCCTAAGACTAGCTAATCCCACCCATTTATATTTATGCTCTAGTGAGCTCATTGCCTTCTATTCACATGTCTTGCTTCACTGGTTCTGAATGTATCACCTAACCTGAGTTGTGAGTAAATCTGTTCATTTCATTTCAAGATGACAAAAAGACCAGCTGCTTCCTTCTCATCTCCTCTAGACCAATGGTCTGAGGAGGGTTGCTTAACTGAAAGGAATGCTTTCCTCGCCTCGGTAAGGAGGAGACTGGAATTTATGAATCAAGACAACACTGTGTTTCTTGACCTAAAAAAATGTGTTCTATTGAGAAACACATATTTCCGTGTCATGACACTCCCTAAAGAGTGTCATCATGAAGCAAAACGTCCACGAACCACATAATATTAGTCTTCCACCGGGTAAAAGGCTTTTACCCAGTCCCTTCTTTAAGGGACACCAATTAAAAGAAAAAAACAGACAGCCCTTCTTGGCTCATTGTTCAACTTTCTTTTGTATTCACATAATTCAGTCAATTTTTTCACCAAAGTTCAGTTTTCTAAGCTGTAGCTTAAACATTATTTTACGTATACAATGCTTGGATCAGAAAATACTTGTGTACGAAATCTGAATTTGTCATCGCTTGATGGCTTCAAATCCAAAAACAGATAACCAAAAGGAACTGAAGTTGCATCTTCATAGCATGCAGTTAAAAATTTTGTGTTTCCCATTTGTCTTCCAAGAATTGAAATAACTGATGTGTCTCTTACTGATTTCAATAACCACAAATATTGAACTTGCAAGCTTATAGTGCGAAAGTATCGCCCTTTATTAAAAAGATTTTGACTTAATAGCACAACTGAAAAGTTAAGATGATGGGAAAATTTTGTAAACACATTAGCAATTTCTTCTGAGTTTCCCGCATCTTCCATCAAGTCATCTAATATCCATAGACGATGCTTTCCATCTTTAGGCAAATCTTCAATTTTGCTCATTCCTTCAATAAACTTTATTGGAATATCGCAATCGAATTGATCAAACAGGTTTTGCCAAACACCATAATTGTATATACATTCTACAGGTGGTGGTTCAATAGTTTTGGATGCACTCTCGAGTAACTGTTTGCAAATGTGAGTTTTTCCACTTCCTGTTGGACCTGAAACAAAGAGAAATGACAATTGTTTTTCTATGATTTCTGCATTTCAGTCTTTATTGAAGAGCTTTTTCAAATGACACCAAGTCTCATCTCTAAAGTAGGTCACCACATGCTCAAATTTATTCTTAAATCTCTTTGCTAGCTAAATTTCATCACAACCGTCAAAGGGAGGGGAAAACATCATCTCTGCTTGGTAGTGAAAATGATTTCCATAATCTGATGATTTATGGTGCTTAGCTTAAAATGTGTAGCACATGAATCACAAAGTATGTCTGACTTTGACGTGTTGTTGCAGATTTATAGGGTGTCAGTAAGACAATAATATATTCAAGTGTTCAGACCGGAGATGATTTGCGGCATTAACTCATTTCATTTTATCATGAAATAGCAATAAATAATAGGATAGACTGCAATAAGTGTACAGGCTGGAAA
>CAJIBL010000095.1_pt1 | contig 14822 bp, 12 predicted proteins | sample 9199351 | NCBI WGS metagenome assembly CAJIBL01 (sample SAMEA7708304, study PRJEB35096) | sediment metagenome | biome: marine neritic benthic zone biome [ENVO:01000025]; feature: sediment [ENVO:00002007]; material: shallow marine sediment [ENVO:03000034] sea grass bed [ENVO_01000059] ...
CTGCTCTATCTTTGGGTTATTACAATGGTTTTTCACGTACACCATCAAAATTAACATTAATAAATTCAGCGCATAGCGTTATTGAGCTTGCTCTAATTGGTGCAATTATTGGCATCTTTGCCTAACAAGCGCTTCCAGCCTGACGCCAAAACCTCCATGTTTTTGTGTTACTCGCTGCGCTCAAACATTAACACAAAAACACTCCGGTTTCGGCGCAGCTGAAGCGGGCAAGGCGGTGGGAGAGCACATGCGTATATCTGTTTTAATAACTTGTATTTTTATGACCATGAATGCCATGGCGCTTAGTGTCCAAGAAAAGTACGAGGTATTAACTATGGGAAACGCTGCATCCTTTGGTGTGGAAGTGTTCCATATTTCAGAACCGCAATATTGTGAAAGCGAAGCTGAAATATGGATATCCGCACCAGAGCAAGCGAAGCGTGCCACCTTCACCATAGTAGATGGCTCAAATAAACGTATTTTGTCTGGTGCTCTTGAGGTTCAAAATAATGTAGCTGAACCAATTAATGCAAAAGGGGCAACATACACTGATGGTTCGGTAGATTCAGAACTTAGAACCTTTCAGGCTAACTACAGTTTTCTGTCAAACGGATTTCGCGGAGTGTTCCTGTGTGTAAATGCGGAGTACTTTTCGAGACTCACAATTCAATTTGATGATCGCTACCCGAATGATCTAATCACAAAGGTGTGGCATTTGGGAGTTTTAAGTAAATGGCTAATAAAGTAGCCAAATTCAAAAGCCTAACAAGCACAGGCTGTCGGACGTCAAGACCTTCGCTCCTTCGTCGCTACGGCCTTGCCGCCGCAGCTGTGGGCGTTAGCACTTAACTTTTGAGCTTGTTTACTTGGGTTTATTGCAGGGGGGGGTATGGAAAAGAATCAAGAAGGTGAAAAAATGAAGCACGTATTGGTTGCAGGGGGCTTCACAATAATATCGGCTTTACTTGGTATAATTTATGGAAAATCTGCCACAGAGATAGTAATAAATAACCTGCAAGGTGAGGCGGTAAAAGTTAGCCCTCATAAAGCAGAGCGTGAGTATGCTGATTTATATTCAAAGTATCTTGATCTTAAAAGTGAACACAATCAGTTAAATAAAAAGCTAAGCGAATATGATAGTGAGGCTGAGATATCACGGCAAGCAATTAGGCAGAGAGATCAACTGCAAAGTATGTTAGATACCTGTGAATCGAAACTTTTAGATACATCTGAAACTAAGAATAAGGGTAGCCTTGTTGTTAACTCATCAGTTGTCGGCAAATGGAAAGGCCAGGTCATTTCGGAAGGACTGCCTGTTGTAGTATCTGTAGATATTGATTCGCTAAAGTTGGGTGAAAAAACGATGAATATAACTTATGGTAGCCCAAGGAATTGTACTTCTCGAGGTGAGTATGCAGGAGCTGTTGGAAACGAAGAGTTGTTTTATTTGAGAAAACCAACACCAAGAACATGGTGTAATCAATTCACGTATTTTACAGATGCAACAATTAAATTTAAACGTACAAATACCGGCGAACTTCACTATGAAATTCGCGATATAAAAAAACACAAAAAAACGATTGAAACAGCAACTATATTGAGCAAACAATAGTATATTGCTAACACCTATATGACCAACCTTGTCAAATACAAAAAACTACCTAGAGCCGTCGTTGAAGTAACGACAGATTCTAAAAAGTAATCGTTTTTTGCCTGTAGCTACTGACGGTAATTTCATCGGTGGTTTTTCCCTTAAAAAGGGCTGTACCAAACACCTATTGAGCCTCGGCCCTTGTGTTCAAATAAAGTTCTTTGAATCAAGGGTGTTGATGACGGAATAGTACGTGACTATACCGTGCCTTTTACGCTTAAATAACGCTCGGTAGAGATTGAGCTCGGGTCAAGAAAAATCAGGGATGAATTTTCTTGAGGCGAGCGTAGAGCTCTATCACACTTACCTTTTGCGTAAAAGTAATTAACATCTATATTTTTCACCAACGGACTAGAAATTTATCGGTTACCCTTGGGGCTGGCGCTTCAAAGATCGGGCTAGTGCGGTGATTTGACATCGTCACCTTACTTCCAGTTATCAATCACTCAGTCAAGGGGCAGCCAAAAACAAAATCGATTGAGATGGGCGACGTGTCCTGTCTATTCAAAGCGACGTGGTTACGTTTCTTGATCAGGCAAAGACCGAGCTCAGTGGCTCAAACCGATAACTTTGCAATGGATCTTCACGTGGTTCACCACAGTTATACTTTTAAGCTCAGGACACGTCACCCAAAACTAGGATCTAAAAAAATAGTTCTCGTCGAACGCATCGTCTCTCTTTAGCATAAAATAGATAGCGCGTCCGAGCTTGTGCGCCAGAATGGATAAGGCCTTGGCTTTACCATGCTTTTTCGCGAGTTTCTCAACATAGGCTTTTGCTCTATCGCTATCCCGTAAAAATAGTACCGCTGCTTCGGAAAAGGCCCATTTTAAATGCGGGTTGCCAATTTTTGAGCCGGAACTACCGAGTTTTTTACCGGCGGATTCCTTGGAACATTTTACCAGTCTCGAATACGAGCAAAACTGCTGCACCGTGGGAAATCGAGATATATCGTGTATCTCGTAGATAATCGTTAGCGCAAGCACATCACCGATACCGCGCACGGTCTTTAGCTTATAGAGTGCCCTGGATTTAATGCCTCGAGCATGCTTAAGGATGTAATTGTTGAGCCTATTAATATCGTCGTGTAGCGCATCCATAACGGCAATATCCGTCTCAACATTGAGGCGAACGGTGGGGTCCTTGAAATGCTCTTCAAGCCCTAGTCGATTGGATTTATGCACCAGGTTTTTGTCGATAGTTGGCAGGTTGTATTGGTAGTTGGTGATCTTGATATGGGCTTGAATCTCGGATTTGATTCTCACCAGGTAACTGCGTCGTCGCATTAGATCCCGTACTGCTCGCATTTCGGGTGGATAGACATAGGCTAGTGGGAAATTCTTACCATAGATAATTCTAGCGATTTTCTCGGAATCGATTTTGTCGTTCTTGGCCTTACCGCCATGGATGCACTTCATATACTTCATATAAAGTGCATGCCCCAGAATAAACGCCAGGTTTTCCTGTAAGCAGAGGTTGGCAAGCCAATACCACGAAAAAGTGCATTCGACGCCAACGACAATACCCTCTCGGTAGGGTTGAATGAGCTTTAGAAAGGCCTTTTCGCTGGTGGGTATGTTCTTATGAATCAGTATGTTAGAGTTGGAATCCAGGATGCAGACATACATCTTTTTGGTGTGCAGATCGATTCCACAGTAATGTTTGTGAGAATTGGTATAAAATTTCATTATGGTGATCTCCTTCTGTTTAAACTTGGGTTTGGTGATTTAAGTTTAGAAGGTTCCTCCGGGGCCTGGGGAGGAGGTCATCATAAGTATCAAAGCATTGCAGCAGACAAGCCGCTGAATGCGACGTTAGCTAAATTCAAATCCCGAACTTCGGAGAAATAATGAAATACATCATCATTCCTTTTTTACTCGTCTGTCTGTCAGGTTGTGCAACGACATTTGAGCGTGATGGCGTAAAATATGAATATATATTGGATGCTGTTACTTGGCGGGAGGCAAAAGAATTGGCTGAGAATGCTGGAGGTAAAAGAAAAATAGACGGTAAAAGAAAAATAGACAGCCACTTTAAAAAAAAAGAAAAATAGACAGCCACTTTAAAAAAGAAAAATAGACAGCCACTTTAAAAAAGAATCATTAAAAATGTCTGTACTTTTCCGGCAAAGGCTGACGAACATCAGCGTTGTTTCACCGCTGACCTGAAAGATGCTCAGAAACGGGTAGTATTCAAGATCTTACGCGAGCGAAATTCCGTTCTAGCGGAACGTCTGATGAGAAAAGATTTTTGCGGTGAAAATCAATGCAAAAGTGCTTCGCAATTGCCGTAAGCCGGCCTGCGTTTTAGGCCCAAAGCGCTGGCGGCATACAGCAGCTTTGCTTTGCAGCCCACCAAGCTTTTGAATTTGGATTCAAACTGTGTAGTGAGTACCAGCCATTCTCGCGGGCTGATGTTGAGTCGCTCAAGAATGGGCGGTAACTGGTCGTCAATATAACCCCGTTTGTTTTCCCGAATCGCCCTGCCGGTAAGGTCCACCAGTTCGATATAGTCTTTTAAGTGAAAGGGCAAACCCTGCGGCATGGGTTTTCTGGGGTTGCCCACAAACTCAGCTAATTTAAGTGTCTCAGGTTTCTCGGTGTTTACATGTTCGACCCGCCGCTTAATCGAAGTGTGTTCAGAATCTTCGGGTGTGCGCGCCATTTTGGCTCGTACAGGGTTTAAATCCACATACGCCATACAAGCCGCCAGCGCTTTTTCATCTAACAAGGCCTGTGATTTAAAGCGGCTCTCCCAGAAACGCCCAGTGCATTGATCTTCGGCGTTGGCCATTCTTGCAATAGGTTCGTTTAAACAAGACATGAAACGGCTGATATTGGCCAGCTCAAGGCGCCAGTGTTCCAGTTTTACCTTAACAGCCTGCCATTGGGCTTCATCCAGTGATTCGCCTTTCAAAAACTTCTGAGTGAGGAGGGTGCCCTTGTAGAGTTTGTGCCAGCGTTCACACACCTCAAGGTCACTAAGGCTGTGGGCTTCAGACATATTGATATGCAGCACAAGGTGGTGATGGTTGCTCATAACAGCGTAGGCGCAGACATCGATGCAAAACACCTCACCCAAAAATAAAATACGATCTTCCACCCACTGGCGGCGGTGTTCGTAATCTTTACCACTAAAGGGGTCTAGCCCACACAGGAAGGCACGCCGCACACAGCGAGATGTGCAATGGTAGTAGGGTGTCGCATCGAGGGAGATTTGGTGTTTGCGAGGGGTGGGCATGGATCGGTCCTTGATCGTTTAGGCGTGTATGAATATACAGTATTGGTGGTGGGTAGGCAAGGGTTGGTGTGGGTGTCCAGGCAAGGGTTTGTCCGAGCAAGGGTTGGTGTGGGTGTCCAGGCAAGGGTTTGTCCGAGCAATTATTTATCGTCTTAATCAATATGGGATGATAACTCCTTCTCAGTATAGAACTGCAAATATATATCTGAGCAAAAGGGGTTATACAAAAGAGGAGCGATATGACGATCAGGTTTCTTTGGATTACCCGGAACTGTTACCAAATTCATTGTCCCTGCTTCTTAAGTCTTACGGGCTGAATTTTGGAGGATTGCTTAAAGAGCTCGGTGTCAAAGCAAAGTTCCTTATTGATCTCACGCAAACGGACTCGATATTAACGCCTTTATTAAACGAACTGGATTTACCTGAAAATATTACGAGCATATCAGCTTATAAATTCACGAAATCTATGGCTTAAGGCTATTATCCCCCGTATACGGCGATTTACCGGGGTTACTGGGAAAAGGCGGGGCAATGTGAGGGGATGCGATTAAACGGCCTTATATCGCATGCCACAAAGACGACTTTACCACCCATTACACCATTGATAGCCAGACAATCTGGGCGACTGAGCTAAGACTGTTGAATTACGGGGGATTTAACGGGATCAGTCGTTGGCGACCATTTGATTAGAGATCAGCTCTCTTTCTTTTAGCCATTTCCAAGCCTGACTGTAGGCGGTTGAGGCTTTGATGCCGACAGCTGCGATACACGCCCTTTTGATCTCGGGCGCAGTAACGGCAGAATTTTCCGAATACATAGCCTCTGCTATTTCTCTGACTTTGGCTACCACAACTAACTGGACATCCACACTAAGGAAAAACTAGGGCAATTCCAACCCTGAAGCATCAAAAACTCAGAGAAATAGGCACACGGCGTGAAATTAGTGCGGAATAAGAAGAATACAGCAACGAAAACCAGCATGATGCCAAGATTCAGGCAAAGTTTAAGATGGGTGTCCAGGTTATTCCGCAGGCAAAGTTTAAGATGGGTGTCCAGGTTATTCCGGTTGGCACTACACCCGGGCGCGCGTCGGTGGCACCCACTAAGGTTTTAATCCGGCTCATAAATTGCTTGGCAAATACAGCCGCTGCTTGGGTTCAATCTCGAGCCGTTCAAGAATGGGCGGTAATTCGTTGTTGATAAAACCGCGCTTGTCGTCGCGAATAGCCCTGCCGGTCAGGTCCAGTAAGTTCAGGTAGTCCTGCAGTTGAAAAGGCAGGCCCCGAGGCATCGGTTCCCGAGGATTACCAATAAAAGGATAAAGCTTCGATGGCTGTTTGCGCTGTGCTGCCAGGGCATCAACTCGAGTTTTGGCGCTAGTATGGCTTGAGGTTTCCGGAGTTTCAGCCATTTTTGCGCGTATGGGATTGAGATCCACATAGGCCATGCAGGCAGCAGTGCTTTTTCACAAAACACTTCGCCCAAGAATAGAATGTGATCTCCTGCCCATTGGCGGCGATGTTCGTAGTCTTTACCGGTAAAAGGGCCTAAGTTATAAGGATACGTATGTCGATTACAGCGATCTGCCAAAACTCGAATTGGTAGTAATTAGATAACCCCGCCTAGGGTGAGTGCGGTGGGGATTCGCGCTCTAATCAACCTCCTCAGCTAGAGCAACTTGTGCGGAGATTAAAAAAATAGGCACCTACGCCGAATATAGGGCGAAAGAATGCTCCAGGCTTCACTGTTTCCATCTTCGAAATGATTTTGAACCACACCAGAAAGCATGTCCGCCACCTGAATAGCTTTACATGATTGGCTTTCGAGAGGAGTTGTCCGAAGAATTGTTTTAGCTCCTTCTGCCATCCATAGCTCTGTCTGCAAATAATCATGCAAACTGTTTCCACTTTTTACCTTGATAGATCTGGGGTCAGGAATAAAAGTTACATTTTCATGAACCTTCATTTCTTCCACTAACGAAAGTCGTATCATGAAGTTGTAGAGCTTGTTGGGGTCGTTCCGTATATGAGTCTGGACATTCTTTTTCTTTACGGTAATTGAAAGTAAATGTATGTCGGAATGAGATGTAATGAGCGCTTTTAACTGATTCGCAAACTCTGCTCGTTGCGCAGGCTTCATTGAGGCCCACTTGATTTCTTCCTTGGGGTCCCACTTAAACTTTTTGTACAGGTTTCGAACTAGGCGCTTTGGGTGTTTACTCTTCTCTTGGGGATAGAGGATGCTTGCAATAGTGAGGTGTCTGCTTGAGCCCCCTTTCCGATAAGGAGCGTCAAAATTCCAGCCTAGGTCGCCACTTTCATCTAACGCAATTGTAACGTTCGGCACTTACCTATGCTTCTTATTATTGGAAAGGAAGAGAAAAATTGGGTGTGGACCCTGAGGCCGACGCTCTTACAGAGCGCTTACGATGATGCTATGCGTCGCGGCTTACTCAGGCTTTACCCACACGAACCAAGTATATGCGCACTGCGCATAATTTTCAAAAGGTTTGTTTGTGCTAATCGTCACGATTTAGGGGGTATGCCGACAAGGTAAGCCCATGTAATCATCTTAAAAATACTTGCCCCTAAAACGAAAAAGCCCCGAAAATCTTATGGCTCAGGGCCTTGATTGGTGGGCCTTCCCAGAGTAAATTCAAATACCCTTTGGGGTATTTGAACCCTTCGGGCTGCGGCGCTATGCGCCTTGTTCAAATTGCGTTCGCAATTAGTGAACTGGCCAGGGCGAACAAAGTCTGGGAAGCCCCACCACAAATAAAAAAAGGCCGCCAAATTTCTTTGGCGACCTTTCGTTATTCGTGGTGGGCCTTCCCAGACTTGAACTGGGGACCTGCCGATTATGAGTCGGATGCTCTAACCAACTGAGCTAAAGGCCCACTGAGGAGGGCGGGTATTCTCTTAGAAAAGTGCTTTAATCTCAAGCCTTTATGCGGGTTTTGCTGAAAATTGTTCACCGCCGGGTGGCTTGCTGTTCAATTCAAGGTCGTTGGCGCCATAAATTTTTGGAATCCGCCTAAATTCACACTCTGGGTAGGCGTTTAGCTTGCCTCTCTTGTAATCGCCTGCCTCAGGTGCCATTTAATGAGCTATCTCATAGAGGAGGTTTTTCGTGACAACAGCTCAATGGTTTTCGTTTCTGGGGTTTGGCTTTCTGCTTGTGGCCATGTATTACGGTTTGCGCCGCTGGCGCTACCACAGGGCTGTGCACAGGCCAATGCCGGAGGGGTGGAGGAAGGTTCTCCAGCGCAGGCTGTTTGTTTACAACAAGCTGCCACAGCCCCTGCGTGAAGAGCTTGAGGGGCTGATTCTGCACTTTTTGTACACCAAGAAGTTTGTCGGCTGCGCGGGTTTGGAAGTTACCGATGAGATGCGTCTGGTCATTGCGGCCGAAGCCTGCCTGCTGATCCTCAACCGGCCTAGCCGTCGTTATGCGGGCCTGCGCTGGATATATGTTTACCCTTCCACTTTTATTGCCCGGCGGGAAGGGCAGAACGAGTATGGTGTGGTGTCTGATAACACCACACACCTTCTTGGGGAGAGCTGGAGTAACGGCAAGGTGATTCTGGCCTGGGATAGCGTAGAGAAGGGCATTGCAGACTACAGTGACGGCCAGAACGTGGTGCTGCACGAGTTTGCGCACCAGCTGGATCAGGAGGATGGTGTGTCCGATGGCGCTCCCCTGCTGTATACCCGTGACAGTTATGCCATATGGTCACAGGTTTTCAGTCGCGAGTTTGCGCAGTTGCAGGGGGCGCTGTCTTATGGTTTCAGCACATTGATTAACAGTTATGGTGCCACTAACCCGGCGGAGTTTTTTGCCGTAGTTACGGAGTTGTTTTTTGAAAAGCCGGGGGCGATGAAGCATCACCATCCGCAGTTGTATCAGCAGCTGCAGGACTACTATCGGCTGGACCCTCTTTCCTGGGCAGACTAAAGCTGTGCCAGCAAAGCGCGGGCATGGATACGGGGTTTTGAGAAGAAGGTCTACCGCAAGGTAAGCAATAACAAAAAACGGCGCCGATGGGCGCCGTTCCGGGTTTTGCAGTACGCTGTTTGAAGTTATTCGTCGAGGAAGCCGCGAAGGTGGTCTGAGCGGCTGGGGTGACGAAGCTTTCGGAGTGCTTTGGCTTCAATCTGACGAATACGCTCACGGGTAACGTCAAACTGCTTGCCCACTTCTTCCAGGGTATGGTCGGTGTTCATTTCGATCCCGAAGCGCATGCGCAGTACTTTCGCCTCTCTTGCTGTTAAGCCGGCGAGTACCGATTTGGTGGCTTCCATAAGGCCTTGTGAGGTGGCTGATTCAACCGGCGAGGTTATCGCCACGTCTTCAATAAAGTCGCCCAGATGGGAATCTTCGTCATCGCCGATGGGGGTTTCCATGGAGATCGGCTCTTTGGCGATTTTAAGCACCTTACGCACTTTCTCTTCCGGCATTTCCATACGTTCGCCCAGCTCTTCGGGTGTGTGTTCGCGGCCCATTTCCTGAAGCATCTGGCGGGAGATGCGGTTGAGTTTGTTGATGGTCTCTATCATGTGCACCGGTATACGAATGGTGCGTGCCTGGTCGGCAATGGAGCGTGTGATCGCCTGACGAATCCACCAGGTGGCGTAGGTGGAGAACTTGTAACCGCGACGGTATTCGAATTTGTCTACCGCTTTCATCAAACCGATGTTGCCTTCCTGAATCAGGTCGAGGAATTGCAGGCCGCGGTTGGTGTACTTCTTGGCGATGGAGATAACCAGGCGCAGGTTGGCTTCCACCATTTCTTTTTTCGCGCGGCGGGCACGGGCTTCGCCGATGCTCATGCGGCGGTTTATTTCTTTGATTACCGTGAGTTCCAGCTCGGTTTCTTCCTGGATTTGCAGCAGCTTGCGCTGGGCTCGCAGAATATCGCTTTCAACCGGGCGCAGGCTTTCTGAGTAGTCGCGCTTTTTCTTGATGATGGTGGGAATCCAGTCTTCATCGATTTCGTTGCCGGGGAACTCTTTAACGAAGGTTTTACGTGGCATTCCCGCAATACGTACACACAGACGCATGATTTCGCGCTCTTCCGCGCGGATGCGAGCCAAAACTTGGCGCACGTACATGTAGATGGGGTCAAACTGGCGTGGTGGCAGCTTGAAGAACTTGAACACTTCACCAAGGGTTTCCAGTTCTTTGCCCGCCTGCTTGCTGTCGCGGCCGTGCTTGGCAATTGTTTTGTTTGCTTTGTCCAGTTGCGCGCGCAGCTCGTCAAAACGCTCTTTTGCGTATTGGGGGTCTATGCCACCGGTGCCTTCTTCCTCTTCTGTGTCATCGTCGTCATCGCTGTCTTCTTCTTTTTCCTTGCCTTTTTCAGCTTCCAGCTTGGACTCCGGTGTAACGGGGGTAGCGGCTTGAACCTGCTCGGCAGGGTCTAGCCAGCCGCTGATAACGTCGGTGAGGCGGCGTTCTTCTTTCTCAACCAGGTCATATTCATCCATAACCCGTTGTACGGTATTTGGCCAGAAGGCGAGCGCGTGCATCAGTTCACGCAGGCCTTCTTCTATGCGCATGGCAATAGCAATTTCGCCTTCGCGGGTGAGCAGCTCTACGGTGCCCATCTCACGCATATACATACGTACCGGGTCGGTAGTGCGGCCTGCCTCGGTTTCCACGGCGGCAAGTGCGGCGGCGGCTATCTCATCAGGGGAGGCTTCGCCATCGGTCATTAGAAGCTCATCGGCATCCGGTGCAACTTCGTATACGCGGATACCCATGTCGTTGATCATCTGTATGATGTCTTCGACCTGATCGGGGTCTGATATATCGTCAGGGAGGTGATCGTTAACTTCGTCGTAAGTGAGGTAGCCTTGCTCTCGGCCTCGATTGATCAAATCTTTGATACGAGACTGTTGCTGCTGTTCGCTCATTCAGGGTCCTGTGGGTGGGTAGTGTAATTCGAGGGTGCGCGATTATAGCGGGATATTGGGGTGCCTGCTAGAAAATCAATGAATTTATTATAGTCAGTTGCTCATGATTTGCTGTCATTTTACCTTGCCTGGGTCAACTCACGGAAGCGGTTTTTTTCTTCATCGCTCAAGTTGCCGAGGCCCTTGGCCTTTAGTTCGTTCAGTTCTTTGCGGCGGTATTCGTTCTCAAACTGCCGGTTTATCTTGCTGAAAGCCTGGCACAGTACCGTTTCTGTCTCGAATTTCGCCAGTGTGGCATTGCGGGTGAGTTCGTGCGTGGCAAGCAACTTTGCCAGCTGCTGCTGGGAGTCGATGCCATAGGCACCACCCCAGAAACCCAGCAGGGTGCTAAAGCTGGCTTCAGGTTTTTTCTGCAGGTATTCAGTGAGGTTATACAGGCGCAGTAACTCTGGGTCCTGGGTTGCTTGCGTTTGCAGCATGCTTTGCGAAGGAATGGCTTTGAGTAGTTGAGGGCTGTCCAACAGCAGCAGAGTTGCGGCAACCACCGGGTTAAGGCGCACGTTGGTCCGGCGCTGGAACTCCTCAAAGGATACTGGCCCAGGGTCGCCCTGGAAGCGGGCGCCGTACTCTGTTTCAGCGTCCTGCGTTGGCGGAGTGTCTGCTGTATTCGATGTGTAGTCCGGTGGCTCGGGCACCGGCTCTGGGCTTGATTCCGTCGCAGGCTCGCGGATGTTTTCCAGCGGGCTTTGTTCCTTGGTGAGCTCCATTATTGCCGCACCGCTCAGCCCGGTGCGGTTTGCCAGGTTGGTGAACATTAACTCACGGTAGACTCCCTGGGGCAGCTTGTTAAGCATGGGAGCCACTACCTTGCTAAAGCGGGCGCGGCCTTCCATGGTGTGAACATCTATGCCTTCGGCGGCGGCATCAAACAGGAAGTCTTCCAGTGGTGTGGCGTTGCTGATCTGTTGCAGCAAGCGCTCCTGGCCGATTTGCCTTACCAGGCTGTCCGGGTCCTGGCCTTCGGGTAGGAAAAGAAATTTGATTTGCCGCCCGTCCTGCATGCTGGATAGGGAGTTGGCGAGTGCTCGCTTCGCCGCTGTGCGGCCTGCGGTGTCACCATCAAAGCAGAATACCACCTGCTGCACATAGCGGAAGGCAAGCCGCAGGTGCTCTTCGCCGCAGGCGGTTCCGAGTGTGGCAACGGCGTTACTGATACCGTACTGGGCCAGGGCAATCACATCCATATAGCCTTCAACAACCAGCAGTTGTTCCAGCTGTCGGTTGTTCTGGTTGGCTTCATAGAGGCCGTAGAGCTCGCGCCCTTTGTGGAATACATCGGTTTCCGGTGAGTTGAGGTACTTGGGTTTGCTGTCGTCCAGCACCCTGCCGCCGAAACCGATGGCGCGGCCCCGGGTATCGCGAATGGGGAACATAATGCGATGCCGGAAACGGTCATAGAGCTTGTTGTCCTGTTCGCGGCGGATAACCAGTCCGCTGTCCACCAGCAGGCCGATGTCCTCTTCGTTCAGCCCGAATTTGATCAGCAGATTGTCCCAGCCCGGCGCTGCATAGCCCACACCGTAATTCTTGGCGATCTGGCCACTTAAGCCTCGCCCTTGAAGATACTTCACCGCCTGGCCACGCTTGGGGTTTTCTTTCAACTGCTGCTGATAGTAAGCGCTCGCTTTCTCCAATATTTGGTAGAGGTTTTTTTGCTTGAAATGCTGCTGTCGGCCCTCGCGGCTTTCCTCCCGGGGAACCTCAACACCTGCCAGTTTTGCAAGGCTCTCCACGGAGTCGATAAAACCCTGACGTTCGAACTCCATGACAAAACCTATGGCGTTGCCGCTGGCGCCACAGCCAAAGCAGTAGTAGAACTGTTTGTCGGGGCTTACGGTAAACGAAGGGGTTTTTTCTTCGTGGAAGGGGCAGCAGGCGCTGTAGTTCTTACCGGCCTTTTTCAGCTTCACGCGCTTATCCACCACCTCGACAATATCGAGGCGGTTTAGCAGGTCATCAATGAAGCTTTGCGGAATTAGGCTCATGGTGGCGCGAGTATAAGGGGCCTTGGCAAACAGAGCTATGCTTCGGGTGGCGCAGTGTCTACAAACCAGTCTTCATAACGGGTCGCTTCGAACCAGCTGGCCAACTGGCTGTTCCAGTCTCGCCAGTCGTGTTCTTTGCTCAGGCGAAAATCCAGATAGCCCAGCGCCGATGCCGTGGCAATGGTGGCGATATTGGGCGTGTCACCATCTGCAATGGCCTTGAAGTCAATATTGTTGATGGCGGTGTGGATGGCTGTTCTCCAGCGGCCCAGCCAGTAGATGGAGTGCTCTGTATCGCGTCGTTTTTCCATAACACTTGCTACCGCCGCTTCAAGGATGCCGTTGGCCAGGGTGTGGGCCATTTGGATCTTGTAGTAGTCATCTTCGCCCCGGTGGAACAGGCTGTCGTTACCCAGCGCCACATATTTTTCGTCCAGGTATTCACAAATCAGGCTGCTGTCTACGATTACCCGCTCACCATCCAGCAGCGCCGGGATTTTCCCCAGAGGGTTGAGCTTGCGTAGCTCTTCGCTTTCAAAAGTGGTGTTTACCAGCTCGGTTGCAGCAAGCAGATCTGTAACGCGAAGAAAAATGTTTACCTTGCGGGCGAAAGGTGAGGTTGTGCTGTAAAACAATTGCATTTGCTGGCTCCTTTTCCTGATTGGGGGGCGCTATTTTGCCAGATTGTGCGTGATTGGGGTGAGTTGCTTGCCGGGAAAGAGTTCCCCGGCGGTGTTGTCTCAAAGTTTCAGGTAATCTTCCAGCTCGGGGTCAATTTCGATCTCCTCGTGTACCTGCATATCGTTGGTGTTTGAGCGTTTGCCCTGTTGGTAGTGACCGACTTTTTGCTTGATGTTGTTTTGGAGAATTTCGTCTTTCTTCTGCTCTTCTTCGCAGCGATCGCTTGTTGTTGCTTGCTTGCTTTTTCTTTCTGCGGTTGATCTTCGAGAGGCCCCCACAAGCACAGCATCTAACCCTTGCAGGGGCTCATCAGCGGCATAGCCTTGAGCGCTCTTGGAGGCCGCAAAAGCCAGTTTTGGGGCAATAATGCGCGACAGCGAGTACAAACACAGCAGCGCGAGCAAAATGCCGCTGACTGTCATTGCCCAGAACTTATTGTCATGCTCTGAGCGGGCTTCGCCCAGGCCGATACTTGCGGCTGCGTATTGCACAGGCGCTTGCTGGAGTACTTGTTTTTGCAGGGTTGCACTGCGCTCATGTTTGCCCAATTGCTGTTGTAACTGGGCGATCATTTGCTTCTGTAATTCCAGCGTGGCATTGAGAGTGGAAATGTACTGGGAGTTCTCCAGGCGGTGCAGGCGGTCTTTGAGGTCGCGGTTTTCGGCTACAAGCCTGTCAATTTGCAGCTGGTTGGCGTGTATCTGCTGCTTGACGGGGTTGGCGGGTGTTGCGGCAGCCCCTGGCGTGACCAGCGTTAACAGGCCCTGTTTTTGTGCTGTTTTGGGGCGTAATTCCACAGGCAGGGCTAACTGCGCGCCAGCCAGTAACTGATTGCGGTTGTTGTTGATGAAGGCCTGCGGATTACTCTCGTAAACCCTGTCTTCCCATCGGCCTTCGTATCCGCCCTCTTGCAGCCGAATACGTCGTGCAATACCGCCTAAGGTGTCTCCTGGTGCCACGGTGTAAGTTTTGCCGACAGTTGGCTGAGATGCAGTCGTAAGCGTTTTGGTGATAGTTGTCTTGTTGTGTTTGACAACTGAGCCAGGTTGCGGGCTCTTGGCAGCGCTATTATGCAGCGGGGCAGGGTCTAGAAAAATAGTATATTCCTTATACAGTTTGCCCGTTGGCCATTCCAATTCAACCATAATATTGAGAAAGGGTTCGCGTACCGGCCTGCGCGATAACAGGCTGATCTGATAGCTGTCGCGTGAGGTATCCACGCGGAATTCCAGAGGGTTCCACCTGGCAACAATCTCGACACCCAGCTCCTCCGCTTCCTCCCCGGACAGC
>CAJIBL010000109.1_pt1 | contig 14761 bp, 8 predicted proteins | sample 9199351 | NCBI WGS metagenome assembly CAJIBL01 (sample SAMEA7708304, study PRJEB35096) | sediment metagenome | biome: marine neritic benthic zone biome [ENVO:01000025]; feature: sediment [ENVO:00002007]; material: shallow marine sediment [ENVO:03000034] sea grass bed [ENVO_01000059] ...
GTACTTGCAGCGTGTCGCAGTGGCAAATACCGGATTCATGTCTGCACCAAAGCTAGCAATCTCCAAGCCCTTTTAAAATCGAGAGTTTCGACCTGGTGACGAAATAGTTAATGGGACAGCAATGATCCTATCTAATTAATTGCGCGCCCATAAATACCGGCGCAAATGCGTGAATTTACTGGTATTTCAAGGGCTTACAATGGCCGCCACGTTGCAGGTGTGCACTCCAGACCTTAATTGAAGTGTCGGATATGCTTTATAATCACCAGAACAAACCACCAAGGTACGCTGACCATTCCCTATGAGCCACTCCCCCAGCCCAGAGCACATTCGTGAACAGCTAGACCATATTACCCATAGCTCGGCAATAGGTCGCTCGGGTAACTATAAGGAATTGCTCCGTTATCTGGTGGAATGCGAGCTGGCCAATATCGAGCAGGGCTCTTCTAGTAATACCCCCAAAGAGTTTGATATTGCCTCCAGCATATTCCCCAAAAAACAGGGCTACGCGCCAGGGGAAGATTCCTCCGTGCGGGTGTATGTATCTAACCTGCGTAAAAAATTAAAGGACTATTACAGCAGCCTTAATACCGCCCCGCCCTTTTGCATCGAAATCCCCAAAGGCGGCTACCGGGTAGTTTTCGCCGCTCCCCCCGCGAAGGCAAATACAAAAGAGCACTCTAAACCCCGCATGCCCCTCAGCTATGCGCTCGCGGCGCTGTTACTTATTTCTATTGCTATCAATGGCATACAGTGGTTTACAGACCATAAACAAGCAGAACCCGCCCTCGAGTCAGCTTTGCAAAGCCACCCCTTATGGGCAAGGTTTAATCAAAACGACAAGCCCGTTTTGCTGGTAATGGGCGATTTGTATATCTTCAGTGAATTCGACCCGCTGTTAAAGCGCTATCGCACCATTCGTGATGTATCGATTAACTCGCCGCAAGATTACAACGACTTTATTACACAGCACCCTGAACGGCTAAAAGGGCTTAAAGAGAACCGGGCGAACTTTGTGACCAAGGCCAATGTGCTGGTCACGCGTATGCTGATACCCGCCCTGGCAACTGATAAAGAAACAACTTTTAAGCTGCAATCGCAACTCACCGCCAGTGATTTGCGGGATTTCAATATCATCTTTGTTGGCCTGTTTAAAGCCCTTGGCCCACTCAACAATTACCTTAACGGCTCTAACTTTACGCTTAACGACAGCCGCTACCTTATCCGCCACAAACAAAGTGATGCGCAATACCCGGTTAAAGGCAATTTTCAGCAGCAATTTACCGACTACGGCTTGTTCGCCAGCTTCCAGAGCCCTGGGGGCAATCACATTATGATCATCTCCGGGTTTTCAGATACATCGATTATTCAAATAGGTAAAACGCTCACCTCCGAACACGGCTTGAACACGTTGCGGCAAGCGGCCCAGCATTCCAACACCTCACTGGAAGCAGGCTTTGAAGCACTGTTTGAAGTGTCTGGCTACGACAGAACCGCTCTTTCTGGTGACGTTCTGCTAACCTTGCCTGTAAACGAGCAAGCCATATGGGCCAAGCCTGAGTAAACGGTTCCCATTGCCGTCAATCCAAAAAAACTCTTTTGTTTTCAAAACCTTAAATTAGGTTAAACACCGTTAATTTACGGTTAACTGGCAGTTTTGACTTGTTGCCTGCAGGCAGAGTAAAGACTATGGGCGCAGTCAATATAACAACAGGTATTGTAAATGAAGCGCCCCCAAGCCCCCTCGTTAGCACAGCGCAAACACGCCACTCACATGTGTGTGTGCGTACTGTCATTTTTACTCACAGCCTTTGGCTCTTGCCACACCCTCGCCCTCTCCCAGGAAAGCTATGTAGCCACAAGCAATGGCCCCGATTATTTCCCACTGGTTGAGAAGGGCAAAGCTGCCAGCTTAATTGTTTATGAAGGGGACTTTCCCGGCGTACTCAAGGTTGCCGAACACCTTCAAACCGACATCCAAAAAGTCACTCAAATAAAACCGCGCCTGTTAACGGAGCAGGTCAACAGTAAAACCGCGGTACTGATTGGCACCATCGGTAAAAATCCCGTTATCGACCAGCTTATCGGCGAAGGAAAGCTTAACGCCCAAGCCGTTGCAGGCAAGTGGGATACCTTTGCATTGCAAACCGTAAGCAACCCCCTGCCGGGCATTGACCACGCTTTAGTGATTTTTGGTAGCAACAAGCGAGGCACCATCTACGGCATCTATGACCTTGCCAGCAAAATGGGCGTTTCGCCCTGGTACTGGTGGGCCGATGCCCCCATACATCAAAAAAAGAATGTGTATGTAAAACCGGGTTTCCACACCCTGGGCGAGCCCAAGGTGAAGTATCGCGGCATATTTATTAACGATGAAAACCCCTCACTCACCAACTGGGTGGTAGACAACTTCGGCAGCTATAACCACAAGTTTTACGACAAGGTGTATGAGCTGATTCTGCGCAACAAAGGCAACTACCTGTGGCCCGCCATGTGGCCCACCACCCGAGAAGTTTCGGCCCACGCTTTTTTTGCTGACGACCCGCAAAACCACAAACTCGCCGACGAATACGGCGTAGTAATTTCAACGACGCACCACGAACCCATGATGCGCGCGGCCGATGAATGGTATCGCGGCGATTTCGGCCCGTGGGACTACAAAACCAACAAGGACTTTTTCCAGAAATACTGGCGTGGCGGCATTGAGCGTATGGCTGACTACGAGAGCGTTGTAACGGTAGGTATGCGCGGCGACGGCGATACCGCGCTGCCCGGGGGCACGCAGCTAGAGCTGATGAAGCACATTATTCACGACCAGCGCCAGATTATTGAAGATGTAACAGGTAAACCTGCCGCACAAACGCCACAAGTCTGGGCCATCTATAAAGAGATGCAGGACTACTGGGACCAAGGCATGCGTGTAGACGATGACATCACCGTACTGTTTTGTGATGACAACTGGGGCAACATTAAAAGCCTGCCCAACAAAAACGACCTGGAACACGCCGGTGGTTTTGGTATTTATTACCACTTCGACTACGTAGGCGGGCCGGTGTCTTACAAGTGGGCCAACGTAACGCAAATAGAAAAAACCTGGGAGCAAATGAACCTGGCCTACGAGCACGGCGCTACCCAAACCTGGATTGTGAATGTGGGCGATATCAAACCACACGAACTGCCCACCAGCTTCTTTCTCGATTTCGCCTGGAACCCGGAAGCCATTCGCCAGTCGGACCTGCCGCAGTACTATGTAAATTGGACTAAACAGCAGTTTGGCAACAACTACGCCACCGAAATTGCCGAGATTCTCGCCCTTTACACCAAGTACAACAGCCGCCGCAACCCGGAAATGCTAGCGGCAGACACCTATAGCGTGGAGCACTACCGGGAAGCTGATCGAATCGCCAGTGAATACCAGGCGTTGGTAAAAGAAGCCAAAGCCATTTACAAAAAAATGCCTAAAAGCCACCGCTCAGCGTTTTATCAACTGGTGCTCTTTCCCGTAGAGTCCGCCGCGAATGTTAACGACATGTATGTTGCAGCAGCAAAGAACGCTTTCTACACCAAACGTGGCGCTTCCCGCTCGGCCAACTATTATGCCGACAAAGCCAAAGCCCTGTTCTACAAAGACGAAGCCCTTCATCAGTACTACCACGAAGAGCTGCAAAACGGTAAGTGGAACCACATGCAGGCACAAACCCACATAGGGCACCCAAACTGGTATTCGCCTTCTATTAACAGTATGCCCCCGGTGCAATACACCCACACCACAGGCAACGCCGCAGATTTAGGTTTTCACGTAGAGTACGGCACCATCTACCATTTTGGCGGGGTGCGTTTTGATGGCGTAGTGTGGCATTACCACAACCGCCTGCCTCAGTTCGACCCGGCCAACAAACAACACTATTACATAGAGGTTTTTAACAAAGGAAAGAAAGCGCTGAACTATAAGCTTGAAGCGAAACAAAACTGGGTTCAATTAAGCAAAACCCAAGGCAAAATTGATACAGACGAAAAAGTATACGTCTCCATAGATTGGGCCAAAGCACCCAAAGGCATGGCCGAGGGCGAAGTGCTGCTTTCTGGTGGTGGTGCGGAGTACACCATTACGGTGCCTATTCGCAATGAAATGCCAAAGGGCAAAGGCTTTATTGAAAACAACGGCGTAGTGGCCTTTGAAGCGGCCAACTTCGAACAGGCGATTGGCCACAACGATATTCGTTGGATAAGCATTCCAAATTACGGCCGCACAGACTCGGGGGTAACGGTTTCCCCGGCCAATGCCGAAACCCAAAACCCAAACCAGGGCGCACCTCACCTCACTTATACCTTCACCTTGTTCGATGACACCAACATCACCTTAGATACCTACTTAGGCACAACATACAATTTTAAGCGCGCGGAAGGTTTGAAGTTTGCTGTAGCAATTAATGATGATCCACCGCAAATCGTCAATATGCATGCAATAAAAGGACAATGGAAAAAACGGGTGGGCGACCGTGCCTTGGTGGAACGCTCCGAACATAAACAGTTAAAAGCCGGCCAACACACCTTAAAGGTTTGGATGATAGACAGCGGCGTGGTATTCCAAAAATTTGTTATCGACACCGGCGGCTTAAAAACCGAAAAAGAGGAATCAAAGCATGCCTTCCACAGCCCCATTCGCAACGATGGAGGCTTAAAAGACAGTTACTTAGGGCCACAGCAGAGTCACTACATACAGCCTTGAACAAAAGGCAGCGCAAATGCCGGCGCTTTTTAGCGCCGGGCTACGCATGTAACATTCCGAAACACGGGGCAGATTCATTTTCCCTATCGTTCACGCTAGTATTGCTTTCGGCAGACCTCATAGGATTTATTAAGAAGGTTTTTGTCTTTCCAACTTTAGGATTTTCAAATATAACCGAAAATAATGAGATAGAGGGATTTAATATGTATATCAGTCGAAAACACAGCGCTTTAAAAATTCTGCTTACTGCATGCTTAATGCACATTGCAACGGCATTTGCCGCACAGACTTGCAAAATTGACTATGACATTGTAAGTGAATGGGGTTCGAATTATCAGGTAAATGTAACCATTCACAATACTACAGACAGTGTCATCGAGGGCTACGAGCTTAGCTGGTCAATGGAATCGGCTATTACATCGGGTTGGAATGCCACTCTGGCACAAAAAGACGCACTTGTTAGTGTGAGCAATACTGCAGACCATTGGAATGGCCTGATTCCAGCCAAAGGTAGTGCTGTTTTCGGCTTTATTGCAACGGGTACCGCTGAAACAATCGATCTGTTTACTTTGAACGGCGCAAGCTGCGGAGAAGCTGCCTCAAGTACATCCTCCTCCAGTAGTTCCACGTCTTCAAGCAGCTCATCCAGTGGCGGTGAAAACTGCGAGGCTCTCTGCAATTGGTATGGAAGCGAAATAGCGTTGTGCAAAACCCAGGTTTCAGGCTGGGCCTGGGAAAACAACCAAAACTGTGTTGGCGCACAGACTTGTGAAAACCAATGGGGTGATGGCGGTATAGTGCCCGGGTGCAACACAAGCAGCTCCAGTTCTTCCAGCTCAGGGGCCTTGAAGACTACCAAAGCTATATTACTTCCCCCTTTCTGCGAATCTTCAACAGGTACCCTGGAGAGTTCAGCTACTTCCGGGACCTATTTTGTTCTGGATGAAACCGATGGTGCTCGGGTGGATTTTCAGACAGCGGCACTGCGCAGTTACGGAGGCACAATACTCAGCAACACAATCACCTTCAAATATGCCAACGGTTCAGGTCAACCAATATCTATGGCACTTTGGATGAACGGTTCGGAATCATACCAAACTATTTTGTTTCCACCGACGGACAGTTGGGATACATGGGGCTCGTTGACTGTTGATTCAGCGGAAAGAAGCACCACGCAAGTCAGTTTAACTCCGAACGAAGGTAGTGCGCCTTATTTTGCGTCTTTGGAAGTGGAACTGTTAATCGACTGTTATATTTATAATGATCAGGAGTGCCAGGCATTTACAACTCTCTATAAAACCGGCATGTGTCCCTCAGAGCCACTACCGGGCAGCATTTCCAGCACCAGTAGCTCGAGCGGTTCATCCAGCTCCACCACATCATCGAGTACAAGTTCCTCAAGCAGTAGTTCGACCAGTTCTTCCAACTCGAGCTCATCTTCGAGTAGTACAAGCTCCTCCAGTTCGGGAATGTTAAAAACAACCGCTGTTACATGGAAACCACCATTTTGTGAATCATCACTGGGGACGAAGGGGGATTCGTCCGTTGTTGGTGAGTACTTTGATCTGGAAGACACCAAAAATGCTCGGGTTGACCTCCCTTGGAATATACTTCGCGATTATGGAGGTAGCGTAATCAGCAATACTTTAACTTTCACTTATGCAAACGGTTCAGACGCAGCAATACCTATGTCGCTCTGGGTGAGTGACCCAGAGCATCCTCAGACGATTGAGTTCACCCCAACCGGGGGGTGGGACAACTGGAGTGAATTTTCGCTGGAGCTCGGTGAAATTAATTCGATCCAAGTCAGCCTGACTGCGTTAACTGACCAAGGCGGACCGCATCTGGCATCCCTGAGCAGTGAATTACTTATTGAGTGCCACGCTTTTGATTTAGAGTGCCAAGCATATACAAAGTTATACAGCGGCGGCTCTTGCCCTTAATTACTGCTTGGTCGCTTGCTTTCCGAGCCAACTGCACCAGAGGCTTAATTCACCGCTAATCCATAAAATAGCCGGGGAACCTAGCCAACAGTGTTTGAGTTTGGTGCTGACAAGTCCCGAGAGCGTAACGGTGATCCTCTAACATTTTACTAGGGCCTGTTAACACTAATTTAATTACCTCTGCCTGAGCCCATTTTTTTGACCAACAAGGCAGAAGGAGCGTGATTTGGTTGTTCCAAATAAGCGACTGATAACGTACTTGGGCGAAAAAATGGCCAGGCCCTTCGGGTTGCGGCTGAAAACGCGCCACTCGTTGTTGCTCATCGTTTATTTAGTATGACTAAACTTCTCTCTTCGCGCCTAGATTGGCGTGTTTTCAGCCACAACAGTGGCAATTAAATTAGTGTTAACAGACCCTAGCGCTTCACCGCACTTGTCTCCTACGCGCGTTTCTCTGTAGTCACCGGGTGAGGTCTTTTCCGGCCTGGGCCAACCCGTGTTATTGATACACGCCAACAGAGGCATCAAGCTTTAACTCAGCATCCTGAAGCTCTTGGACTGGGCTGTTATTACCATCGTTAGCCGAGTTCAACAGCATTTCGGCTAGACGTTCACTGCCGCGACGGACGCTGGCATCAACCACACTCATACCCGGTATTGAAATGTCGGCAATGCCGTCGTCCCAGGCGACGATCGAAACATCACGGCCATGCCGCAGCCCCTTCACTTCAAGCGCTTTTGCAACACCCTTGGCACTCTGCATATTTGAGCAAATAATGGCTGACGGCCTTTTCTCTTTGCCAAGGCTGAGCAGCTCTATAGCACTTCTTTGCGCAGCATCTTCGCTGACACAAGTATCGATGATCATTGCTTGCGATTCAGGAGCGTCCATGAGTGATTGCTTAAAACCCTGCAGCCTTTCCCAGCAGGAGTTCAGGGTACTATCCCTGTGCAAATAGGCAATGCGCCTGTGACCGCGCGCCAACAGGGCGGAACATGCCTTCATCGACCCACCACAATAATCGATATCGAACCACGAATATTCACCGCTTACCTGTGAACGACCAAACGAGAAAAAAGGAATATTTTTTTGCAACAGGTTTTCTATTCGCGGGTCATAACGCTGTGTCGATTCCACAACAAATGAATCCACCCTGCCCGCTGCAATCATTCTCTCATAGAGTGTTGTTTGCTGGTGTCTGTCGCTCGGAAAAATAAACAAATCCATCTTCCCTTGATAAAGGGACTCACTCAAGACGCGAACCATTTCCATAAAGGTAAATGATCCGCTTATAGAAACATCCATTGGCTGTATAACGCCCACCGCCTCGACTTTTTTCCCCACCAGGCGTTTGGCAACACTACAGGGCGCGTATCCGTATTTTTTTGCAGCTTCCTCTACCCTTTTTCGCGTTTTAATATTGACCTCAGGGTAGCCATTAAGAGCGCGACTGATGGTTGTGGTTGAAATCCCAATCGCGATCGATAACTGTTTTATGTTCATGCAAATAACTCCACTGTATCAGTGGCCTGTAACGCTGCCTCAGGGCAAGGCAAAAACACATGTGCATCAACAGGCCCTAGCTGGGCGTGAAACAACTAAAAAAACGCTTTTGAAGGGCTATCTGTTGACAGAAGGGAGGTATATTAGATGGCGGGGGCTTAATACTGTGAGGCGTATCACCCTATTACAGGTACTCTTAGCAGTTTTGTACACACTCGATTTTATCCCCCAAAACTGAAATGTAACAACTTGTATTTACCTGCCAAAAGCGCTCATTAAGTTGCTATATTTTGTTAGATCAACATTCATTTATTAACCCGGCAAGGCTGTGTGCTGGTTAATATAAACAGGAAAGTCCCATGCGGTATTTGCTAGCATTGTTTTTCAGTTGTATTTTAAGCGCATGTGGCGGCTCTGGAGCCAGCTCCGGTTCGCCAGTGCCCGGGGAGGCTTCGAGTAGCTCCAGTTCTACGAGTTCAAGCAGTTCGTCAACTAGCTCCGGTGCTATGGCAAACCTCGTATCCAGGGTATCTTATTACCAAGATCTTATCGTGTTTGAACTCCTGGAAGACTACGCCGTGGGCCAGTTTGCCAATGGCGATTACTGGGTACACAACAACGGCAACGATGTTGTCATCACCGCCATTACGCCAGCGTCCCGCACCCTCGGGGGCCGCACCATTAATGGTGCGATGGTAAACCCTGCTGTCAGCAGTGAGCAGGGCTACGACAGCAGTCCCCGGGACATGACTTACACCGCTGAGCTGAATAGAGACCCCGGCATCACTGGGCAAGCGCTGGTTTTGCCCCCCGGCTCTTCAGTGATTAAGGCTATTTCAATGGAAAGTGATGCCGGGCGCCCAATTATCAGTGATGCCGCAGTGCTGACCGTGCTCGATTCAGAGCCTCCCGCCGGCTCTTTTCGCCCTGTATATACCGGCGAGAACAAAACCATTCCCGCCAATGTGTCCGATATGGATTACGCCCAGCTGGCAAATTTTACGCGCCTGGGCAGCGAACCCTCTATTGAAGAGCTTACTGCAGCTTATAGTCGCGTATGGCTGGAACACTGCGACAGCTGGCTTCAACGTGACATTCACCCCCAGAATAATATGCCCGTCTACGGCCGCTATATTGCAACCCGCACTGCGGAAGCCGCGCTTGCGCTGCAATTAAATTATTCTCAGCAGGAAAAAGAGCAGCTTCTAATTGGCCTTGTACAATACGGGCTGGATTTGTACGCCCTTGTAAGCTCGGGCATACGCTGGGACGCAAATGGTGGCCACAATATGGGTAGGAAGCTGCCAATATTGCTGGCAGGCCGTGTACTGCAAAGCGATACGATACTCGCCTATGCGGACGCAGAGCAATATTTAATATTTCACGAAGACCAGCAATCCTTTTATGTTTCCCAGGCGGAGGTGGATATGACACATTCCGCCGAGTGGGCCCCTGACGACAGAGCCGACCCTATTCCCTATGAGCTAAGCGATATTGGCATGCCTGAGTGGGGAATTCGGCATGCCGATAAACCCTCATCCGATAATCGCAACTGGGAGACCCCCTACCGCTTTACCAACGGGTATCCGCATACGATACAAGCCTTGGCTGTGCGCATGATGGCAGCAGAGGGCCAATGGAACCGGCCAGCTCTTTTTGATTATACCGACCGCTTCTTTGAAGTAGAACGGGATGAATTTAGCGATTATCTTGTTAGTTTGTGGGATACCTACAGAGACGAACTCTGAACCCCATGTAACAAACCCAAGCCTGCCAAATTCTGTGGGGCGTGAATGCATCAGCCACTCTAAGGGATTCGGCAATATCACCGTTTAGCTCGCGCCTTAAGGTGTCACATTCTACAAAGCCACTACTGTTTGAAACGGTGTAATAAGCTTTGATAAAGACTCTCTTCAAGTCCAGGCACAGCCAACCATTCCAGGGCCATTTTTTCTGCGCTTTCTGATGCTTTGGCATTGTTACCAAAGCCCTGCTGCAACTGCGCTACCTGATATTCCATACGCAAGGCTTTGTCCTCTGCAGGGCTTTCCTTACCAAGTGCTATCTCTTTTTTAATACATAAAAGCCTTAGCGTCTTTTCGTTTTCTTTAGTGTCTATTTGCTGGTTCTCGGCATTGCGTAAGCGCTGCTCAATGAGCTGCTGCGTCCCGCTTGGCCAGCTGGTATTTTCTGCAATTGATGCTTTGAGTTCTTCGAAAGCAGCTGGCTCACCATTACCATCTAGCACTGAGTATTCAATAGCTCTGAGTTCAGCGGCAATGTGATAAACCTCATCCCAGGAGTTCTGAAGCTGGTCGTCTCGGATCGCTTTTGCTTTAGCGTCGATCTGATCGATTTTTTTATTGAATTCCCCCTGAACTCTGCCCTGCTCTTTTTCCGGCAACTCACCAAGGTCGAGGAACTCTTGCTGCACATCAGCAACAGTTTTTCTCGCATCCAGAAACGCCTGGCCATTTTGCGAAAGAATGTTATCCAGCTTTTGCTGCAAGTTGTTGGCTCTCTCCCTCTCACTATTAAACTTATCCTGCACAGCACGGTTTTCTTGCTGCCTGCGCTCGAATATCTGGTCGCACGCGGCCCTGAATTGCTGCCAAAGCTTTTGGTCCTCGTTGCGACCACGACCACCAGTACCCCCCAGGTCTTTCCACATGGACTGGAGCCGCTTAGCCTCCTCAATAGCATTTGATGTGTCGCTTTTTTCCAGCAGAGACTCCGCCTGTTTAATCAGGTTCCCTTTGGCTTGATGGTTCACTTCACGAGCCTCGCCGAGCTTGGCCTGTATTTTGTCCATTACGCTGCCAAAACGCTGCTGCAAGTTTTTGTTATCTTTTCTCGGCACCGGCCAACAACTTTTCCAGTTATCGTAGGCGGTATTAATTATTTGCTCTACATCTTTCCATACAAGGGAATCCCAGGAATAGGATTCATAGTAGGTTTGCAATTGTGAAAGTATCTCTTCACGCTTTTCTGCGTTTTGTTCGCGCTCTCTGGCCTGCTCATCAAAATAGCTTCGACAAGGTTCGAAGGCCTTATCCCCGGCGGTTTGAAAACGCTGCCAGAGCTCTTCATCCTGACTTTTACCGCCTTTACTAAGCGCCTTCCATTCATCCTGTAACTCTTTGATTCTGTCGGAGAGGTCGTTAGGGCTTATGTCGCAGCCCACCAGCCCTTCCATTTTTTCAACCAAGGCCTGTTTTTTTGGCTGAACAGCAAACTCGTACCAGTCTCCGAGTTTATCCATTGCCAGATCCAACTCTTCCAAACGCCGCACGAGCCCAGCAGGCAGGTGCGAGTGTTGTTCTCGTTTTTCACAAAGCTCGCGGTAAATACCTCTGGCCTGACGCAGCCGCCCCTGATCAATGGCCCAGTTAGCTTTGCGTTGCAGCTCCTGAATACTTTTTAACAGCTTGCTCTCAAGCTCTAGCTTCTCTTTTTTCGCCTGAGACCAGCCCTGTATGGCCTGAGCGGCTTGCTCGACTATAGCCGGCCGCTCAGCCTGAAAGTGCTTTTTATAGCGCAGCAGCTGACTAATACGCCGCGATATTTCTCCACCTTCGCCTTCTTCGGCCGCCTCAAGCTTTTGCACCAGTTGAGGGAGAGAGCCGCTTTGCTCCACCTCCAGGAGCAGGCTCTCTGCGGCCTCCCGAATGGCGTAGCCGCGCTTACACTGTTCTGCCAGCTTAGGACTGTGCTGTTGTAAATCTTTTAACTGCGTGGCGCATTCAGCCAGTTGCGCCTGCATCGCCTCTGCATCCAGCGTTTCTGCCTGATATATTTCGCTTAATAAAGATGCCAGTTTTTGCTGCACTAGCACCACGCCGTGTCGCGCTTGCTCAATGGCCGCCTGCGCTTCCTGTTCTGCCTGCAAGCGCTGGTTTTCCTCATCGAGCAGCTGCTGGCAGCGTTCGCCAGCCTCCCGGAAACGCGCCTGCGAGTCGGCTTTAGCCTCATCACTTAAGCCCCCCCACTGCGCCTGAAGCTCCTGAAAACGCTGAACGAAGTAGTCATCCAGCTTTCTTTTCTGCAGGATTTCCAGGCTGGAGCAAAGGGACTGCGCCTCTTGCTGCTTTTCCGCCAAAGCAGCATCGGCCTGTTTGAACACATCGAGCTTGGCTTTAGCTATCTGGGTGACACTTTTATCCTTACTCTTCACTGAACTGAGCAGCGCTTCCAGATTGGTGCGGCCATGTATGTTTTCTGCCGCATGCTGGCGAATCGAACTTGTCATACCGTTAATGGCGATCTCCAGCAGGGCCTGCTCATCGGGGATACTGGCAAACACCTTGTCAATAGCCTTGTTGGAACAGGACACCAGATTGACTAATTCGGAGTGTTTTCCAGCCAGGCTCTTTATCAGCCCGTCGGTAAGGCTGAGGTCTTTATCAAGCCATACACCCACCTGCCGGCGAGCGAGCAACTTCACTTTCGCTGAATGTTCCCCAGTGGCCAGCTTGAGTAATTCCTCACCCATGGGCATTTTGGCTACAGCCTCTTCTCGCACGCTGGCATCGCTGGACGAGACAACCAAGGTATAAAGCTCTGCAGCATCCCTTTCGTGCAGGGTGGCAATAGTCTTCTCAGGGCTGGCATTACGGTTTTTGTTTTTTAACAGGCGGTTTAGCAAGGACATAGCAGTATAGTTTGTGATTTATTGTACCTCGCATAATACCAAAAGCTATGAGGCTAAGTGCCTACTCTGATGCAAGTTTTTAGGGAATTTAAGCCCTCCTTGACGAATAAGAGCCAATACAGCCACGATAGAACGCTAAACACCATCCTCTCCCAAGTGCCCTATCCACAGCCTGCCAATGGTTATTCATATCATTTATACAGTAGCAATATGGATAACAGTCCTCTATAATCACCTGCACTTTTCCCTGGAATCATGATTTGGACAGCAATACCCAAGGTCCACAGACCTGCTGTTTACAGTCAAAGCTTTCATGCCTTTGCAACATTGCTTTGCTAAAATCTGATCACATTGGTCGTATAACGGCCTTTCCTCTTGCATTTACCCTTTCACAAAAAGGATATAGTTATGTACCCATACACAGTGGTCGGCCGCTGCAAAACCAGTGGTCGTTTAATGTGCGAATACGTTAACGCACCAAGCGCCAAAGCCGCCAAATGCTCCTTTCAACGCAACTTTGGCTCCAATGTCATCACCAGCACCCTGACTGGTCGTGTTGCGCGAAGCCAGGCATACTTGCGCGCGGGCATCTAATTCAGTCTACGGCTACCGGGAGCGCGTGCTATGGCTCCTTTATTCCATTTATCCCTGTCTTTCACCGTAACAAGACCCCATAAGCCAATCCGCCCTTTATGACATACACCTCCTGGAGCGGCCCTGCACACCCTTGTTCATTTTTTCTGACAAGCTGATTAAAAATCTCTCTACGCATTTCAACAAGCTGCCAAGCTTCTATAAATAGGCTCAAAAAAACAGAAAGCGCTAAACTGAACGCATTTTTTCACAGCAAAAACAAATTATTTTTGAACGAAGTGAATTTTGTTTAAACAAATTTGCTATTTAATAGCCCAACAAGAACCATAGCATTTAAACAAGTCACATTAAAATATTTACAAAAATTCAAAAGCGTTTATTATGCGCGTCGCGATACTCTTACCCTAGAGGTTGCAATATTGGATTGGGATCAAACAAGCCAGGAAGGCTCTACAAAGCTTTCCATCAATGGCACATCTCAAAATACCTTTTACTGTTTTATTCCTGTAAGGATTAATTTTATGAAAAAATTATCACTCGCTGTAGCAGCCAGTGCGGTATTCGCATCTCCTGTGTTTGCTAACGACTACCAAGCTGAAATTGGTGTAGCTTATGGTCAAGTTGATTCTGAAATCACCGTCGGGCCATTCGGTAGCTTTAGCGACGATGCAACAACAACATCACTGTTTGGCGAAGTGTATTTTGACACTGTTGACACCTCAAAAGGCCCTCTGGCTGAAGCACCGTTTTTAAGTAAAAGCTCCGGCTTGTCGCTCGTTTACACAACAGTTGAAGATGTAGACGATGATAGCTGGACCCTGGGTGGCCGCTTCGTAACCAGCAGCGATTGGATCATAGAAGCGACTTACGAGAGCATGTCTGACTCGAACACCTGGGGCATTGGTGCAGGTAAGTACCTGACAGATTCGCTCGACCTGGTCGTTTCCTATAATTCCAACGATGACGCCGATTTGGATGTATTCGCGGCAGATTTACATTCAGTCGTTAGTCTCAGTGGGGATGCCAGCATCGCATACTCATTAGGTGTCGGCTACCTGAGCGCTTCTGACGAAAACGGTTATGGCCTCCACGGCGACCTTACATACTATTTCAATAATAGCTTCGGTATTGGCGCGAGCGTATCGCGAGATTCTATCGATGATTTAGACATTACAACCTGGAGTGCTCACGCAGACTGGTTTATTACGGGCAACCTTGATTTAGCGCTGACCTATACCGATGCAGATTTATGGATAGTTGAGACCAGCACCATCATGGCCAGCCTTTCCTACCGATTCTAGGGCTTTATCACCAGCACCTGTGTTTAACAGGTGCTGGAC
>CAJIBL010000887.1_pt1 | contig 14700 bp, 11 predicted proteins | sample 9199351 | NCBI WGS metagenome assembly CAJIBL01 (sample SAMEA7708304, study PRJEB35096) | sediment metagenome | biome: marine neritic benthic zone biome [ENVO:01000025]; feature: sediment [ENVO:00002007]; material: shallow marine sediment [ENVO:03000034] sea grass bed [ENVO_01000059] ...
CTAGGGCCTGTTAACACTAATTTAATTACCTCTGCCTGAGTCCATTTTTTTGTCCAACAAGGCAGAAGGAGCGTGATTTGGTTGTTCCAAATAAGCGACTGATAACGTAGTTGGGCGAAAAAATGGCCAGGCCCTTCGGGTTGCGGCTGAAAACGCGCCACTCGTTGTTGCTTATCGTTTATTTAGTATGACTAAACTGCTCTCTTCGCGCCTGGATTGGCGCGTTTTCAGCCACAACAGTGGCAAATAAATTAGTGTTAACAGGCTCTAGCCCAACTTATGAAATATCCGGGGTTAGGCCCACTTGAGGAAAAATTCAACTACCGGATAAAGATCAATCGCTGTTCTTTGATATTTTTATTGTTGCTTTGCAATATTTTTGCAATGAATTCATCCTTGGGGATTTGGATTTTACTGAAATCCCCTGAGTGTCCACTGAAGCCTGTTGATCCTCCAAAAGTGCCATTTTTCCCCGCATTCCCTCCGCTTCCCCCGTTGCCTCCAGTCAGTCTGGGTTGGATTAAGGCAAGGATATTTTCGTCGAAATAGTAAAGTGTCAGGTTGCCAGCGTTACCACCGTCACCTCCGTCGCCGCCAGAGCCGCCTCTACCTTCAGTCCCGGTTTTTGATGAGCCAAAGGAGCCGCTGCTTTGATTGGTGTAGGTGCCTGCTGAACCGCCGTCGCCACCATCTCCACCGTTACCGCCATTGCCTCCTGAGGTGTCGATTATAATATTTTGTTTTTTTATAAGCTGTATTTTGTTAGATGACAGATCATATATGATTAGCATGCTGTCTTCTTCTATGCCTGAGATGTTGAGGTCGGAAACATCGTAGGCGCAAATAGCAATGATCACATCTTCGCCACTAGCGCCGTTCGAGCCATCGGAGCCATCGCTCCCATCCCCACCATCTAAATTGTATTCACTATAGCTACTTCCACCTGAACCGTTCGAGCCATCGCTGCCATCATTACCACTGGATCCAGAATAATCTAGAGACTTAAGTGGAGCCCAATCGATGTTGAAGGTGTGCTGTGTTTTTAATTCACTTCTCTGGGGGAGACTGACAGCAAGGCTATATGCTTCTTTGTGCGCTATCGAAAGTGTGTCTTCTGTGGCGAGAACTTCTACGCTCCTCGGTGTTTGTTTAATAATGCTAAAAGAACTATTTGGACTTTGGACGATGAAGTTTGTGTGGTCAGGGTTTTTCACTGTTTTTCCCTGTGCGTCCGAGACAGAGATTTTGACTTTGTACTTGTTTCCCGGAGTTACTGCAGTGATGTCCGAAGAAAAAAACCTGTTGAGCGTAAAATCTACAGAGGAAATATCGTTCGGGTTAATCTCGGTTGTTGCACAACTTAACAGGAAAAGTATACATACTGCTGCAGATGCGATATTTATTATTTTCATTTCAATTCTATCCCTTTGAGTTTGAAAGCATGGTTTAGGTGTTTGTTGCAGCGACCTTCGCCAGTATCGATGTGCAGCGTGTCGCAGTGGCAAATACCGGGTTCATATCTGCATCAAAGCGACTTGTCGCTAAATCCTTAAAAACCAGGCGCTTTGACTTGGTGTCCAAATAGTTAATGGGACAGCAGTGTTTATTTTGTTACTGCCCATTAGTGCCTTCGTTGTCTTATTATGTTTGCCAGGAAAAGCTAAGCTGGTCCATATTTCCAGACTTCGCTGTCAGATCGCTGGTAACTCAGGTATCTCAGGTATCGCGGATAAAAGTGCCTTCGTATACGCTTCTTTAGGTGAATTGAACAAGCTTTCCGTATCACCTCCTTCAACGATTTTGCCTGCCTGCATCACTATCACCCGGTCACAAATATATCTGACCACAGCAAGGTCATGGGATATGAATAGCATGGTCAGATTATGTTTTTTGGCGAGGCTCAGGATAAGCTCGAGAATTTGAGCCTGAATAGTCACGTCGAGGGCGGAAACGGGTTCGTCGGCAATAATCAGTTTTGGCTTAAGTGCGAGCGCGCGTGCGATAGCAATGCGCTGTCGTTGGCCACCTGAAAACTCATGCGGGTATTTGCGCACGTGTTTGCGCTCCAGGCCAACATCGTCGAGCAGCTCGTTAATGGTTTGCACCAGGCCTCGTTCATCAACAAGTTTATGTGTGCGCAGGGGTTCTGCCAAGGTATCGAAAACCGTCATTCGCGGATTGAGGGAGGCGAATGGGTCCTGGAATATCATTTGAAACTGCAGCCGCGCCTTACGCAGCTCGTTGGGCGTTAGCTCGCGAACCTTCTGATCGCCGAATTCAATTTCACCCTCGTCTGCTTCCACTAAGCGGATGATGCTACGGCCCAGGGTTGACTTCCCTGAGCCGGACTCACCTACCAGGCCGAGTATTTCGCCTTTGAAAATATCCAGGCTTACATTATTAACCGCCACCAGTTTTTCTTTTTTTCGCTTAAACAGTCCGCCGCTATTAAGCTCAAAGCGGGTGTAGAGGTTTTCGACGCGTATTAATTTCTCCGGGCTCTGCTCGTATTTGTGCTGTGAGGGTTTGGCGGTACCAGGAATAGCAGCGATCAGTTTTTGTGTGTACGGGTGTTGAGGATGGTTAAAGATCTGTTGTACTTCGCCTTCTTCGACAATCTGGCCTTCTTTCATCACGATTACGTGTTTGGCCATGTTAGATACCACTGCCAGGTCGTGAGAGATGAAAACAATACTTAGCTTTCGTTTTTGCTGCAGGCTTTTTAGCAGCTCTAATATTTGCGCCTGAACGGTTACATCCAGGGCGGTGGTAGGTTCATCTGCAATGATCAGTCGGGGTTCAGAGATAAGCGCCATGGCGATCATAACCCGCTGCCGCATACCTCCGGAAAACTCATGGGGGAAGGCGTCAATACGTTTTTCAGCGTCGCGTATGCCAACTTCTTCGAGCGCCGCAATTGCACGGCTTTTAGCCTCAGATTTTGCCAGTTTTATATGCTGTCGCAGCGCCTCTGTGAGTTGATCCCCAATACGCATATACGGGTTGAGCGAGGTCATTGGGTCCTGAAAAATCATACTAATGGCATTGCCACGGATGTCGCGTAGCTGCCGTTCGCTCATCTTGAGTAAGTCTCGTCCGTCGAACAGGGCTTCGCCGGACTCAATTCTTCCGGGAGGGCAGGGGATAAGGCCTAGAAGGCTGTAACAGGCAACGGATTTCCCCGAACCGGATTCGCCGACAATGCCAAGTAACTCCCCCTCAGCGACAGAAAAACTGACATTTTCTACAGCGTTGGTTACGCCTTCGCGGGTATAAAAACGGGTTGTCAGATTTTTTACGGATAATAAAGCCATGAAGTTAGTCTTTGGATGTGCGTGGGTCGAAGGCGTCTCGCAGCCCGTCGCCAAGAAAGTTGAGGGCAAACAGGGTTAACGATAAAGTGATACTGGGGTAGATGATTAGCCAGGGGTATTCCTCAATGGTTTCAACACCGTAAGAGATCAAGGAGCCCCATGAACTTTGTGGTGGCTGTATTCCCAAACCGAGAAAACTGAGGAAAGATTCAAGCAAAATAACGCTGGGGATGGTCAGTGTTGTGTAGACGATGATGGGGCCGAGAATATTGGGAATTATGTGTCGTGTCATTATTTGCCAGCGACTTAAACCCAGACTCACTGCGGCTTCAACAAATTCCTGATGACGCAAACTCAGTACCTGACCTCTCACGATTCGCGCCATGGTTAACCACTCGACTGCGCCAATGGCTAAGAACAGCAGCAACAGGCTACGGCCAAAGACTACCATCAATAAAATAATAAAGATCGAAAAAGGCAGCGCATAGAGTACATCGACGATGCGCATCATTACCGCGTCTACGCGTCCCCCGATAAACCCGGCAGTGGTACCCCACAGAACCCCTATGAGAAGCGCCACACTGGTGGCAATAAAACCCACCATCAAGGAAATGCGGCTGCCGTAGAGAATACGTGTTAACTGGTCGCGGCCAAAAATATCGGTTCCAAGCCAATGCTGCCAGGAGGGTGGCGTCGCCCCCAGATCCAGGTTTTGAGCTTCGTAGGAGTAGGGTGCTATCCACGGTGTTAACAGTGAAAGTATCACCATTATGGAAAGTACCACCAGGCCAAACATGGCCAGCTTGTTTTTTTTCAGGCGCAAGATGGCATCTTCGCGAAGCGAGCGGCCGGACTCAAATTCCTGCAGAGCTGAATTCAATTCTGATTTACGAGAAAATAAACTTGATAACACTAGCGTTTACCACTTAAGGACTGTCTTAGTTTAGGGTTCACCCAGGCCAGTAAAATATCTGCGAGGATATTGAAGGTGATGATTAAAAAGGCAAAGAAAATAGTTGTGCCTAAAATCATGGTGTAGTCGCGGTTAAACGCTGCCTGCAAGTAAAAGCGCCCGAGGCCTGGGATTTGGTAAATAGTTTCTACCACAAATGATCCGGAGAGCAGGCCCGCCGCGGCAGGCCCGGCGAATGAGATAACTGGTGCTAAGGCACCGCGCAAGGCATGAAAAATAACGATTCGGTATTGCGGCAGGCCCTTGGCCTTTGCGGTACGAATATAATCTTGAGACATGACCTCCAGCATGCCGCTGCGGGTCAGGCGGGCGATGTAGGCGGCGTAAGCTGCACCAAGCGTTATGGAAGGAAGAATTTTATCACCGGCTGATGAACCCCAGCCTGCCACTGGCAGCCACTCCAGATTAATGGCAAAAAGCAGTACCAGCAGCGGGCCCATGACAAAAGAAGGCAAGCAAATGCCGATCATTGCCGCAGACATTGGGATATAGTCCTGCAGGCTATTAGCCCTTAAGCCAGCGGTAATTCCGGAGATAATACCCAACAACATGGCGAATAGCAGGGCGTAGATTCCGAGCTCCATGGTGGCTTTCATACCGGTGGTGATTAATTCGGAGACAGACCTGCTGGAGTATTTAAATGATGGGCCAAAATCTCCCTGCAACAGGTTTACCACATAATCAATAAACTGTTTAGGGGCGGGTGCGTCCAGATTGTAGTGTTTTTCCAGGCTTTCAAGCACTTGCGGAGTAACGGCACGCTCTGCATCAAACGGCCCTCCTGGTGCAGAATGAACCAGTGTAAAGGTAATTAAAACAACCAAAAACAATACGGGTACGGCCGATAACAGCCGAATGAGAATATAACGAAGCATAATTTAGTTGCCATGCTCCAAAATAACCGATTTGTAGTCGGGTCTTATCAGCACGTTGGAGTGCCAGTTTTTTACGTTTTGCTGAATTGCTTGCTTTTGAGTGTAGGTGTAAATAGGGATTACGGGCATTTCATCAGCCAGCATCGCGTTCATTTGCGCGAACAAGGCTTCTCGTTCACTGCGAACATTGGTTTCGTTAACTTGCTGCATAAGTTCGTCGTACTCTGGTTTTCCCCAGCCTGTCCGGTTGTTGCCAACGCCGGTAATCATCAACTCAAAGAAATTGGTAGCATCGGCGAAATCGCCAATCCAGCCCATTCTGGCAACGGAATAGTCCAGGTTGTTAGTCGTATTGATAAAAACCTTCCACTCCTGATTAAGTAAGGAAACATCAATATTGAGATTTTGCTTTAACATTTGCTGGATAGCGATCGCCACTTTTCTGTGGCCATCATGGGTGTTGAAGAGTATTTCAAAAGCCGGGAAGCCTTCCCCGTTTGGGTAACCAGCTTCTGCGAGCAGCTGCCTAGCTTTTTCAAGGTCATAATCAAAAAGTTGCTCGGGCGCAAAGCCATCTGCGTTTGGTGGAGCGAGGCTGTATGACGGAAGCTGATCACCTTTGGTGACGCGCTTCACTATCATTTCTCTGTCGATTGCGTAAGCCAATGCTTTGCGTACTCGCTTGTCGTCAAATGGGGGGCGAGTAGTATTGATAAGATAAAAATAAGAGCCGTAAATGGGGTATATGTTGAGTAGCTCCGGGTGCTTTTCTTTATAAACGCTGATTTTTTCGACCGGCATGGTATAGGTGGCGTGTACCTGCCCACCGCGAAAAGCTCTTTCTTCTGCAGATTCTCCCTCGATGGGGAAAAAGTGAATGCCGTTTAACTGTACCTTTTCTGCATCCCAATAGTGTGGGTTTTTTTCTACCGATATTTCTTTGTTCACTTCCCAGCTTTTCAGCTTGAAGGGACCGTTGCCGACAAAACTTCCCGGTAGTGTCCATTTGCTTAAACGGTTATCCATACCACCATGGGTTTCTATCGTTGCCGGGTGTACAGGGTAGAAGGAATGATGGGAAACAAGTTGCAGGAAAAAGAAAGTAGGGTGGTTAAGTTTTACCTCAAGGTGAAATTGGTCCAGTGCATTTACACCAACCTGGTTGAAATCAGCGATTTCTTCCTTGTGGTAGGCTTCGGCATTTTCGACGTGATAAAGCATGTAGGCATAATGGTTGCCCAGTTGCGGTGATAGTGCTCGCTTCCAGGAGTATACGAAATCTTGTGCGGTAATTGGCTCACCATTTGACCATTTGCCGTTTTCACGCAGTTTAAAAACATAGCGCTTGCCATCCTCGGAAACCGTCCAGCTTTCAGCTGCTGCCGGCCTGGGTTTTACAGAGTCGTGATGAAGAGAGGTCAAGCCCTCCATCAGGGATTCAACGATATTGGATTCGGGGACGCCAGTGGTCAGGTGAGGATCGAGGCCCTGAGGTTCGGTGCCGTTAGCAAGGAATAAAACTCCGTTTTCATTACCGAACTCCACATTTGTTTGCTTGTTTTTACTGCAAGCTGCCGAAACAGCCAGTACAAAGGAGAGAAGAATAATGGTAACCGGGTGTTTCATAGAGTGCCCCATATAATGTTGAACTACGATTATTTTGGTAATTTGTTGGCAAAAGTTTCAAAGCTGTACTCACGGCCGAGAAAGTCCTTTACCAGCTCGGCGGCATCTTTTGAACCGCCTGGTGTGAGGACTGTATCACGATAGTGTTGTGCTGTTTCGGTGTTCCTCATTCCGTGCTTTTCAAACTCACCGAACATGTCTGATGCAATAACCAGCGACCACATATAGGTGTAATAGATGGCAGAGTAGCCGTATAAATGACCGAAGCTGGTGTAGAAATGGGTATCTTCCACATAAGCGTAGGGAGAGTACTCAGCCTGGAGTGATTTCATGGTGGCTGTCATATCAAGCTTTGCCGGGGCTTGATTATAAAAATTCAGTGACAGCGCCGCATAGAACATCTGATGGCGAGTCCATAATGCTTTGCCATAGTTTCTGCCCGCATTCATTTTTTCAATCAGTTCATCGGGAATGGTTTCGCCTTGTGCATTTTTGGCAAAGCGTTTTAGGGTTTGCGCGTCCCACACCCATTCTTCCAGCATTTGTGATGGCGCTTCTACAAAGTCGCGCTCGGTGCGAATACCGGAGAAATATAGCCAGCGCTGGTTTTGCCCGCCAAACAGGGCGTGCAGCAGGTGGCCGAATTCGTGGAGAAAGGTTTCTACCTGCTTGTGCTCCAGTAGTTCGGAACCATCGTCCTTACCGGGGAAGTTACACACCAGCGCGGCGATGGGTGGCTGTACACCGCTTACGCCATCCTGAATACCGAAAGCCGCTGCGTGACTGTATTTACCGTCACGCGGGTGCATATCGAGGTAAAAACGACCTACTAATTCACCGTCTTCATACATTTCATACGCTTTTACGCTGGGGTGCCATACTTCAGTTTCCCAGTTTTTTATCTCAACCCCGAACAGGTCTTCAGTGAGCGCGAAAATACCGGCTTGTACGTTGTCGTAGCTGAAGTATTGGCGTACCAGCTGTGAATCAATACTGTATTTTTCGCTTTTCAATCGTTCTTCAACATAGGTCTTTTGCCAGTCGCCAACGGTTTTTGCCTCAGGTTGCACTTTTTGCAATTCTCTTAGTAGTTGCCGATATTCTGCCGTTGCTTGCGGTTTGGCCAACTCGTTAACGCGGGTGATAAAGTTTTCAGCATTGCTCGGGTTGCCAATCATCAAATCATCCATGATGTATGCTGCGTAATTGCTGTAGCCCAATGTTTGTGCGAGTTCGTGTCGCTTACTGATAAGGTTTTTAAGTACTTCATGGTTTGCCGGGTAGCCCCGTTGGCGAAATAATTTGTAGTAGGCTAGGCGCAGTTCGTCGCTGTCTGCATACTGCATAACCGGAAAGTACTCCGGGTAGCGGGTAGAGAGAATCGGCTTACCTTGGTCATCGCGTGCTAGCTTATCAATAAAGTCCTGGGGCATGCCTTTCAGGTCTTCTACTGTGTTGACGGTTAAGGAGCGAATATCCTCACGAATATTTTTATTGAATGTTTGCCCAAGCACCAGAATCTCTTCGTTGAGTTTTCGTATGCGTTTACGCGACTGCTCATCCAGGTTGACCCCGGAACGCTTGAAGTCACGCAGCATGTGGCTTACGAAGCGCTTATCCAGGGAATCGAGAGAACTTGCGTCGATAGCATTCAGTTTGCTGAAAAGAGCGCGCGATAGGGAGATGTCTGTCAGCAGTTCGATATATTGCTGCTGACACTGGTCTGCCGCGGTACGCAGTTCTTCATTGGGGTGAACATTGCGATACAGGCTGGACTTGCTCAGGCTTTTATCCAGCATCATATCCAGTTTGTTAATTTCTCCCAGAAAAGCCCCTGTGCTGTTCAGTTGTTCGTTTTCCAGCGCTTTGAACTTGCTTTTTGCCTGTTGAATATCGGCTTTACACTCACTTTGGTATGCAAGCGCTTCAGCGTCGCTAATAGCAGGCTGTGCGGGCTCTTGGCTGAGCTCTGTATTGGAACATGCGGTGAGGAGGAAAGCGGAAGACAGTGACATCAATAACAAACGAAGAGGTATATTCTGAGTGTTCAATGTTCGTATCCTGTGTTGTTGTGCTCTGGAAGGCTGCGCGCGGCAGTCTACCGCATAGCGAGCCGCTACTAAAGAGCCCTGAATTCGGGCCGGCCAGGCATTGATGCAAGACATTTTATCCATTTATACGGCTGATGGTGGACTACACTTTAGGAAGCACTAAGGTGCATTCGCCCATTACCACAGAACCGGATCTGCAATGCCAACCAAGGGACTCAAAGCCTGGACAGACAGGTTAAGCCGCAACGACATGCCTGTGGTGGGCGATGTCATAGTCGAGCTGAACAAAATCACCGGTAACGATGACGCAGACGTAAACCAGCTGGCCGAGGTCATTCTTCACGATCCCAATCTTACTGCCCATGTGTTACGGGTGGCAAATAGTGTGCAGTACAACTACTCGAAAATGAACATTAATACGGTAAGCCGCGCCATTGTGCTTATCGGGCTCAAGGGTATGCGAGCAATCTGCATTTCATTGCTGGTGATGGATTCTCTATTGGGAGATCAGCCAAAAGAGCAGGTGCTGAAGTTGGTGGCACGAGGATTCCACGCCGCCACACAGGCGCGCAACCTGATTTTGAAAGTGGATGAAAATGCGGCGGAAGAAGTGTTTATTGCCGGTTTGTTGTTTCATTTGGGAGAGATGGCATTCTGGTCTTCAGACAATGTGGATTTCAGTCACCCGGGCTTGTTAAGCGAAGATCCCAAAATGCGCCTGGAAGCTATGGATGAGACCTTGGGAACCTCCTTCAAGGCCATTACACGCGAGCTGGCGAGGCACTGGAAGCTGGGTGAGACGCTTGAGGAATCTCTTTCGCCGAAAGGTATCAATACGCAAAAAGCCAAAGCGGTTGTCACCGGGGAGCGCCTGAGCCGCGCCGCGCTATACGGTTGGGATAGCCCGCAATCGAAGAAGGTGCTCAGGGAAATTATGGATTTTACCGGGCTCAACGCTGAAGATGCCCTGGGCCTCGTTAAAAGTGGCGCCGACCAGGCGGCGGAAGTGGCCTTGAGCTATGGTGTTGCGGAAGCCTGCCCATTGATACCATCTTCCTCATCTAAAGTGGTCGAAGCCGGTGAGCGCAGGAAAGTGTCGAAGATGCTAAAGGGAGACCCAAGCCTGCAGCTAAGCATACTCAGGGAATTGGCCAGCGCAGCGCAGGACAACCTGGATGTGAATACTATTTTCCAGATGGTGCTGGAAGGAATGCATCGCGGTATCGGGCTGGAAAGAGTGTCTATCGCGTTTATCGATAAACATAAGCTAAAAGCTAAATACGTGCTCGGAGAAGGCACTGAACACTGGCGTAGCCGTTTTCTATTTGATATCGGCCCCTACAGCGACAACATTTTTACCCGTGCCATTGAGAAGGGTGGCGCGCACTGGTACACCCAGGACATGCTAAAAAGTTCCCCCGGTCTGATTAGTACTGAAATCAGCCCCATTCTTGGTAAATTCCCTTCATTTCTCTACGTATTGCAGCTAGAAGAGCGCAAAGTTGCGCTTTTTTATGCGGATCGATGGACTTTCGGTGGTCAGTTGGAAGAGGAGCAGTTCGAGAGTTTCAAGCACTTTGCATCACAGGCACAAATGTCCCTGAGTCAGCAGAAGACCAATAAGCGTGCTCCAGTGCGGCCGGTCAGCGCGGGCTCGCGCTGGTAGCCTTATCGCGCTTTGGTAACGTCGACAAACAGGGTTAGCGACTGCCCCGGTTGCAGGTATTTCGAGGTGCTGATCTGGTTCCAGCGCAAAATGTCATTCACCTGTAGCTGGAACTTACTGGCAATGCGGTGCAGTGAATCACCTTTTCTAACCTTGTAGGAAACCTTGCGAATAACCGGGCTGGTGGTCTCTACAGACGCATGCTGCGTTGGGGTCCAGATAGCCAGGGTTTGACCCGGGTGAATGGGGTCTTTTGGCGCCATATTATTCCAACGGGCGATCTTTTTGGTGCTCACTTTATAGCGCTGGGCTATTGTCCACAGGCTCTCGCCTTCAGCTACCTTATGGTCAACTCGCGTACCTTTAGCCGATTTGGCGCTTTTATTTCTGCGGCTGCTTAAGCGCTGCTCGGCACTTTGGCTGTAGTGTGCAACATCGGCCGTTGCCACCGGCACCATCAGCGTTTTGCCTGCACGAATGAAGGTGCCTTTGATGTTGTTGATGGATTTGAGACTACGCACACTGATGTCGTGCTTTTTGGCAATTGCCGAGAGGTTGTCCCCCTGCTTGATGGTATAGCGCTGCCAGGTAACGCGATTGTCCGCAGGCAGCTGGGCTAGGTTTGCCTCAAACAGCTGTGCTTTGCCGATGGGTACCAGTAGCCTGTGTGGACCATCCGGGTGCGTTGCCCAGCGGTTATAAGCAGGGTTGAGGTTGTAGAGCGTATCCATATCGAGCTCAGCAAGCTTTGCTGCCTGGGCTAGATCAATCTGGCCACCGATATCCACCACCTCGAAGTAGGGTTTATCAGCAATGCTGTAAAGCTCCAGGTCATAGATCTCCGGTTCTTTGATTAAAATGGCCAGCGCAATCAGCTTTGGCACATAAGCCTCGGTTTCTCTGGGTAAGTCAAGGTTCCAGAAGTCAGTCTTCTTGCCGCGTTTGCGGTTCTTGCGCATTGCCTTGGATACATTACCTGAACCACTGTTATAAGACGCCAGAGCATGCAGCCAGTCGCCGTCAAAGCGTTGATTAAGTTTTTGCAAGTACCTCAGAGCGGCATCGGTGGAAGAGATTACATCCCGCCGGCCGTCATACCACCAGTCCTGCTTCAGGCCGAGCATTTTTCCCGTACCGGGAATAAACTGCCACATGCCCGAAGCCCGACCGTGGGAATATGCAAAGGGGTCAAAGGCGCTTTCCACAATGGGTAGCAGCGCCAGCTCCATTGGCATACCGCGCTTGTCTATTTCTTCAACAATGTGGAACAGGTAACGCTCGCCGCGTTTAGCGACCCGATTAATATACTCCGGGTGCCTGGCGTACCAGTCCAGTTGTTGTCTTACCCGTTTGTTTATTTCGTGGTCGAGCGTATAGCCTTCGCGGATACGCTCCCAAAGGTCAGATTTGATGGGTTCGGGCAGGCGGGCCAGGTCTTCTGCCGTTAGCTCGTCCTCAGGTTCTTCCAGGTAGAAGACTAGATTGGTATTTTGTTGGGGAATGGTGCTTGCTGTATTGCTGTTAAGTGAGCTGCATGCACTCAAAACAAACAGGGGTAAAACTAAAAACAGAATTTGGAAAGGCATGCGTTTTTTCTTTTTGGGTACCAGCTTTATTCGAGCTGGAAGTAGACATTTGGTTCAATTGTGGACGATACAAACGTTGTATTCCAGCTTTTAAGTCGCCGTAGTCTAATGGCGGCAACTACAATTTCAACTTAAATGATCTAGAAATGGTCCTTCCATTGCCGTAAATATGAAAAAACCTCTTGCTCTGTTACGAAAGTCTTAGAGTATTTTGTGTCAAGTTCCTTCTTAATGCTGTTGTCATTACATCGTAAAAAAGGATTAATTAATTTTTCTTCTGCTACTGTTGTGGGAAGTGTGCACGACGCGTTAAGGCAGGCAGTGATTTTATTTTGAACATGTAAATTGTCTGGCATAAGGTGCTGGGCAAATTTAAGGTTGGCGGCAGTGTATTCGTGGGTGCAATAAATTTTTGTGTTGTCGGGGAGCGCTTTTATACGGTCAAGGGATTGCTTAAGTTGTTCAGCAGTGCCGCCCAGGAGTCTGCCGCAACCGGCAGAAAAGAGCGTGTCGCCACTGAAAAGCCGTAAAATACCGTCTAGCGTACAGGTATAGGCAATATGCTCTTGTGTGTGGCCGGGTATCTCGATCACATCAAAGTGTATGCCGTGCAGGCATATTTGCTCTCCTTCGCTAACAGCGTGAGTTACCTGAGGAATGTGTTCAGAGCCAGGGCCATAGACCGGGCAATTAAAATGTTTCACCAGCTCATTGATGCCGTCGGTATGGTCCCAGTGGCGGTGTGTCACGAGAATAGCGGTAATTTTTTTGTTGTTTTTATTGGCAAACTCGATCGCCGGCTGTGCATCGCCGGGGTCTATGGCTATTAACCATTCACTTTCCGGCTGATGCAGCAGCCAGAGGTAATTGTCACTGAGTATGGGTAGGGGGTTTATCTCTAACATCTTGATATATAAGGTTTTTGTGGATTTATAAATATGCCGTTTATAGCTTCAATGCAATTGCTTTGCACCTGCTCGGTGGTACACTATTAACTTGGCAATAGTTATTGTTAAGTTAATAGGCGGTGCACGGAAGCACCGCCATTGCCCGCAGGGCAGTGTAAGCCCTTGAAATACCAGTAAATTCACGCATTTACGCCAGTATTTCAAGGGCGCGCAATTAAATAGATAGGATAGTCTATTTAGTTGCCGGGTTAATAGCGTCACACGAATAGTTAAGTGCAATTATGAAAGGCAGCCGCAAAAGCATCAAACCGCTTCATCAAACCATTGCGGATATCGCTAAATGGTACGATACCCCGCTGGGTCAGTCATTACTGGCGGCTCAGCAACAGGTACTCAATGATGAACTGAGCTGTTTATTCGGCTACCACCTAATGCAGCTTAGTGTACTGCCTTATCAGCGCTTGTCCGAGTCCAGCCGTATCAATCACTGCTTTTCTCTCTCTCCCGCTATTGTTGAATCTTCCAAGGCTAGCAGCAACCTCTGTGACGTGCAGGCTCTGGCGGACATGGATACTTTGCCACTGCCTGATGAGTCTATCGATGTGACGCTGCTGCATCATGTTCTCGACTTTTCGAATAATCCGCAGCAGGTGTTGAAAGAAGCGGCCAGGGTAACGGTGCCTCGCGGTCATATCGTGATTTTTGCTTTCAACCCCTTGTCTGTTATGGGGTTGGTTCAGCTAATGGCGCAGTTTTCCAGTCGGCCAATATGGCATCGGCGGGCGCTCAGGCTGGGAAGGTTGAAAGACTGGCTGGAGTTCCTGGATTTTTCCTGCCAGAACGTGCATTACCTGTCACATAATTATCCACTGGGAACCTCACGCTGGTTGGCGAAAAAAAGCCTGGGCAGAATGCAGTTTAAAAACACCATCCCTTTTGGCTCCACCTACTGTGTGGTTGCCCGTAAAGATAAAGTCGGGCTTACGCCTATCAAACCCGAGTGGGAGTCCAGCCGTTTCCTCGATGCAGCGCCCATTCCGAAACGTTCAATGACCGCGCGTACGGGGGAATCAGCCTTGATTTTGCCTCTACGACGCCGCAACAAAGTTAAATAAACCTTTGAAAAAAGTAGAAATTTTTACCGATGGTGCCTGTCGAGGCAACCCCGGCCCGGGCGGTTGGGGAGTGTTGCTTCGCTACGGCGATAAAGAGAAACCCCTCTACGGAGGCGAAGCTCGGACCACCAATAATCGCATGGAGCTTCGCGCCGCCATTGAAGGTCTGCAGGCCTTAACCCAGGCCTGCGAGGTGGTGCTTACAACCGATTCCCAGTATGTGCGCAAGGGCATCAGTGAGTGGATTCACAACTGGAAAAAGAACAACTGGCGTAATGCCGCGAAAAAACCGGTGGTAAACAAGGATTTATGGCAACAATTGGATGACTTGACGCAAAAACACACCATTAGCTGGAAGTGGGTTAAAGGGCATAGTGGGCATCGTGAGAATGAAATTGCCGACCAGCTGGCCAACAAGGGCATTGATGAACTTGGCTAGTAAAAAATGGAGACCCCCCAGCTTTGCTGGGGAGGCACCCATCGTTTGACAGTTTCGGGAGTCTCATAGAAAACTCCATGATGTGAGCCGCCAAGCAACACACCAAAGAGATATCTATGAGACAGGTAAACAGTTTAAATCACACCC
>CAJIBL010000597.1_pt1 | contig 14695 bp, 2 predicted proteins | sample 9199351 | NCBI WGS metagenome assembly CAJIBL01 (sample SAMEA7708304, study PRJEB35096) | sediment metagenome | biome: marine neritic benthic zone biome [ENVO:01000025]; feature: sediment [ENVO:00002007]; material: shallow marine sediment [ENVO:03000034] sea grass bed [ENVO_01000059] ...
GCTAGATTTGGTACAATTGGTAAAATTCATTTTGCCGAATTATAGTCATGAGAATAGCAGCCCCAATAATCCTGTCAGAAGAAGAGCACAATAAATTCAGCAAGCTGCTTCGTAGCGGAAAAACGCCTGTACGCCTTGTAGAGCGAATAAAAATTATTCTTCTGGCCCACGAAGGCAAAGACAATCAAACGATTGCTGGTGAATTGAAGATAAGCAAAAACAAAGTCGGACGTTGGCGCAATCGCTATGCTGATGATGGATTCAACGCGTTAGAAAAGAACCTCCCCCGCGGTAAAAATCATGCAGGAAAAAGCAGTCTTGGTCAGCTACGTTTGCGTAATAAAGTTATTCGGATGACGACGCAGGAAAAGCCCGCCGATGCGACACACTGGTCAACCCGCTCTTTAGCCAGGGTTTTACATACAACAGATACCTTTGTTCATCGTGTTTGGAAGTCAGTCGGGCTAAAACCACATTTGATAAAGACGTTTAAAGTCAGCAATGATCCTTTGTTTGAAGAAAAGCTGTATGATGTTGTTGGCCTGTATCTTGATCCACCAGAAAATGCAGTGGTATTTTGTGTTGACGAAAAAAGTTCAATACAGGCACTGGACAGGACTCAACCAGGCCTTCCACTAAAGAAAGGTCGCGCAGAAACCATGACTCATGATTACAAACGTCATGGAACAAGTACCTTGTTTGCAGCCTTGGAAGTGCAAACAGGTCAGGTCATCGGCCACTGTAAAAAACGGCATCGACATCAAGAGTTTTTGAGTTTTCTAAAGGTGGTTGAAAAGCAAACTCCTTCGGATAAAGCACTGCACATAATTGTCGACAACTACGCAACTCATAAGCATGAAAAAGTAAAAAAATGGTTAAAGCGTAATAAACGAGTGGAGTTGCATTTTATTCCGACCAGCTCATCCTGGCTTAATCTGGTAGAAAGGTTTTTCGGTATCATCACAGAAAAGCAGATACGTCGTGGTGTATTTTCTTCTGTTGCAGAATTGGAAGAGAAGATTATGCAATTTATCGAGAACCATAATGAATCACCCCAACCTTTTGTTTGGACAAAAAAAGGCGGAAGAAATATTGGAAAAGGTGGGACGTGCCCGCGATAAGCTTAATAATCTTCAGTTTATTTGAAGCGCTACACTAGAATGCAACAGATCAGATTACTGTTACATTTGAAATCATTGACTTTACTGACGAGAAAGAGCGTTTGTACGTGACCGGTCCTTTGAACGACATGGACTTGGTTCGTGAGTACAACACGACAGGTGTTGAAGCCATTCTTGGTGTTCGTGCTTCATTCTAAGTTAAGCTACTTTTCCTAGCTAAAAACGCGCTCCTCGGGGCGCGTTTTTTTATTTCTACAACAAAAAAATGAACAGTTTGAGGGGCTGCAGGGAGCAGAAGCGCACATAAGGTTGAGATGTTTACTAAAGTTCGCAAAAAAGTCGAATATGCAGGAATGTTTAGTCGAGTTTAGGGAAAAGGTCAAATTTTCGTTGACTTTGTTCGTAGTGCCAACTAGTTTTGTGGGAGCACTCAAATAATAAGCACCGATACCACAAAAGCTCATAGTTCTGTAACTCTAAAAAGAAAAAGACATCCAACAATGGGGGAGTACCTATGTTATTTCATAAGAAGAAATTATCACTCTTTATATCGGCAATAAGCGCTTTTGGCGTTGCTGCATTGGCGCCATCTCAGGCATCAGCTCAGGATGCTGCTGACGCGGCGACCGAAGAAGTGTTGGTCACTGGCTTCCGCAGCTCTCTGGAAAAGTCCCTGAACGTCAAGCGAGAGGCTGTGAACGCAAGGGAGAGTATCGTTGCTGAGGATATGGGCAAAATGCCAGACCAGAACCTGGCAGAATCCATCCAGCGTGTGCCTGGTGTCGCTATTCTCCGTCAGGGTGGTGAAGGCCGCCAGATTTCTCTGCGGGGGTTGGGTGCCGATTTCACCCACGTCACGCTAAATGGTATGGAAGTACCTGCTTCCACCGCCGGCCTGGACAGTGGAGGGGGGACCAACCGTGGCCGTGGTTTCGACTTCAACGTATTCCCTGCTGAACTATTTAACCGTATTGACGTTAACAAGGCCGCCATGGCTTCAGAAGAAGAGGGCGGTATTGCGGGTTCTGTTAATCTGTATACCATGCGCCCTCTGGATTCAACATCCACTAATTTTGTGCTTTCCGGAAAAGCTGCATACAATGACCTGAGTGAGGAGCTTGAGCCTCGTATCAGCGCCATTTACCGAGGTAATAACCCGCAAGAAACCATTGGTTGGATGCTTGCCGGTTCCTATACTCAGCGTACTTCACACCAGGATGGTTATGGTACCGTTAGATGGACGAGCCCATTCAAAGATGGAAATCGTGCGTTTGAGGGTACCGAACCGATGTTGATACGTGAGGACCCCAATGACCCAGATAGTGACTTGATTCCAAACCCCAACGCAGATATCCGCAACAGTTATTGGTACCCTCGCTTGCCCCGACAAGACAGCTTCCATCACGAGCAAGATCGAGCAGGTTTTTCAGCGGGTCTCCAGCTAAAACCAGCTGAGGAACTGGACATTAGCCTTAATTATGTGTACTCAGAGTTTGAGAACACCATCGACAGCTATAACTCATTTGCTCAGTTCCGTCGTAACAAAGGCTTTGGCTGGCCACACAATTCATTTGTGGATGGCGCAGAACTTGTCACAAGAAGTAATGGTGGGGTTACTCAAGTAGTTGCTGGCACCTTCGATGGTGTTGGGTTGCGCACTGAGAGCCGAAGGAATACCAACAACACTGAGTTCGATCAGTTTACGGCAGATTTTGAATGGTCAATTCAGGACAACATTGTGTTGTCGGGTATGCTTGGTACTGCTGGCTCTGATTTTACCCAGGATTACTTCCGGGTAAATATTGAGAACTCCCTTGATAGAAACCAGGACTCTGTGCCGGGTGATGGTGCGGGCTCGCGTTTCACTTACGATTTTACCGGGGACTCAAATGTTGCTCTCATGGACTTTCATGACTTTGACCCAACAAACCCAAGTAATTTCGTGATTCAGAATAATGAGACCATCCGGAAGTTTGGCGTTGATCGCAAGAACGATACCGGTCGTTTGGATCTTGAATGGGATCTTAATGAAATGCACCAGATAAAAGCTGGTGTGATTATGAATGCCAGAAATGTAGAGTCAACGGAGTACCGTCAGGAACAGGAGACGCTTCCAGACAACAGTGAGCTGGCCAATATTGGTAAAGTGTTTACTTACGATGATGCGGGTGATTACGGCAGCGATACCCAGCTGGATTTCTGGGTGCTTGACTTTGGTAAAGCGATCCCGCTGTTTGGAACACAGTCCAGTAATTACTCGCTGCGACAAGGAGAGGGTATTAGCACGTGGAAGGTTGTAGAGGATACTCTGGGTTTCTATGCAGAGTACAACTTGGAAGCTGAGCTGGCCGGCCGGACATTGCGCTTGAATGCAGGTATTCGTAATGTCGCAACTGATGTTTCTGCAACTGGTTACACTACAGATGAAGATGATAACGCAACGGAAAAAGTTGAAGAAAATAGTTTCTCCAATACGTTGCCTGCACTTAACATTGCTTACAACGCAACTGAGGACATGATTCTTAGGCTAGGTTTGGCAAAAACACTTACCCGCCCTGGGCTGTCTTCACTGGTTCCAAACAGAACCTATAGCGATGTAAACAATACGGTATCCGGCGGTAACTCGCAGTTGGAGCCTTTGCTCTCCGATGACATCAACCTGACTTGGGAATGGTATTTTGCGGACGAGGCTTTGGTAGCTGTAAACTATTTTATAAAAGATATCGAAAGCTTCATTTCGCGGCCTGAAGTTCCTGATCAGCCTCTGCGTGAAGAAGATATTCCAATTGTTGAAAGCCTGTACCCAGATCAGCCCACGCTGGTTGACGACCTTTGGACATATCAAAATGCTGAAAACACAGAAGGGTCTGAGATTAATGGTTGGGAAATTGCCTATCAGCAAACCTTTACTCAACTGCCTGGTTTCTGGTCCAACTTTGGTGTTCTCGCTAACTATTCCTCTGTGGACGGAGAAACCCTTGTTACTCGTGGCGGGGTAGAGGAAAAAGCACCAATAACTGGAATGTCAGAATCAGCATACAACGCGACTCTTTACTACGAAGTTGAGACGTGGGGTGCTAGAATTGCCTGGAATAGCCGTGACGACTACGTAACACGTAACATTGGTAGCAACTCGAACTACTCTGAAAATACTACAGGTACAACTCAGGTAGACTTTAATTCGCATTACAATATCAATGATATGGTTACGCTTACCTTCGAGATCGTTAACTTAACGGACGAGCACGAACGTCTCTATACAACAGGTGAGTTTGGTGACAGTAACCTGGTACGTGAGTACAACCATACTGGGCGTCAGTTCTTCTTAGGCGTTAGTGCCAAGTTCTAACCTTTATAGTTCATCATGACAAAAGCGCACCTTGGGGTGCGCTTTTTTTTGCTTAAGTTTCGCCAGCCGGGTGTACCCCTGTGCTCCCGGCTGGTTTATGTTTTATGTTCCGCAGGAATTCACCCTGAAGCCCCAAAACCTTCAAATTGCACAACGATTCAATTGGTGATAATGCTGCTTGTGTGGAAGACTTGCTTGAATCTGTTTTTGTGAGCGAGGAAATAAGTGCTCTAAACAAAGCGGTGGCCAACAGGCCTTACTATACAGGCAGTACGTGTATTTTTCCCGGTAGTGAAGAGGGTTTATTTACCAATTGCACCGAAATAAATTGAGTTATAACATTTTTAAGCAATTTTCTTAGCTATTGTCATTGATTTTTAATGCGAAATATTTAATATCGATCCCGTCTAATATAGATCTAAACGCTATTTGGCCCGTTGTCTAAATATTGCACGATGCAATACTTGGCGGGTTCATGATTTTGTCAAAAATATGGAGATGTGAGAAAAAAGGACCTTGTATTTCTCCCTCTTTATAAAAAACCAATCTCGTACCGCGAAGGTGATGAGCGTTGGTGCGTGTTAGAAAAAATCGTATAAGAAAACTTCAGGGGATTTTGGTAATGAGTCGATTCACTAATGGTTTAAAAGGAGCTTTCAAGGGAAACCGCATAGTTAATTTTGCATTGGTTTTTCTTTTGGTGTTTGTGGCTCAAAGCGTAAGTGCGCAAACATACTCCTTTGGTAGCTTTAGCTCAGGTAGCACGCTTAGGTACACCGATACTGATGGGAATTTCACCCTTAGCTGGTCTTCTCGCTCAGGGACCGAATACTACAAGCTTAAGCGTGGTGCTGCGACGCTGCTGCAAAGTAAATCCTTGTCCAAAACCCAGTCAGGGCTTGCTGCGTATCCAAACACCTATACCTACAAAGTCTATTCATGCTACATCGAAGAGGATGAGTACGATGAAGACGATAACTGGGAAGTCTGCAGGCAAAACCCCACCACTATCGAAGTCACCATTCCAGTTCCAAAGCCTCCAACCCCTTCGATGACAGGTTCAACCACCAGCTACAATGGCTCATACACCGTCTCTTGGTCAGCAGCTTCTGGCGCAACGAGCTACAAGTGGCGCACGCGGGCGAATTACGGCAGCTGGAGTGGGGAAACTACGACAACATCTCGTTCATTTCCTGTTAGTGGTAAGGGTACAGGTCGTTATGGTTATCAGGTTAGGGCATGTAATAATTCAGGCTGCTCTTCTTATTCCTCTGAGCGCACGGTAACCGTCGTCCGAACACCCGGCGTTCCTTCTTACATTTCATTTGATAAAAACCCGAGCGACCCAACCTTGGTCGTAAGCTGGGGGAGTTCCACCGGTTCAGTCACCAAATATGATTATGATTATAAAAAGAGTACTACGAGCAGCTGGTCCAATGGTTACGACGGCTCTGGCCGTTCAAAAACCTTAACGGGTTTATCCGCTGGAACCTGGAATCATCGCGTTCGAGCATGTTATACCGCCTATAGTCGAACAACGTGTTCTGGCTGGCGGTCTCAAATCGGCAGCGTTGTCACGCCTCCAGCCAATGTTTCCAAGCCCTCTGTTAACGGAGCTAGAAATAATACTACGGGAAAATATATTATCGATTGGGATGATGAGAGTGATAGGAGCTATGTTCTTGAGCAGAGTATCAATGGCGGCAGCTATTCGAGTGTTTCGTATAAAAAAGAGGACGACGGGCCAGACACTTACTATTCAGCAAGTTTTTCCAATAGGTCGGATGGCGTTTACACTTACCGCACAAAAATATGTAATTCAGCCGGGTGTACTGTCGGGGGTAGCACAACGGTTAATGTTGCGCGTAACCCCTCTGTTCCTGCTTCGGTAAGTACTTCTCCAAGCTTGGGAGATGGTGAAATCAGTATTTCCTGGTCTAGTGGGAGTTACGCCACAACCTATGATCTTGAGTACCAGAAAAATAGCGGCTCTTGGGTAAACAGCTATGATGGCTCTGCCCGAAGCTACCAGGTAAATTTTGCAGCAGGGAAATACCGCTTCCGCGTTCGCGCATGTAATGTGCGTGGTGCTTTTAGCAATTGTTCGGGTTGGCGCTACGGCTCAACAGTTACAGTGGCTGTGCCTGGTGTACCAAATTTGTCTTTAGCCACTGCGGATAACAATGGTAGCTATACCGTCAGTTGGAGCAGTGTTGGTAATACCCGAAAATATACCTTGCAAGAGCGCACTGGTAGCGGTGGCTGGGCAACAATTCAAGATACATCTGCCACCAGTCGAGCAATTAGCGGCAAAAGTAATAATACCTATGGCTATAGAATACGGGCATGCAACAACGCGGGTTGTTCTTCTTTCTCTAGCGAAAAGCGAATTGATGTAGCTTTAACACCGGGAGTCCCAAGCAGCATTGCTGCACCTGCGGTTCACGATGGTGATTTCACCGTAAGTTGGGGCGCAGGCTCTGGCTCAATTACCAAATACGACCTCGATCAAAGCAAAAATAACGGTGGCTACACAAACGCTTATGATGGCGGATCTAGAAGTAAAGTATTCAGTAATTTGTCTGCGGGTAGTTATGTCTATCGCGTACGTGCTTGTCGTACTACCGGAGGATATACAAGCTGCTCCGGCTGGCGTACTTCTAGCACTTCTCTAGCTGCTGTTCCTTCTGCGATACCTGGTGGTCTTTCCGTTCCTAGCAGCGACAACAATGGTGCATATTCTGTAAGTTGGGGTAGCACCAGCAACACCAGTAAATATACCTTACAGGAGCGAGCAGGTAGCGGTGGCTGGGTGACAGTGCAAGACTCAAGCGCTACAAGTAGAGCTGTTAGCGGAAAAGGTAACAACACTTATGGCTATAGGGTCCGAGCTTGCAATGATTTAGGCTGTTCCGCCTTCTCGGGAGAGAAGCGTATTGATGTTGCAATTACTCCTGGCGTGCCCTCATCAATAACTGCACCTTCAAGTCATGATGGTGAATTCTTTTTAAAATGGGGTACGTCCACTGGGTCTGTCACAAAGTATGACGTGGACCAAAGCTTTAACGGAGCTCAATACACAAACCTTTATGATGGTACTGCAAGCAGTCAAAAAGTTACTGTTTCAAAAAGTGGTAACTATGTATATCGGGTGCGGGGATGTCGTACTACTGGGTCTTACACTAGTTGTTCCGGCTGGAGAGTTTCAACAACTTCCGTTGCTGCCGCTCCTTCCGCAGCGCCTGTTGTCAGTGCTCCTGCGAGTAATAGCAGCGGTAACTACCGCATAAGTTGGACAAATGTATCGCTGGCCACTTCCTACAGGGTGCAGGAAGGAACTGGCTCCAGCTGGGGTAGCGAAAAATCAACTTCATATACCTCAGAGTCAATTTCAAAGACAAAGGATGGTAACTACAAATACCGTGCGAGGGCCTGTAATAAGCTGGGCTGTGGTCCTTATTCATCCAGTAAGACGGTTGCTGTTGCAATTAATTCAACTATTGACAACCCAATTGCTCCTGTTTTGGCCTCAGCACCACCACCCAGTAATGGTCTTGATCAATCAAGAACCATGGACGGAGAATTCAATGTTACGCCTGGTGGGCAAGCGACCTACGAGATTGAAGTTCTGACTGCACGCGGCACTGCAGGTCTTCAACCGAAGGTCAGCCTCAATTATTCAAGTGGTGGCGGAAATTCACTGGTAGGTATGGGTTGGTCGCTAAATGCTGGCAGCCGCATTAGCCGATGTCGTCAAACCTTAGGGCAAGATAAAAAACCAATGGCAATCACATGGAGTGATTCAGATCGTTTTTGTATCAATGGTCAGCGATTGCTAGTGGAAAGTGGTGAATACGGTTCGCCAGGTTCTACCTATAAAACAGAGATTGATAATTACGCGCGTGTTACCGCAGTTGGTGGAATAAGCGGTCACCCAAACCCTTTCAAAGTTGAATATAAAAATGGCCTGATAGAGAACTTTGGAGGCACAGCTGATTCGAGAGAACAGTTGGATAAAAACAATGGTAATACGGTATTTAGCTGGGCTATCAACGAGCGCCTGGATGCTCTCAACAACCGTATTCAATACACCTATCACAATTCAGATGACTTTGGTCAGCGTTTAAACGAAATAAATTTTGCATTTGCGGGCTTTGGTACTCGCGGGGCTCACATCAAGTTCGAGTATGGCACACGTAAGGATGTTTTAACGACCTTTGTTGGCGGCCATAAAAAAGTTGCGGTCAAACGCCTGACGAAAATAATCTCTTACAGTAACGATCAGGTATTAAGGGAATATTCACTGATCTACAACACCGGTTCTGCGGCAACCAGCAACGATAAGCTAAGTAGGTTGAGCGAAATGAAGGAGTGCGTTGGCTCAATTTGCGCAGTACCAACCAAGTTTGAATGGTCAATTCCAAAAAACAACTTTGGTGCTCCCACAAACTTTGCTATTGGTGGAATTGGCGTTGTCGGTGCCAGCGCCAGTCCAAAAACATTCGGCGATTTCAATGGTGATGGTTACACCGATATCGCCTGGTTGGATAGAAATACAAAATTACGGTATGCACTTGGCACCCCGAGCGGTAATGACAAGTTCTACTTCAAGGCCGCCACTTTTGATAATGGAAAGTACGATACAGGTCCCTCCGATGGGCATTATGCTAAAAAACTGGGTACTGTAGATATTAATGCCGATGGTCGGAGCGATGTGCTTTACCTCGGTAAAGTATGGAAGTCTGTGCCGCAGGTCGACGGTACATGGAAGCTAGCTGCAACTCCGGTGCAATTTGGCTGGGCATACAACCAGAATAAACCGTGGCAGCTTCAGCCTTTCAATACCATGCTTGCCGATGCCAATGGTGATGGTCTTACTGATCATGTTCGCATGGGTCTCAGTACCCATAAAGATGATAATGGTAAGTGGAGTTTCGACTCCGGTTTAAGCGTATCAACGCTGGCAAAAGACCCAGATGCCGATGTAACGTCCTCACAATATTACGGTAAGGGCGGTTTTTATGCAGTAGATGATCATAAGGTTTACTGTTATACAGGCGAAAGCTGGATAACAGATGACTCCTGTAATTACGCTGGCGACGAAGTGAAAGTACCGGATTCAGTCCGCGAAGTGGGGCCGGACTTCAACGGTGACGGCCGCACCGACTTCATGGCGTCTGGTATTTATCGTGTGGATTGCAGCGATGAAGATTTGGATGGTAATGGGGCACCGGAATGTAAAATAGAAATTGGCGGTCTGTACCCATACACCATTGTGCCCGGGGATTCTGGAACTCTTAAGTTTGAGCAATATGTGACCCGTTCCTCCGACCCACACAGGACTGTATATGGAATGAATAACAGTTGGGCCGTTACTATGACGCCAGATATAAATGGCGATGGTCTTTCAGACTTGTTTGGGCATATCGGTGGAAAGCTGGAATATCGTTTAAACACCGGTGCAGGTTTTAACGAGCCTAAACAAATCGATCTTAACGATACTCCGCATGGGGTTGAACTTGTGGATATGAATAACGATGGTTACCCCGACATAGTCTGGCTCGATAATGGTAGTCGGCAGTCAACCGTAAGCCAAACGTATACGCATACAAGGAAAATAAATCACTGGGATCCAGAGACCAATAGTTTTGAGCAAACCAGCCACTCTCTACCCAGCGAGTCGGTGAAATACATTCGCTACGAACATATCACTGACGAGAGAAAAGGTGGAATATCAATTGGTAACCTCAAGGTTAAAGCCAAAGCCATTCGGGTAGGTTATGCATCTCGCAAACATATGTTGATGGATCTCGATAAGGATGGCTTTCCGGATATGCTATCTGTACCGACGGATGACAGCGGAGACATCTATATCCGCAAGAATATCCAAAGCCCAGAGTCAGTCGCTTCTAAAAACAAGATTATTAACATCGCCAAAGGTCATGGGCATAGAATCGATATTTCATATGAGCCAGTAGCGAGATCCAAGCATTATTCGCGAATAAGCGGAATAGGTGCTACTACCGAAGAGCAGTGCTGGGTCGAAGTTGTAGATGAAGACGACGGCGATTTTATGGACGTGTGTGGCGATGTTGCCGTTGCTGATACCACGGAGTTTTATCGCAGTATGAACGACCCGTGGTATGACCTGGACGAGAGAGATCAATCTCTCCGGTCGGTGACACCGGTCTTGGAAGCATTCGGGCCTCTAGCCATTGTTACCTCGGTCGAGAAATCGTCACCCGTGGGGAATGAAGCTGCCAACGCGACTCAATACATCGATATAAATAATACCTCCAAAACCAGTTACTACTACCACCAGATGAAAGTGCAGTCCGGTGGAAGGGGCATGCTCGGCTTTAAGCAAATTAGATCCTTGAACCATCAAAATGGTGTTAGCGAAGTAACTAAACTGCGTCAAGACTGGCCATTTAATGGTAAACCGCGTAGCAAAACAACGTATTCAGAAGCCGGTAATAAGCTAGCAGAAACTGCTTATCTGCATGGTTTTGTGGAATGTTACGACGATGCAGGTAACTCATTATATGACTGTGCTGACGATATGGCAGAGTTGGCAGAGAGCAGTGGTACTGCTGCACTTGGTCCGTTGCAGTTGTTCACACGTGAAATTGTCGTTAAATCCTATGCCTTAGAAAACAACGGCGATGATCAAGGTAAGCTGCTGAGTACAACCACCACTATAAATACGCCAGATGGAAAAGGTAACGAAAAAGAAAAAGTGGTAATCATGTCTGGTCTTAATAAAGACGGCGTGAATGAGTTGAGTCTGCACAAAACCAACACCAAGAGCTTTGACTATGGCAGTGCCGCTGACTCCTGGAGTCAGCAGTTGGGGCGCCTTGAGCGCTTGGAAATTGAAACCTACAACGATAATTTTGGTAACCCGGTTAATCGTATCTCCTCGTTTACTTATCTTGATAATGGTCTGTTGGAAACGGAGACAATCGAGCCTGACCAAGCTGATTACGCCGTTGTAAGTAACCACAGCTACGATACGTTCGGTAATCGCATGAAAACCTGGACGACAGCGGAAGGCCAAACACGATATTCACTGGATGTGGAATATGATAGTCGTGGTCGCTATGTAGACAAGGATTATGGCTATTACACTAATGGTGATAACCCATCCGTTGGCCAACGAGCCTTGTCGTCGGCGGTCTTTAGCCGAGATAAATTTGGCACGCCTACAGAAACACGCAGCTATTTAAATAAAGGTAACAGCTCAAGCTATACCACTTCTATTGCAGCAATAACGCCGATGGGGACAACTTATTTCGTTGCGGACAGTAGCGGGGCTTCGGCAACAACAACCGGTGGGGCAGGAAACTATAGCATATGTAGTGATAGCCATATTGTTCGTTGGGTGCAGCAAAGCACTAACACTGGTGCAAAAACGCTAAGTTGTTATGACCTTAATGGGCGAAGTGTACGGCAAGGGACTATTAGTTTTGATGGAACTGATTGGTCGGTAACGGATAGCGAATACAACCGCCTGGGCGGTGTGTTGCGTACCAGTAACCCCTACTTTTTCAGTCAAGGTGTTAGCAGTCAAAACTGGACTGAAAACCGGGGCGTGGACATCCTCGGTCGTACTGGCGTCATATTCCACCCTTTGCGTGAAGATGGGGTTCGGCCTTCCACCCAGTTTAGCTTCAACAATAACGAGAAAACTGTCACCAACGCTAAGGGGCATGCTCGAACAGAAACGAAAAATGTGCTTGGCCATGTAGTTAAAGTGCAGGAGCAGGGCGTGTCGGGTACAACACAGTTTGTATATGATCCCCGCAATAATCTGCGAGAGATGAGAGATTCTTCAGGCAATGTCACCGCCATTGATTATGATTTGCGTGATCGTAAAATCTCAATGAACGACCCAAATAAGGGTAGGTTGAGTTACAAATATAATCGCTTTAGCGAACTCATTTGTGAGCAGGATGCCAAAGGTCAAACCATCACGCGCAGCTATGATATCCAAGGGCGAATGTTCAGCCGCACTGACAGAAAAGCGGGTGGAAACTGCAATTCTCCTAGTGGCAGCGTAGAAAAATACAGTCAATGGCAGTACGACACTGCTACGAATGGAATGGGGCAATTAGCGCAGGTTTGGGACAGCAATACCATCAGAGGAACTGCACGCTATCAGCGAGAAATGACCTATGATGGCCTGGGCCGTATGTCAACAACTGAAACGCGATTCCCGGGTCACCTAGATTCTACCAGTACCCACCACGAAAAAGTCAACTACGACAATTACGGTCGCGTTTTCCAGAGCTTTGACGCCGCACGTGTGGGAGCTAATTTTGATAAAAATGGTATTCAGAATGTTTACAACTCTCAGGGTTACCTCGAGAGAGTTGTCGACGCAGAAAGTAAAAATGGTTACCACTACCCTTATTACCTGATTTCTGAGATGGACGAGCGAGGTAAGGTCACCAAAGCATTTTATGGCAATGGTGTTCAACAAAGTGCCCGTTACTATAGAGACTCTGGTTTGGCGAAAACCCTGGCAACTTACAGTCCCTACCTGAACGATAACATTCAACACCTTACCCTTGAATGGGATGAGGTGCACAACCTGGAGAATCGAACAGAAAGTGGTGCTGGTATTTGGGCCACACAGCAGCTGAGAAGCCGGAATATTGTTGAAAGCTTTACTTACGACGGCCTGAATCGTTTAGAAACATGGACATCGTCCCAGGATATTTCCGAGTTTGCCGAGGTAGGTTATAACGATATAGGCAATATCACTAACAAAACGGCTTATGGTGATTATAGTTATGGTGATCAGTGCTCACACACCAATGCGGGGCCTCATGCTGTTTGTAAAGTAGGTTCAAAACGCTATTACTATGACGCTAATGGCAATATAGTTTCAGATAGTGGTGGCCGCTCACTCAAATATTCAGTATTTAATAAGACTGTTGAAGTTAGCCAAAGCGGTCATGTGACCAGTTTTGACTATGATCCTGAACGCTCACGTTACCGTCGCGTTGACAATGGCGCAGATGGTAAAACGACAACGCTTTATGTTGGTGACCTGGAAAAAATCCATTACCCCAATGGTGAAATTCACTGGAAGCGATCTCTGGCAGGCGTAGCCATGCTTACAGAGAAAGTAACAGCTCAAGGCGCTGTGCTTTCTGAAGATATCCATTATCTTCATTACGATCATCTCGGCTCGCTTAACCTCACGACAACAGCAGAGGGTTATGTCCACGAGGAATATTATTTTGATCCCTGGGGAGACTCGCGTACACCCGCAGCCAACAGCAGTGATGGCATGAGTTGGGAGGACACACAGCCTTTCTTGAAGGCCAATCGCCCTGTTAGCTCAAGAGGCTACACGGGCCACGAGATGCTGGACGAAGTTGAATTGATTCACATGAATGGCCGCATGTATGACGCAAAAATAGGGCGTTTTGTGCAGGCAGACCCAATAATTCAGGATCCATTAAAGTCTCAAAGCCTTAACCGTTATGCTTACGTCTGGAATAACCCGCTTAATCATGTCGACCCAACGGGGTATGAGGTGGAATACGATGAAGAGGTCGTTGTAACTGGGCATAGCAGCGACGTTAATTCAAATTTTGATTCGCAGTTCAACGACTTTGCCAGGGGGATGGAATTCAGTGCATCGAATTTGAGTAATGACTTGGGGATGAGCCAGTCTGAATTGAGCAGTGCCAGTGGCGGAGACGCTGATGGGTTCGGTGGCGCGGGCGCTGCCGGATCCATGTCTTCTGCCGCAGCAAAAGAGGCGGAAGCAGAAGCAGCCGCAAATGCAGATGGCGCATTGTCGGCAGCGGCAATGGAGCCAGAGCTGCTGATAGAGATTGTACCTGGGCTATATATGACTGAGGCCCAGGCGATGAAGATTGTTAATATGCTTGAAAGAGGGATGGATATCGCTGAAATTGTCGATAATGTTCTTACCATGGTTGGTATTGGATCTGCGATTTTTACGGGTGGGGCCTCAATCGTAGCCATTCTTGCTTCTAAGGGAATTAAATACGCTATTAAGAAAGTGATTAAGGCGGGTATAAAAAGAATTAAAAGGGTTGTGAAGGAGGCTAAGGAATCTTACTCTAGGTTGATGACTTCTCGGGTTACAAAGAGTGGACCTAAGCTACTTCCTGCTCCGAAAGCTAAAGCGCCAAAAGGAAATGCAAATAATGCCCCTGAAAATGGGACGATATTTGTAGAC
>CAJIBL010000049.1_pt1 | contig 14656 bp, 10 predicted proteins | sample 9199351 | NCBI WGS metagenome assembly CAJIBL01 (sample SAMEA7708304, study PRJEB35096) | sediment metagenome | biome: marine neritic benthic zone biome [ENVO:01000025]; feature: sediment [ENVO:00002007]; material: shallow marine sediment [ENVO:03000034] sea grass bed [ENVO_01000059] ...
CACTGGCTGACATCGTCGGAAGCCAGTATCGCCGGGGCGCGGTCTTTCCAGATGGAGGCTTCAAGGGAGCGATCAGATAGTCGCGGTTGTTTGACCTCGCAGACGGGCATATTGGCTTTCTGGTCTCGTAGCTTAAGTACCAGGCCATCGGCAGCGTGCTCCACCTGTATCAGAGCCATACGGGGCAGTTTTCGCTGGCTTACAAATACCCCTGCTTCATCCACAATCACCCATTCTCTGTCCCCGGTAATTCCTTTGGCGCTAATTGAAGCCTGCTGCAGCGGAATGCCTTCACAGGATTTCACTGGGTAGTAATAAAGTCCGGTTATGGTAACGTTCACAGTGTTTATGGGTGCTTTTCCTTAAATACCTTCATTTGCTCAGCCGTGGCGGGAGTTTGGAATTTCTCTTTCCATTCCGCATAGGGCATTCCATATATTCGATGTCTGGCTTGTTCGTAGCCTATCTCCACACCTCTCGACTCTGCCGCTGATACATACCATTTGGCCAGGCAATTACGGCAGAAACTGGCAAGGTTCATTAACTCAATATTCTGTACGCCTTTGTGCTTATCCAAATGTTCCAGTAAACGGCGGAATACTGCTGCTTCTATTTCGATTTCATTGTCCATATGTGTGCCACTTGAATTACTGCTAGTCAGGGTGGCCGATTTTATAGGCCCTGAGTTCAACATAGAACAGTACGGGATAAATTTCTTGAGAAAAACAAAAAAAGATTGGCCTATTTTGGTGCGATAAGTGATTGAAAAACAGGCGGCGACGGGCTGCGGAAAATTTAATAGCTGGCATGATGTTTTCTAAGGGTGCGCAGGTGCACGAATATGGTGCTTATGGGTGTTTGTTTTGTAGTGCCGGAGCTACCTCCTACAATCGGAGCTTGAATGTAAGTTATTGAAAAATAAGTATAAACAAATATTTTACCCATCATTTTTATATTGGTACTTTAATTGCACTGACCCTCGTATTCGTTCTCCTCCGGTATGGACGATCTGGTGCAAACATTATTAAAAAAAACGGGTGATATTCGATGTCCCGAGTATACAAGGCGGCAACTACCGTCATGGGTAAAGTCTGGCTGGTGGGTGCTGGTCCAGGAGACCCTGAGCTGCTGACACTAAAAGCGCTCAGGACTCTTGAGAAAGCTGATTTGATTCTATTTGACAGCCTTGTTAGCGAGGCGATAAGAATGCTTTTTCCAAAAGCGGTGCCCGCATTTTATGTGGGAAAGCGTAAAGGTGACCACAGTATTGCGCAAAAGGACTTAAATACTCTGTTGGTTAAGAAGGCAAAAGAAGGTCTCAATGTTGTTCGTCTCAAGGGTGGTGACCCTTTTGTTTTTGGGCGTGGCAGTGAAGAGATGCTTGCCTTGATGAAGTCTGGAATTGACGTTGAGATGGTGCCAGGTATCACTGCCGCCTCGGCGTGTAACAGTCGAGCGGGTATACCCCTCACCCATCGGGGGCTGTCTCAAGGTTGTACATTTGTTACGGCTCATGCTGAGTCGGAATTAAATTTGAATTGGTCTGGGCTCGCAAGAATCGATCACACCATAGTGTTCTATATGGGCATCAGCAGAGCGGCGCTTATTCAAAAAGAACTGATTGCAAACGGTATGGCGGGCAATACGCCGGTGGCGGTTATTGAAAATGGATGCCGGCCGGAGCAGCGAGAGTTTGTCTCTACACTGGACGGCTTGGTAAACCTTATCGAAACACATCAAATTCAAAGCCCCGCATTAATTACCGTTGGAAATGTGGCTGGTTTTTCTTCCAGGCTTAGCCCTGACAAAGCTTTTAGCCTTCCAGAATTTAACATGAATTGTGCCTGAGGCAGGTTCGGTGCACAGAGGATATCGTATGAGCAAAGAGAGAATTGTAGTTGTCGGCAATGGCATGGTGGGGCATAAATTAATTGATAATTTAATCACGCACGAGAAAGCCAGCGAATATGAAATAGTTACATTTTCCGAAGAGCCTCGCCTAGCCTATGACCGAGTGCAACTAAGCAGTTATTTTGCGGGCGCAACGGCCGAAGACTTGATGATGACCTCTGAAGGCTATTACAAAGAAAACGGTGTCAATTACGTACTTAATGAAAAGGTTATAGAGTTAAAAGCTTCGGAAAACAAAATTGTTACCGCAAGTGGCAGAGAAGAGGCCTACGATAAGCTGGTACTGGCAACCGGTTCTTATCCTTTTGTTCCACCCATACCTGGCAAAGATCAAGAACACTGCCTTGTTTACAGAACTATTGAAGATCTGGAGGCAATTACAGCTTCGGCGAAAGAAAGCAAAGTTGGGGTGGTTGTTGGTGGTGGTTTACTTGGGCTGGAAGCCGCAAACGCCTTAAAAAACCTCGGTCTGGAGGTGCATGTGGTTGAATTTTCGCCTAGATTAATGGCGGTTCAGCTGGATGAGGGCGGTGGTGAATTACTGCGTAAAAAAATATCTGAGCTGGGTGTAAATATTCATACCTCGAAAAACACACAGGAAATTGTTGCTGGCGAAACCGCGCGATACCGAATGAATTTTGCCGATGGTGAGTACCTGGAAACGGATATGATCCTGTTTTCGGCGGGCATTCGCCCGCAGGATGAGCTCGCTCGTAAGTTCGATCTCGAAATTGGTGAGCGCGGCGGTATTGTTATTAATAATTTCTGCCAGACCTCGGTGGACAACATCTACGCTGTGGGCGAGTGCGCCCTGTGGGATGGAAAAATATACGGCCTGGTAGCTCCCGGTTACTCCATGGCCAAGGTCGCTGTGTCCCATATTACGGGTGGTGAAGAAGCGTTTACCGGTGCAGACATGAGCACCAAGCTCAAGTTGCTGGGGGTGGACGTTGCCAGCGTTGGAGATGCGCATGGTCGTACACCGGGCTCATTAAGTTTTGTTTATCAGGATGGTGTAAACGATGTGTACAAACGTATAGTAATTTCTGAAGACAAGTCGAAACTTTTAGGTGCAGTGTTGGTGGGAGAGGTAGAGGCTTACGGTACGCTGCAGCAACTGTGTGTTAACGAAATGGATCTGCCTGAGACCCCGGAAGCATTGATTGTGCCTTCTGTCGATGGTGACACTGCATCTGCGGGCCTGGGTGTTGATGCATTGCCTGATAGCGCGCATGTCTGTACCTGTCATGATGTAACAAAAGGGGATATTTGTTTCGCCGTTCAAGAGGGTTCCTGCACTATTGGTGACATTAAAGCCAACACCAAAGCTGGAACGGGTTGTGGTGGCTGTGTTGCTCTTGCGACGCAGGTAATGAACAGTGAGCTAAGCAAGCTGGGTGTTGAAGTTAATACCGATATCTGCGAGCACTTTGCCCATACACGCCAGGAGCTCTATCACATTGTCCGCGTGGAAAAAATTCAAACCTTCGATGAACTTGTTGAAAAGCATGGAAAGGGCCTGGGTTGCGATATTTGTAAGCCGACAGTTGCATCGATACTTGCCAGTTGTTGGAATGACTACGTATTGCAGGATGAGCACGCAAGCCTGCAGGATACCAATGACTACTTCATGGCGAACATGCAAAAAAATGGTACTTATTCCATTGTTCCCCGCGTCGCTGCCGGAGAGATTACGCCAGACAAATTAATTGCTCTGGGGCAGGTTGCCAAAACCTATAGCCTTTATACTAAAATTACTGGCGGTCAGCGTATTGATTTATTCGGGGCTCAGCAGCACGAGCTGCCAATGATATGGAAAGAGCTGATTGATGCTGGTTTTGAAACCGGACATGCCTACGGAAAATCCGTGCGTACTGTTAAATCCTGTGTGGGCAGTACCTGGTGTCGTTACGGCGTTCTCGACAGTGTAGGCATGGCGATACGCATTGAAGAGCGCTACAAAGGCCTTCGCTCTCCTCATAAATTAAAGTTTGCCGTTTCCGGTTGCACCAGGGAATGTGCAGAAGCTCAAAGTAAAGATATCGGCGTTATTGCAACAGAGAACGGCTGGAGCCTCTATGTTTGCGGTAACGGCGGTATGAAGCCAAGGCATGCGGATTTATTTGTTTCCGGGTTAAGTGACGACTTACTGATAAAGCTTATTGATCGGATACTCATGTTTTACATTCGCACAGCGGATCGCCTGCAGCGAACTTCTGTATGGATGGAGAATCTGGAGGGAGGCATTGAATACCTGAAAGAAGTTGTTATTCAGGATAAATTAAAAATATGTGATGAGCTGGAAGCGGATATGCAGCATATTGTCAGTACCTATCAGTGTGAGTGGAAAACGACTATTGAGGATGAACAAAAACTCAAACGCTTCCGCACATTTGTAAATAGCGATGCGCAAGATAGTACCATTGTTTTTGTTGATGAGCGTAGTCAGATTCGCCCTGAAATAAAGGCCAACGAAAAAGAAGAGTCGGTGCTTTTTTATGATGCTAACGAAGAGATCGCATAGGAGATAAAAATGAGTAGTGACCAATTGCAGTGGATTTCGGTATGCGATGCTGATGAATTGTCTCCCATGCTGGGCTTGCGTGCTTTATTAGGGGATGAGCAAGTTGCTATGTTCAAAGTAAAAGGAGAGCTTTACGCGATAAATGCTATCGATCCTTTTACCGATGCTGCAGTACTTTCAAGAGGTATTGTGGGAGACCTTAAGGAACAGATAGTGGTGGCATCGCCCATTTACAAGCAGCACTTCAATTTGGTGTCCGGCATTTGTCTTGAGGACGAAGCCGTATCGGTAAAAACCTACCCCATTCGTGAAAAAGACGGAAAAATACAACTGGGAAAAATGGGTTAATAGGTTCGTGTGGAAAGCTCGTTAACAAAGTTGCAGAGCTAAGGTGTTCAGGTCATGGCGAGAATGTGACAAAATAGCGTTGGAATCTACAGTTTCATCAACGCGGATCTGAATGATTTGATCAAGCGGGCTGTTACACAACTTTTCCGCATGTTCAGGTGAGCCACAGCACGCGGTTCTATCCAATCGGTCTTTCCAGTTTGCACCAGTTGAGCGGCTTCGGCCGCTTTTTTATATGCCGAAGCTCGCAGAAGCCTGGTGGTCGTTTAACTCAAAGTCAAATTGCCAGCCTTGTTTGTCGGCGATTTTTTTCACCAGAGTTAAGCCGAGGCCAAAGCTGCCTGTCACCAGAGCTTCTGCTGCGTCCTGCTCTCTTGATGAGTCGTAGCTGTAGGAATGGCTGGTGTTGATAATCTGAATTTTATTTTTTCCACTGGCGACTATGCGGATTTCGCCATCGCATACATGCTGGAAGGCATTCCTGATCAGGTTATCTAAAACAATATAGGCCAGCGCCCTTTCTATGTTGCACACCTGTAGTGAATCGAGCTCCAGTGATATTTCTATTTTTCTTCCCTCATTGAGGTTTTTGTTTTCCTCAACAATTTCGGTTATCAGCGCTTTTAGATCCGTTTCCTGCTTGCTGGGTGCAGAGTAGTTTTCAATTGCCAGCCACAGAATGGCCTCTGTCACTGATTTCATGGTGTCGCCAGCCCGGCGTATACGTTGCACCAGGCCGTCGATCTTGTCGTTTCCGACCTTGCGCTTGTGTTCTAGTACATCGAGGGCGTTGCGTATGATCGCAATGGGCGTGCGCAACTCATGGCTGGCATTGCGCAAAAATTGTCTCTCCCGCTCGTTGTACTGGTGAATTCGTTGTAATGCGCTATATAGGCTTTCTGCCATCTGGCCTATTTCGTCAGCCTTGATGTCCGAGGGGAGTTCCTTGGGTGGACTGGAATGGTCCAGCTTGTCGACCCATTGAGAGAGGCTGCTGATCGGCCTCAGGGAGCGGGCAATAGTGGTTTTGAATACCAGCAGCATTGCGATAACCAATACTCCACCTGCAATGGCCAGCAGTTTGAATTTATGCCATACCTTTTCAGCAACTTCATCGCTGACAGTGATGTTGTAGTAAACAAAAAAACGTTCCGGCGTGTTGTGGAGATGTGAAATCAGCAGGTGGTGATGAGATTCCTGCCCCGGTGTTTTCTCGAAACGATAGAGGAAGCCTTCTTCTCTTGGGCCAACTTTTTTCCACTTGTGACGTGGGAACAGGGTGATGATTTCCTGCGGCAGGTTTTTCTCACCGATGTAGCCCTTCAAGGATTGTGAGTTGGGTAGGGGTGTTTTTTTGTCTTTCTTGTAGGCTTCCTGGAACAGGTGTGCTTCCTGCCACACAATGCCGTGGGTTGCATCCGCGAGGCCCCACTCATAAAGCATGGCAAGCATGGTTGTGTAGAATGAGACGAGCAGTATGGAAAAAACCAGTACAATCTTTCCAATACGTGCCCGCAGCGAGTAGTGGCACTTAGGAATTATCACGCAGTGCCACTCCAACTCCTCTCAATGTGTGAATGAGGGGAAACTCAAAAGGTTTGTCAACGAGCTTCCTTAAGGTATACAAATGGGATTTCAGCGCCTCTGAATCCGGTGGGCTGTCTTTCCATAGTACGTTTTCCAGTTCAAATCGCGACATAACTCGCGGACTTGCCTGTATCAAGGCTACCAGCAGTTTCCAGCAGGCTGGCGACAAGTCAATGGGGGTATCGGAGCGGCTTGCCTGGTGGTTATCCAGGTTCACTTCCAAATCAGCGACTTTAAGGATGGAGCCATTGGTGGTTTTTCGCTTGGTAATGGCGCGTATTCTGGCCGCCAGCTCGGGTAGATCAAAAGGTTTAACCAGGTAGTCATCTGCCCCCGCCTCAAAGCCTGCCAGCTTGTCATCGAGGGTGTCGCGAGCAGTTAACATAATCACAGGAGCGTTGTTGCCGTGTTCTCGCAGGGTTTTACACAGGCTCAAACCATCCAGCCCTGGCATCATAATGTCGAGTATCATTGCGTCATAAGTGTTGTCACGGCACAGTTCAAGGGCGTGGTCGCCTCTTTCTGCATAGTCACAGTCAAAATCCTGCATTTCCAGGTAATCGAGTACGCTGGCGGCAAGGTCTCGGTTGTCTTCAACAAGTAGCACTATCATGTTTTTTCCCTCCGGATAGTGAGTATACCTCAAGGCCCGGAATGCTATTGACCTTGGTTTGACGCGTAGGTGACCAGTTCTGCCAATGGATGAGCCGAAGAGCGGGTGTAGGAGGAACCTTCGATAAGCTCCTGCACGGGGAAAGTATTGCGTTCAATGCGGGCTTCTCGCCAGGGCGCGAGCGCTGCGCTATATAAGGTATCAAAGCGCTTTGATTGCCGCGGTAAGCGGCAGACCCAACACTCATTTGAGAGCTTTAAATTATTTCCGGACAATAAATGGATTTGAGCGTGTGAATGATTTTTATTGCGTGGTCTCCCGACAGACGATAAAAAACTGTTTGGCCCTGCTTTCGTGTTTCGACCAGGCCAGCCTCGCGAAGTCGGGCAAGATGCTGCGAAAGGGCTGATTGACTGAGCGGGACCAATTCATTCAGGTCGCCAACACAAAGTTCGCGATCACCAAGAGAGCAGCAAATCATCAGTCTGTTTTCGTTACCGAGTTCTTTTAGCAGGCTGGCTGCATCTTTTGCGTGGATGGCTAATTCTTCGTGTTGCGATTTGCTTTCCATATTGCAGACCTTTTTATTATTTATGAGGCGCAGAATTTTATATTAGAGCCAGACATGGTAGCAAGCCTGAGAAGCGGTAAAGGCGCATGCTTTTTAAATGTACGTTTGAATTAGCCCTGGCAGGCTCAAGAAAATCTAGCTGCGTTGCCATGGCTGCTTTAAAAACAGGCTCAAAATACTAATTTATTCCATATAAACACGGCTTTGACTTCCTCGGCAAATTGCTCCTGCATTGCACTACTACACCACATCTTTGTGGCTATGCGTCGCTCTACCTTCTGCGGTCCATGCAGTGGTCCTTTTTTTCGCCTTTTTTTTGCCTTGCACTGACTGCCTCGCCTACGCTTTTCAACAGCCTGTTAGCACGCATTATCTAGCGTTTAAAAAAGGAAACCATGTTGTCCATCTGGTGAGCAAGGTCGGCCATGCTTTCGCTGGTGGCCGATGCCTCTTCAACCAATGCCGCATTCTGTTGTGTCATTTGATCCATCTGCGCGACGGCGGTGTTTACCTGCTCAATGCCACTGGTTTGCTCCCGTGCGCTGGTAAAAATCTGTTCCATCATATTACCTACACGTTCAATTTCTACCACAATTGATTGCAAGGTTTTACCTGATTGATCTACCAGTTTACCGCCGTCGTTGACTTTGGCCACTGAATCCTGAATTAGCTCCTTGATCTCTTTGGCGGCAGAAGCGGAGCGTTGCGCCAAGTTTCTCACCTCTCCTGCGACAACGGCGAAGCCGCGTCCTTGCTCTCCTGCTCGAGCGGCTTCTACGGCAGCGTTCAGAGCGAGTAAATTCGTTTGGAAAGCGATTTCATCAATTACACCAATGATGTTGGCGATTTTTGCGCTGGACTCGGAAATTTCTGACATGGCTTTCGCCGTTTTGCCTACCGATTCATTTCCCATGCGGGCGATTTCGACAGAGCGGTCTGAAAGCTCGTTCGCTTCTTTTGCGTTATCCTCGCTGTGGCGAACAATGTTAATCATTTGCTCCATACTCGCTGCAGTTTCCTCCAGTGATGATGCCTGTTCTTCCGTACGTTGGCTTAAGTCAGCGTTGCCCGCAGAGATTTCTGTTGCCCCTCTGGCGATATTGGATGAGGCCTCTGAGATTTTTTCAATAATATCCCGTAGCTTGTCCACGGTTGTGTTGGCGTCTGTTTTTAGTTGGCCAAATTCACCCTGATAATCGCGCTCAATTTTTTGCGTTAGATCGCCGTTTGCCAGTGCAGAGAAAATACGAATAATATCTTCCAGGGCAATGTTGGTTGTCTGCATCAAACGGTTCAGGCCTTCGCTCACCTTGAGGAAGAATCCTTGCTTGTTTTCCGTGCTCAGGGTTTTGCTGAAGTCACCCTCTGCCGCAGCCCTGATAATGCCATCAATGTCACTTTCTATGGCAACTTCTGCGCTACGGTCAAGCCACTCTACAACCGTTCCCAAACGTTCTCCCCGGCTATTTTTTATGGGGTTGGCGGTGAGGTTGAAGGTACGTTTCCCCGCTTTAACTTCGCTTTTATAGCTGTTAGTCAGCCTGGATAATATAGCTCGCTGATGGGAGGGGTCAACATGAAAAACATCCATATTTTGGTGCAGTAAACTACTAGCGTTGAACTTACCCAGGTGATCTTTCAGGTCTGCTTCTGCTGTGCTCATCATCGATGTCAGGGCGCCATTAATATAGATAATATTAAAGTCTTCGTCTGCAATCATGGTGCTGGTAGATGAGCTGTCCAGAGCTTGCCTGATGCGGGCGTTTTCGTCGGCAATTTTTTTGTTTTCTGCTGCTATCGCCAGGCGTTCGGTAATATTTTCCCATTCCACTACGGAGCCCAAAAAATCGCCATCTTCGTTTCTTATTGGCGTTGCGGACAAATTAAAATTAAGCTTGGCTATATCCAACTGTGTTTTGAAGTTGCCGCGCAGCTCTTGCAGCATTTTTCGTTGGTGGGCTGGATTTTTATGGAACTGGTCGATATTTGAACCTTTGAGCCGATGCGGGTCGAAATCCGGTAACTCTTCCTTTATCCCCGGCGCTGCTTCGCGCATTAGCTTATCCACGGCGTTGTTCATGTAAACGATATTAAACCCGGCATCCGCAATCATAACGCCCGTTGCGGATACATCGAGTGCCTGTTTTATGATAAGCGTTTGCGTCGCTTGTTCTTTGGCTTGCTGTGCAGATTTTTCAGCTGCGTCGGCATTATCTCTGGCAATTTTCTGCTGTCTTTGTTGCTCTTCGCTGGCCGCGCTAACCTGTCGGGTGGCGGCATTGACACCCTGGGTTAGGGTTCCCAGTTGACCCGGGTAGTTTTCTGATACTGTTTCACCGAAATTTCCCTTGCCCAATTCTTCAAGAACTACATTGGTACCGGTGATGGAACTGGAAAGGTTGGAGAGCAGTGAATTAAACGCTCTGCTGGTATCGCCCACTTCATCTTTATAGTGGTTGTTACTAATGAGCTGGAAATTTCCTTCGCGTTCTACCTGTTGAATAATATTGCCAAGCTGGAGGATCGGGCTGCTGATAGCTCTGCTAATGGCGAAAGCAAAAATAGAAATGAGGCCAGCGCCAACCAGGGCGATTAGTGCCAGCGTCCATTTCAAGCCGGTGATGCCTGCAAAAGCTTCCGCTTTATTAATTTCAGCGAGAATTGCCCAGTGAAAACTACCAAGGTTAATACTACTAAATGAGGACAGAACGGCGTTCCCCGCGTAGTCTTTAATTATTTTCTCTCCTGCTTCACCTTTAAGGGCCAAGCGGCTGGCTTCAGTGTCTACGGAGCCCTTTTCCGGGTGACGGAAGGAGGCTGAAACACTGAAATTAACCGGGTCCAAATAGGAGTCAGAACGCATGAGTTTGTCGTCGCCTACCAGATAGCTTTCACCAGTTTCCCCCATACCGGACCGTTCGGACATGATTATATTGATGGGCTCGAGGGGCGTTTGCAGAACGAGTACAGCGGTAAGCTGGTCATTATAGAAAATAGGGGTGCTGATGAAGCTTGCAGGAGCCTCATAGGAAGGCGTATAGGAAGCAAAATCAGCCAGGAAAGTATCGCCACTTTCAAGTTTTAGCGCTTCCCTGAAGGCCTTGGCAAAGTTGGTATCGGCGTAAGGGCCATCCAGCAGGGAGGTGGCGTAATCCAGCTCCTTGAAAACCGAGTACACAATATCGCCGCTGTCTGCATCGATAATAAAAAAGTCATAGAATCCAAACTCTTCAATAAAGCGTCTGAAGCCTGCGTGGTATTTATCATGTACGCGGTGGTAAACGCTTCTCCCTTCTGCCGAATCCAGTTTTTGTTTTTCACCGAGGGAGTTTGAGTTATTTGCTATGTAGAGGTATTGAAGGCTTTTTGCCTTGTCATCGAGACCGCTCAGCAGGCTATCTATGTCGGCAGTGCTCCCTTCGTTTTCCTGCTTGTATTTCTCACCAAAATCCCGGTGGTAATACTGCGAGAGCTTTTGTTCGAAGTTTTTTATGTCTTCCGGACTAAACTTCTCCGAGTTGATAACGCGTTTAAAAGAACGTGAAAACGCACCAGCAGCATTGACCACTGTAGTACTATTGGCCATGGTAATGATCTGACTGCGCGTGCCTTCGAAAAACCGCTCAATGGCAGCAGCTTTAATCTGTCTAACAGCGTTAAGCTGATCAAAAGCCTGCTTTTCCAGTTGCTGTGTGGCGACCACTGAGGCTATCACGGAGACTAGCAGCATCGGGATCAGGCCGGCAACGAGTAATACAGAAATAAGTTTTTGTGCCAGAGTGAGGTTTAAAAACCAAGTTTTCATCCTTTTAACCTTTCAATATGGCGATACCCTTAGTTGTCGCCAAGACGTCTCTGAATTTATACGGCAGGTGTACTCGCGGTAATTTTTTCAGCCTCGTGACCAAGCTTTTATTAACCCGGCGATGTTTTATATGCAGGGTTAATGAGGTACATGCTCCGCCATGGAAGGCGGATGGTAGGGCAATGCAGGAGCTATTGCCGAGAACCGAACAAAGTTCGGCGCGAGCCCTTGCCGGATTGACCCCCGTTCCCAAGGTTAGTCCCATGTATGGGGCTATGCTGCCAGTTAGTCAGTTTGTTAACAGGCCCTAAGGATGTAACTATTAACCCGGCAACTAAATAGATTATCCTATCTGTTTAATTGCGCGCCCTTGAAATACTGGCGTAAATGCGTGAATTTACTGGTATTTCAAGGGCTTACATTGCCCTGCGGGCAATGGCAGCGCTTCCGTGCACCGCCTATTAGCTATTGCCAAGTTAATAAGCCGGAGGTATCACCCTATTTTTTCAGAGCTGCCCTAAAATACGGAATAAAGCAGTGTTGAGATATACTCTTCTCAACTATAGTTGAGCACTGCAGGCTGGTTAGAACTATCCGTTATAGCAAGGGGGAGGGCTTTATGAATGATGGCGCTATTCTCTTCGTTTACTGTGAGTGGGATAATAGTTTCGTGCGGCATACACCCCACCCCTGGGTTTAGCCGCATTTGTTCCTGACAAATTAGCGGTATACACCCCATCCCTGGGCTTGGCCGCATTTGTTCCCGACAAATTAGCTGGATATACCCCATCCCTGGGGTTAGCGGAGGATGATTATGGCTGGTAAGCAGCTTCGATGGGGCATTTTAAGTACTGCCAAGATTGCGAGGGAGAAACTTATTCCCGCGATTCAGGCATCTGCATCGAATACTTTAGGTGCAATCGCGTCCAGGGACCTGGCGCATGCTGAGCGCAGCGCCGAGCAGCTGGGAATACCCCTGGCCTTTGGAGACTATCAGCAGCTGCTGGAATGCCCGCATATTGATGCCATCTACAACCCTTTACCAAACCACTTGCATGTTCCCTGGACCATCAAAGCTTTAGAAGCGGGTAAGCACGTTTTGTGCGAGAAGCCGATAGGCCTGGATGCGAAAGATACAGCGACTTTACTCAACGTATGCAATAAGCACCCGCATATTGGTGTTATGGAGGCATTTATGTACCGCTTTCATCCCCAGTGGCAGCGAGCGCTGGAGCTAGTGGCGAGTGGCGAGATCGGAAAAATAACTACCATAGAAGCGGCTTTTACCTACTTCAATCGCGATGCCAAAAACGTGCGCAACATGGCAGGTATTGGTGGAGGAGGCATGCTGGATATCGGCTGTTATTGTGTTTCTGCCTGTCGCTTTTTACTGGCGCGTGAACCTTCTCGCGTGGTTGGAAGCATATCCATTGATGAAGATTTTCAGGTGGACTGCCATGCTCATGCGATCCTGGATTTTGGCGAGGCAAGGGCGAATATTTTTTGTTCTACACAAAGCGAGCCCAGTCAACGCGTTTATGTATCGGCAGAGCACGGCAGCTTGTTACTGGATATGCCGTTTTATCAGCCTGACAATTGTTCGGCAACGCTCAGCGTTTTTCACAACCGCCAGCCGACCATTATAGAAACAGAAGCGTGTGACCACTATCAAAAGCAAATAGACGCTTTTTCTGCGGCGGTCATTAATAATCAGCCCGTTCCCACTCCGCTTGCCGATGCACACGCAAATATGAAAGTTATTGATGCGATATTTGAAAGTAGCCTCAGCAATTGTTGGGTAACGATTTAATGTTTGACCTGGCAAGGCGGAGACAAGGAATGGATTCTTCTCAGCTTTATCGGTAGATTTGATCCATGCAAGGATTTTTTGGCTCTATCCTTGACCTGGGCTCTGCATTTTCCTAGAGTGCGGCGCAAACCAATGAATCGAGGTTGCTTCACATGTTCCCTTCAATAGTCGCAGATATCGGTGGTACAAATGCTCGTTTTGCTCTGGTAACCGGAGAGCAGGATGGTCAGTTTGTGATCGAAAACATTAATATTTTAAATGGCTCTGAGTACGGCTCATTTTCTGATGCTATGCGAGCTTATATCTCTCAATTGGATAATATCGAAGTACATTCCGCGTGTGTCGCAATTGCCGGCCCCATTGAAGGTGATAATGTGAAAATGACCAACCTTAGCTGGTCTTTCAGTCAGGCGGCGGTTCGTGAGGAGTTCGGCTTTGAACGTTTTATCGCCATTAACGACTTCGCATCCCTGGCGGTTGCCACCAGCGCGTTGTTTCCTAAAGATTTGATATCTCTGCGACAGGGTGAGCGAGACCCGAAAGGTAATAAGGCTATTCTCGGCCCTGGTACTGGCCTGGGTGTTGCCGGGCTTGCCAATACCGGCAGCGCTTGGCTTCCCATTCCCAGTGAGGGGGGACACGTCAATATTGCACCGGCTACGCCCATGGAGTGCGAAGTCATTAAAGCTGCAATGGCAAGGTTCGGGCATGTTTCTGCAGAGGTGTTTATCTCGGGACCGGGCCTGGTAAACCTTTACAGTACCATCTGTGATGTTAACGGCGTAGAGCCACGCAGCCTTGAGCCCAAAGATGTCACTGCAGATGGTGTGGCAGCTTCCGACCAGAATTGCAGGCAAACTCTGGAGGTATTCTGTAGCTTTATCGGTTCATTGTCAGGAAACCTGGCGCTTACCTATGGTGCCAAAGGTGGTGTTTATCTTGGTGGCGGTGTGTTACCGAGAATAGCTGATTTTCTTCGGCAAAGTGATTTCAACGAGCGTTTCAGCAACAAGGGTGTGATGAGTAAGTATGTGAAAGATATACCCGTGGATATAATTTCGCACCCTCATCTGGCTATTCTCGGCTCAGCAGCTTGGTTGGCGCAGTTTTAGCCAATGCAGTTAGTGGCTTGAGTTAGTTGCTTGAAGTTATTAACCCGGCAACTAAATCGATTATGCTATTTCCTGCTTTGTGGTATAGCAATGATCCTATCTATTTAATTGCGCGGCCTTGAAATACTGGCGCAAATGCGTGAATTTACTGGTATTTCAAGGGCTTACATTGCCCTGCGGGCAATCGCGGCGCTTCCGTGCACAGCCCATTATCTTATTAACCAGGCAATCAAATAAGTGATCCTTACTTATTTGATTGTCGCCCTTAAAACACTGGCGCAACTGTGCGAAGTGGCTTGTGTTTCAAGGGCTCGCGCCGAACTTTGTTCGGCGGAGGTACCTCTCGGCAATTGCTCCTGCATTGCCCTACCATCC
>CAJIBL010001090.1_pt1 | contig 14610 bp, 12 predicted proteins | sample 9199351 | NCBI WGS metagenome assembly CAJIBL01 (sample SAMEA7708304, study PRJEB35096) | sediment metagenome | biome: marine neritic benthic zone biome [ENVO:01000025]; feature: sediment [ENVO:00002007]; material: shallow marine sediment [ENVO:03000034] sea grass bed [ENVO_01000059] ...
AAACAGTAATAGAGGAGTAAACGTTATTGTCGGCGAAAACGCTCCAAGCGCAACAGGACTAAAAAAAATCTCAGAAACAGTGGTAAAAATGAGGGATACTGAAAAAAAGCAGGGGATTACCGCAGTTGAAGTGCAAGCATTTAAAGGGCAAGCGGTGATCTATTTCGATCAAGCATTGACTTATGAAAGCTTTTTAGAGCGTTAAATTAAACGAGGAGCAATACAAAGATGTCTACAGTAATTGATACTACGCAGTTAATCAATGATATGAAAGATGCTGCAACCCAAATATTGAATAAAGATGTGACCACACTAAGAGGTTTTTCTGAGCGCCAGATAAAGGCTATAGCGCAACAATCTGAATTAGTTGCGACTGGAATTGTAAGTGGTCAAATTACTGAAGAAACGAGAGAGTTCTTTTTGGACAGTATCGAAGATATGGCTCTTAACTTTGCTAAAACCCTTCGTGGACTACTGATGATCACAATTGAGAAAGTATGGAATGCAATTGTGGGTGTAGTATGGAACGCTATCGAAGCAGCAACGGGTTTGAACCTGTCAGGCTCTCTGTAGTAGGCAGATAAAAATTATATACACACGGACAGTAAAAGCATCGTTTGTTCCTCACTGTCTATTTGCAGCTGGTTATGTGTGTGCCAGGAATAGCGCCTAACCTAGGCAAAGTTAAAGTCCTTCCAACAGGTATTCGAAGAGCCGAAGCTTAACTAAAGGGCAGGGGTTTTATCGTGAGGTAATGGCTAATAGAAGCCAAGGCAAAATCGCGGGGCGATAAGTAGGAATCGAACATGGAACATGAGGTGTGAGTGAGGCCAGCGTGCAAACTGCAAACAAGAGGTCAGCAAGAAAAGCATACAGCCTGATACTTAGTTGTAGTTCTTACTCGCACAAATCGCACTCCGGATTCTATCAGAGCAGCGCACCACCGAAAGAATCAATCAAAACTGCCTCAAAGAAAAGTTATAGAAACTTACCTTATTACCCGGCGGTTGAGGATTCTTTTTCTTCCAATGCTTCGCAGCTAAGCGGATAAAAGCATCATCGCCCAGATTTTGTAATAGAGCCGATCCTGAACATACCCAGACGTTGGTCTCTGAATCCTGATAGTAGGCCGTAAAAACAGAGCCGCTACGCTTGAGCCTCAGTTTGCCAGTTGAGTCCGCTGAAGCGCCTGCTCCAACATCCCTACGGTACTTGTTATACATATTCACTGAGGACGCAGACCAGTCATCGTCAATCTTAGTGAGATTAAAACCATTGTTCCAGCCCAGGCGGTGGCCATCATCCTCATCACACTCGCTGCTGGCGTAGGGCGGTGCGCCATGAACATCGAAGGTTAAATTGACTTTTCGTGTCGTGAGCCCCTCATTCCTGATGTTGTAGTAACCGGGATCGATGCCTATAGCAGCCAATTCGAATGTTGTACCCTGATGAGGGCTTGCTACCTCGTATTCCACCGTAGCATCAAAATCACCATGAACCGGAATGGTTGTCACTACTGCAGCACCAGAGTAGGCACCACCTTCTTTGATGCTAATGTGAATACCATCTTGCTGAGAAATCTCCGTATCAGTATTTACATGGGAATATCCCGCCGTCCATTGTGAGCGATCGATTTGTTTGCCCGCAAAAGAATCTTTGAAAACGGTCGCGGGAGGGCTTAGTGCTTCAACGCTCGTTAAAACGTCGTGTGATATAACCATGCAACCTTTTTCAATGGCTTGAACACAGGGAGTATACCCCTCAATGACCCAATTAAAGGTTTTATCCTTCAGTGCTGGCAAAGTCTCTAAACGCTGATGAGTGTTTCCAAACTCTTCGCTATCCACTATTAAGCCATCAAAATCTAGAACCGATAGCTGGTCTTCCAGTGATGGCGTGATACCCGTATAGGAGGTTAAGTCGATAAGAAAACTACCCTTGAAGCCTAAATCTGACAGTGTTTTGCACTGCTCAATATTACCGACCAGTCTCGCGCGGGTAAGTAGGCCAAATTGCTTAAGTACATTTAGAATTTTGGTAGTAGCACTTTCCCTAGCGGTCGTCTTTTGGAGAAGTAGCAAAAGCGAGGTTCGTCTGCCAAAAACCTGTAACGTTCTCGCTAGCGGCATATACCTTAGCGGTCGATTACGCCCGCTACCTGCCCAGGGCGTCGAGGCGTGTCCTTCGGGATACCAATTTGCCCCAACATCCGTATGCAATAGCTGCTCGTTTGTAAGCTCGCTCACATCGACTAATTCACCCTGATCACTCACAACCTCATCCGGAGCACAAAATAGCATGCCATCAGCGGTCATAGTGACCTGTATCGCTAAACCGTCCGCTCCAGCGCCCAACGCCGCCCAAAAACTTTCCTCCGTTGAACTTGGACAGCGTGCGCTATCGCCATTTAATCCATAGACCTGGTGTCGTATATTCATGGTACCCCCGGTTTTTACGCAGAATGCTGTTTAGGTATATTCAGCTTGCTCTGCTCTTCGTTCGTTAAATTCTGGATGCATTTCGAAAAACCAGTTAATAACGGTTTTTACCCTTTTGGTGGGCTCCGGTGATTTACGGCGGACAATGTGAATAGGGTTTAATAGTGCACATTTTCCGCGTTGGCTGGCTTCGTATAGGCTACCGTTATCTAATTGCTCTTGTACACAATGCCTTGGAAATACTGAAATCCCTAAACCACCAACGACCATTTTGATGGCACCGTCGATGGTGTTGATGTCCCCGGAGTGGTAAAGCGAACGGTCTGAGACCTTTGCGCTCTCGGGATAGAAATATCGACGCCACAAATTAAAATAATGGCCCATGCCGGGGTAATTGATGTAGCGTTGTTCCACCAAATTGTCATGCGCGATGAGGTCAAGCTTCTGTTGTTCATTGGCAACGAGTATATATTCTTCTTCGCAAAAAACCTGGTAGAACAGGGAAGGGTGTGCGACTTCCTCAGTAACAAATCCGAAATCATAAGTTCGGTTTTCAACCTGTTTTAACACATCATCAGACGGAATAAGCTCTACCTGTAACTCGAGGCCCTCATGTTCTCTGCGCTTTTCTAACAACATTGGAAAATGGGGGCTAAAAAGACAGGAGGGTGGAAGGGCGTAACGAACGGTCCCTGAAATCTTGTCACTAGCTTCGACAACATGCTGCTTGAATTCACTGGATATATCGTCGAGCTTGATGATAAAACGCTGTAGTTCAGCGCCGATTTCAGTTAGCTCATACCCCTGATCGCGCTTTACGAACAACTCTGAACCAATCTGGTTTTTAAGGCGAGTGATATGCTCAGAAATGGCACTAGGGCTCATTGCCGCTTCGTCAGCTGCAATGGCATAGTGCCCAAACTCGGCTACAGCCATGAAGGCCTTAAAACATTTAGTATCTAAGTGGAAGAACTTCTTATTAGCAAAATTCATATGCCTTCCCACACAGAGGGAGATCTTTCCCCGGTCAGTGTATGACGATCAGCCTATTGATACTGCGGGAGCAAGCTGGTCAGATGAGGCTTCAGCGTTACCGCGTTAGCCGTATAAATCGCTCAGTGAGCCATTTCTTCAATCGTGAAAGAGTGATCATTGCATGCTATTTTAAAACTGTCATGTTCGTTGAGTAAAGAATACAAACGTCCTTCAGCAATGTTCGTCCCTCTTTGCAAAGAAATATACTCTGCTTCATTGGTTGTTTTAACACGGACTCCTCGTAAAAAGGAGTGGTGCAAATCCCCAATGGGCACCGAGCAGTTTAAGCCACTGGCAATAGTAACGATGCGAGACCCAGACGTTTTTAGCCGCGATCCCTCTCTACCGGCTTCAAACAGCGTGATCTCAATGTTGAAGGGCGTGTCATTAAAAAAATATTTTGTAACCACCTTAACTCCTTACCAATCACCAGGTAGTTATAAATGTAGATGGCGTTGAGCCCGGACTCAAACGGATTTTACGTAGGCTCGATCGGAAATTCCGGTTGCCTGATAGCTAACGGGCGAGTTAGCATGCACTATCTAAAAAAACAAGTAAAAACTGACTATGAATAGTCGCCGTGTTTCACCCTTTGGTACGCGAGTGTGGCTAGGTTACCGACACCCATCCTATCTCACTCGACGCCAGAAATTCGTTAATCAACTTGCCGAGATATTTATTCCGGTCACAGCACAACAAATGGGGCCTTTAGGGCTATCCGCTTATTTTCCTATGGTTTTACCTGACATATCGTTGAGTTTGCCAGACGAGGTGGCGTTGGTCATCTATCCATCCCCGGATGTTTACAAGGCGGCGAAATCACAAACCAGTTCTGGGCGTGCATACAGTGCTCTACATGGGCCTTACTTTAATTTTTCGTCAGGCACCGATGTGCCAAGAAGCAGCTCAAAATTCCCTTCGGCCTGGGAAGGTGAAATTCAATTTGATACACCTTACGCACTTTGCGGAAATGAAGTCGATTGGCATGCTGGAGCATGTCATGTCGCTTTAATAGCGATAAACGATGAAACAGACTCCAATAGAGTACTAGAAGATGTCAATTCACTCTTGCGCTCTACGGTGTTTACGCCATCAAGCGACAGCGAGTGTATTGTACAAGTGAACCAAACTTTCATACTCGTTTGGGAGCGTACGGCGGGTGATGATACTAAGCCTGCTGTTGTTAATGAGCTGGTAAGTACCATCGAAAGTGATACGATTATTCGTTCCCAGGCGCGAATCAGTTACGTTCCTCAATCAATTACGACACCTGATCCCGGTGTAGACGTCGTCGAAGGCGACTTGCTGGATGTACGTTTGAAAAAATGATAAAAAACATCAATTGCAATAGTCCCTTTTATTAAGGGGCGTTGATTGATCAATAAACACGATACTATTTTAGATAGAAAATAGGCCTTCTCAGGTTTAACGCGTAAATACCACTCTGCTAATTTTCCTTACTGCTAAAGTAGCTTGTTCTTAAGAGAAACACCTACCGTCAAAAGCTCGTCATACTCGCTTTTATTAGGGCATAGATCTTCGGATTTTGTGGTTGCCCCTTTCGCAAAATCCGTTTGCTGGTAGTCAGCGAGACTGATCTAATATCTCTCACTCCATTTTTTAACTCTTTGAACGTTTAGATGGTCAGCAAGGAGGTAGCTACTATGACTTGGCTTTACGCAGATGAACGAACAATTGTACACACCTCAGGATTTTCCATTACGTTGTTACAAGGGACTTGGCGTGATCCTTATGGAATCAATCCGCGAGAAAGCAGTCCTCTCAGTGATTCTGAAATGGTTAAACTGATTCGAGATGGATTATCTTTTGCCAAAATAAATGATTATGATGTCTCGGTAGACCCAGAACCCGAGAGCGCAGAACAGTGTGATTTACTGTATCGCACACGATTTGCAGCAGCTTAATTTATGACTTGTACTCATAAGTATCTAAGAGCGATTCATTGATAGAAGTGTTAGCACTATAACCACAATATTGAAAGCCAGTAAGGTGTTTTGACTGACATTCAATCTTGTTTGCCATGATGAAGGGGATGAGAATGTTCAGAGTATTGAGGTTATTGGGTATTATAGTGTTTCCTCTGCTGTGTAGCGTTGATGTATATGCAGATTATGTCTCTGTCACAAGGAATGCCAGGATAATGGAATTGCCGGATTCACGGTCGGCTCTGATTCGCAAAGCTGCTGAAGGAGATACTTTTGCACTCATTTCAACAGAGAAAATTGAGCGCTATTACGCAATCCTCTTGGACGAAACTAATGATGTGGGATGGATACACGATACTCGCGTTGACGTGGTTAGCGGAACGATGCCTGCGGATACAGAGCAAGGCTATATCGGCACGGAGTGCATCAAACATTTACAGTACGGCATTCCGCACCCCTCCAATAAAGTCTTGTGTCATGATGGCTATGCCTCTGGTTACAACTATTCAAATAAAATCCCGGACTGGGTTTCTTATAAAATTACCAAATCGTCTGTAAATGGTGTGAATGTCAAGAGGGGGTCTTTTCGTGTAGACAAAGCGATTCCCAAAAAATACCGATCGAGCAATACCGATTATTCGAAATCAGGTTATGACAGGGGACACCTGGCGCCCTCAGCGTCGATTGATTATAGCCGTGAAGCCAATGACCAAACATTCTTGTACAGCAATATGGCACCCCAGTTGGCCGCATTTAACCGCGATATGATGGGTTACAAGGGTGTTTGGGGACGGCTTGAAGAATTTGAGAGGTCTTGGGTCAAGAGCAGAGATTTGCTCTTCATCATTGCAGGGAGCGTTACCAGCGCAGACAGCAAAACGATTGGTCGGGGGGTCGTCATACCTGACCAATACTTTAAAATCATGTTTGATCCTCAGGGGCTAGAATCCATCGCATTTCTAATGCCGCAAGATAAAGATACAGGGGATGAATGGACCCGCTACATTGTTTCAATCGACGACATAGAGCAAGCAACGGATTGGGACTTTCTAGCCACCCTGGATGAAGATATTCAGGCCTCAATCGAAAGCGTGATCGCTAAACCTGAAGATTGGGACCACCTTGCGAAGCGCTCAGAACGTTGGTGTGAAAAACTACCAAGTTTGTCTTGGGGTGAAATGACGCTTTCTGAACTTACCTATACCTGTATCCCGAAAGGGTGGGAGGCATTTTTCCGGCAGGAATCCGTGCGGGATGAAGTACAGAAGATATCTGGGGTATTGGAACAAGAGCTTCGTTCTGGGAATAAAACCCTAAGCCCAGCTATTGGGAACGTATTTCGTGCGCTGTATGCCGTCAAGCCTGAGGATGCGAAGGCTCTAATTATGGGGCAAGACCCCGCGCCACAACCCGGGTTGGCAACGGGCCTTTCATTTTCTCTGCCTCCGGAGACGCCCACTTCAGATGTGGCCTCTGTTCAGCGTGTATACCTTGAAGCGCAAAACGAAAAAATTTGCAACGACCTTGACAATGCTGATGCAAGTGCCTGGACGCATGAGGGCGTGCTACTCCTAAATATGGCATTGACAATACCTTGCGATCTCGATGGTAAATGTTATTCAGGAATTGCCAAGCACGTACCTTTGTGGAGCGACTTTACCCAATTATTAATGACCTACATTGATCTGCAAGAGCAGCCCATGGCCTTCATACTTTGGGGATCGAAAGCGCGTGCATACGCTTCAACAATATCCAATACATCGCACAAAGCTTTTCAAGGGGGACACCCGTCACCCAAAGCGAATGGAGCTGCTTTTTTCTGTAAAAGCTATTTCTCCTGTTCAAACGATTGGTTAACGGAGAAAGGCATTAAGAAGATCGATTGGAGCCTGTCAAGTGACACTTGCGAAACACGGCAGCCATGTATCTACGAGTGGGACTCACGAACACGCACATCGAAATGTAAAACCCCCTGTGTCCCCGTTGCTTGTTCGAATGAAGGCTGAGCCATGCGGACATAGTGGGTATCTTGAAAAAACGTCACTAAAGTCAAGGAGGTAGAAAAATGTATTTCGATAAACGCACCATACACCCTAATACCACCATATTGCTTGCCCTTATTATAAGCGTGAGCATATTTACACCATCCTCGTTTGCTGAGACCTGTGAGAGAGCGGCAAGCGCCACTGCTGATATCAGGATTTATGACAATGTACCGAAATTCAGCAAAGCGCAAGGCTGGGTTTTCGGGCAATCATTAGGCTTAATAAAACAGTCCAGTCGATTCTTTATTTGCAAAGAATCCAACATCGGTTTCGGTGGAAAAACAGAAGTTTGGTATAAAATAGCGTTTTGGGGTGATGGTGATGGCTGGAGTTATGGATGGATACGAAGCGACAAAGTAGAAGTAACTGTCAATACTAACCCGTTCAATATAAGTTTGTTCGCATCGGTAATGGCACAAAGCTTTAGTTCACCGCCAGAATCTGCTGATATTCCCAGAGCACCCACGGATATTGGCGAAATATCCAATGAACTCGGTAATTTACCGGGCAGTGGCTTACTGTACTTATATCTCTTTGTTGCACTTCTAGCCGGGATGGCAGCTAAGATCGTTTACGATATCACCCACTGCGATTCTGGTGTTCCTGTAAAAGTGCATCTTAAACGAGGCATCGGTAACCTTGTATTGGCTCCAATAGTATTTATGTCTCTTTTCTCTACGTTGGGTGCAGGTATTCAGTTTGAAGGTAATAAAACGTTGATAATGCTGATGTTTTTTGCTTTTCAAAACGGTTTTTTCTGCCACGACACACTCAGAGTTATTCAGTCAATGGGGACGGCAAGAGCGCAACCTCAGGCAGTGTAACGCATATAGAGCTTTAGTTATACAAAAAGGAGTTTGGTATGTTTAGCGCAACAATTATGATGGGACATTTAGATGTCGAAGTCCAAAACTTAGGCCGTTACTATCGCTATTTTTTAAACGGCTCGATCTTAGTGGAAAACCTGTCTTATAGCAAGCAGGTGGGAATACGTGAAAAAATTCCAGTGGAAAAACATAGGTGCCGCATATAAGCGAAACCTTTTAACCTAGGGCGGTAACAGGATTGAGGAGTGGTATTTGAAGACAAAGAAGTGTCAGCTAATGCCCATGTGCCTATGCTTCAATTTGCTGCTTACTATTTCAACCTGGATTGGAATACCCATTATCGGGATAACAATCAGGGGAATGATTTCTACGTTCCGGTGATGGTGGGATCTCCCTAGCTTCAAGTACTTGATACGAGATGGAAATTAGTTTTCGCTACGAAGGTGAGCCTTCGCGGAGCGTTGCCGTGCTGGGAATTTTCTCTTCCTGGCAGGAGGTTCACTGTCTTTCTGAAATCAATCCCGGTGTTTATGAAACGTGTATCGAAGCTCAAGCGTTGATCGAAACACTTGCGTAACAACTTTAACTAATGCGACATCAAAACCGTGAACAATGTAGCGCGATGATTAATCAGCTGATGTCAGATATGAACATCGTATTAAATTAAAAACAGGAAAAAAATATGAATGATATATTCCGTTTTATGGTTCTTCGTCTTCCACAATTAAGCCCTCGACATTCAAAAGAATATATTAAAATAGAATTAAGTTATGAATTTGATGAAAAGTTGACAAGAATAGCTTCTTCAGGAGATCAGAATAAAGAAGACCTCATAAAAGAAGTAAAAAAATATTATAAAGATAACTATGTCATAAAAAATATTGATAATTTAGGCTTTCCAATAAATAAATTCGTTGAAGAAATAAAAACTTTGAAAGAAAATACACTAGAAAGTGTAGAGGCTTTGGTTACTGAAATATTTAAAATACCATCTTCTGAACTTATCAAAACGGATGTTTTTATAGGGTCAAAAAAAAGAATTGCTGATAGCATCACTAGTACTATGCTTGTTGCAAATGCTAATAATAAAAATATAAACGTACTAGGAAATTGCTTAAGATGTTTAAACATAATAGAAAGGGTAGCTGAAAAAGATCAAAGTTTATCGCAAGAAATGTTGATAAATACCGCATGTAAAAAACCACTAATACTACCTTCAGGCATATTTCCACCCCCCCGAATACCAGAAAAAACAGAGAAAATGATTCGAGACATTTTTAGTGAAAAAGAAGAAAGATTAAAAGTAAAAAAAGAAGAAAAACAGCAGCTATACAATGAATATATATGTTTGAATACAATTCTTTCTGATCTAATGGGATTAAATGGAGATGATTTTGATCCTCCAGAAATTAAAGATCAAACTAAGGATTCTCCAATGCTTTCTGAGGATCTCATGAAGCATTTGGGAGATAAAAGAGTTATATTTACTAATTCAAATATACCTAATATTATCAGATTAGTTGATCAAGAAATGAACGCATTAAAAGAGGGAGTAAAATCAGAAAATGACTTAGTAAAACGTGAGGCGATTAACAAAAAATACTCTTCATTAAATGAAGTATTTCAAGAAATTAATAAACTAGTTCCAGATGTTAAAATAGATCTAGAAAATAAAACATTGCCATGGAAAATCTCTAAAACTACTCAGAAGAAAATTTCCGAAGAAACAATCAATTATCTAAATAGATTTGATAATGAGTTGAATACTCAAACGAGGCCAAAAATGATTGCATCTCTACAAAAAGAAATATCAAATGTGATGCTAAAAATGCCACCTATATTTTCATTATACAAAGATGACAGTGATGTATTGGCTACAGAAAAAATACTAAACCAGATAAATAATAATGAGAGCGATCCCGAAAACCTAGAGTGTTTAAAAAAACTATCTGATTCAAAACCATTTAATGTGATTGGATGGGGTGATCTTCACATTGTACGTGAGCAAATCCAAAAATATGATCTTGGTGAGATTGCCCACATTGAAAATATTTTAGAAGGTGAAATTAAAATACGTAAACACATTCGCAAGCAGATATTTGAAGAAACTGATACATATGAAACAGAGCATATAGAAGAAACTGAAAATGAGCTAGAAAAAGCAGAACGCTTTGAACAACATAATGAAACAGAAACAACAATACAAGAAGACGAGAGCCTTTCGTTAGGTGTCAATGTTAATGCCTCTTATGGCCCATTTGTTGAGGTAAATGCTGATTCGCAATATTCTAGCAGTCAATCCAGAAATGAATCTAACAGCACTGCTTCTAAATATGCCCAAGATATTACTACTCGTTCAGTTAGCCGCTTACAGGAACGAGTACGTCAAGAAGCAGTTAGAAAGAGGATAACCAATATTGAAGAGTCGAATAAACATACTTTAGACAACACAATAGAACCAGATGATCATGTAGTCGGAGTATATCGATGGCTAGATAAAATATATAAAAATCAGATATTTAATTATGGCAAACGTTTAATGTTTGAGTTTATAGTTCCTGAGCCTGGAGCCTATTTGTTATGGAATAGAGCAAGCCATAATTCAATATATGGAGACAAACCTAAGAAGCCTGATTTCCCAACTATAAAAATTAATCAGAAAACAGGTGAAAAGGTGCCTTTGCAACCTGACTTGATAAATAATGAAAATTATCAGCAGGCCATAGCCACTTTTAAATTATCAGGTATAGAGCCACCACCAGACTCAATACATGTCGAATCATTTACTCTAAAAACTCCTAATCGTACTCTTGATTATGATAATCTTAGCGATGAGTATATTGTTATGGATAAAAATATTCAAATTCCTAAAGGTTATCAGGTTAAATCCATACATGGAATAGTGAGTCATGGGTTAAATGTATATTATTATGATCCAAAAGCAATAGGCATTTTGTCATTTAATAATTTTATATATGTGTATATACAAGACACTAAAGTCTATACAAATGAGTATGATACGAGCTCAAAGTTTGGTTCTTTTAAAAAGGAGTTTGATAAAAGTGACAAGTATAGTGGATCAATTTCTATTAGTTTTCAGGCGCATTATCAATCACAAGTTTTGTTGCAAGCCGAAATAGTATGTGAACCTACAGTTAATGCTATACGGAAATGGCAGCAAAGTGTATTTGATGCCATTGTGATTTCATATGAAAACGAATTATCTGAATGGGAACAGAAAAAATCAGAATATGAAGAAAATATCCGATCTTCACAAATAGCAAATGGTTTTGAGATTGAAGGTCATCCACCAGCAACAAACAGACAACTGGAAAAAGAAGAATTAAAGAAAAACTCTCTTCAGCTCTTAACTGGCAGAGTTCGGGAGTTTGAATATTTATTCCCCAATTTCGCATTATCGTCGGTATTTGAACCCTTTGAAGGGGCTCCTCCCGTCCTCAATCACTGGCATGCGAATGCTGAAAGAGCAGATCTAGCATCAAATAGTCCAAAACCAAATGAATACATTCAATTTTTTGAACAAGCTTTTGAATGGGATAATTTATACTATACACTCTATCCATATTTCTGGTCTCGTTATTCCAAGTGGCAAAACTTACAAAATATTGATGATGTAGACCCTTTACACAAGGAGTTTTTAAAAGCTGGTGCTGCAAGAGTATTGGTTCCAATACGTCCTAATTATGAGTTAGCAATTCTTCATTATCTAGATACTGGGGCTCTTTGGAGTGGGGAAGATGCTCCTGGTAATATTTATTCTGACTTTTATGTGCCACTGGCTGCTGAAATCAGGGAGGGTCATGGAATTATTTTTCATAAGTCGGACGGCAAAATAACTGTAGAACAAAATGCTACAACTGTAATTGGTAGTGAAACTAATTTTGTTGAAGATGATGTTGACAGAGAAATCCTCATCGAGGGTATTTCCTATCGAATAGCCACAGTAAATTCAAAAGAAAGACTGGAGCTGACCACTCAATATCAAGGTAGGGGAAAAAACTATGCCAATTATGCTATCGGTGCCAAATATGAGGATGCACCTTGGTATGTCAAAATACCGACTACACTTGTTATGCTTCAAAAGCAAAAGGAGCCAAAAGTTAATTTGCCGGACTGGACTGATGAACTAGGATAATAGAATGAGCTCTCCTTTAAGCGACACAGAAAAACTTGAGCTTTTGAATGCCATTAATATAATATTTTGTGAACAAGAGTCTTATATAAATTTGATATATGATTCTTGCCTTTTGGCTGTGAATCAAGTTCAGGATAAGAGAATTGAATTCTTAGAAAAGGGGCCAGAAGTAACCACCCAAGATATTATTATTTCTGTGTTCTTATCTGTCTGCATTAGTTCGTCAGTTGCTGGTAAGGTTATACAAAAACTAGGGAGTGAAATATTTACCAGAATAGGAAAGTCAAGACATGTATTTTTAAAATTATCTGATTACGGCCTAACTACTAAAGATGCAAATTATGCACGTCATTTAAATGAATTAAATAAGCTGTTTGCAGGAAGACCTGCCTCACCAGAATTGGCGAAAACATTAGTTAATCGCTGGGGTGTTACAGGTGTCTACGACCAAATTGTTTTCGATATTGCAAAACATGGTTTGGACGTTTTCACAAAGACGTTTGAAGAGACCTCAAAAGCAATTTTATACAAAAAATCAAACTACCCCTCAATTGAGAGTACGGACACAGGAGGAGTATCCATTTTGAATACTATTCAAGAATTTAAAAGAAGTCAGAATTATGTAAATAATCTATATTACAACAGATTAAGAGACAGGATTTTAACTAATCCAGTTTTACGGTTCGAATTGAAATATTTTAAGGAGAATATGAAGGTATTTAGTAGTGGGATCAATAATGGAATGATGCCCTCTGACATGAGAAATCATTTCAAGTTATATTTTGAAGCTTGCATCTGGGCAATGTTAATAGAAACAAAAAGTTTCGAAAAACCTGCCCCCATGTATAAAGCACCTTCATGGAAAGCATCATTAGCTGGAGGCCCAGCTGTAAATATTTCTGATCCAATAGGAGTATATTTGGCAACAAGATTAAAATCACCAGATACAGGTAAAATATTTGCTGAAGATGCTACAAAGCGTGATCCTGTCGCTTTGCAAAATGCAATTTACCTAGTTTACAGACATCTTGTAAAGCTACGATCAAAGATAGTTAGCACAATGAAAGGCGATGGAGGTAATAATTATATTTACAAAGCAGTGAATGCGAAACTCAAAAAGTAGAATATTCTCATTTAAATAAACACAAATATCAAAACGAAAAGGAATATGTTATGGGTAAAGCTAATATTATTTTTAGAAATGGAAAATCAATATTTTGTTACAGAAACTCTGGAGATGACTATGATACGGTAAATAGCATTATAAATGAGGTAACTGTAGCTCTACAAAACAATCACATGTCTTATATTCTATGTGAAAATGGAGGTTTTGACCCTTCTGAAGTGGTTGCTGTTCAAATACCTAATGAATCAGATGGCGACAAAGAATAGATTTAATTTATTTTTATAAAATTTGGGATTAACTACTTCCTTCTGAATCACTCAACTGATGGCTAGTACTAAAGGTACAACATGATTCTCAATGCTCATGCAACTGTTAGGACAGTATTATCGAAATGGCAATTAATCTTATAATATAGCAATATCAAACAATACGCAAACAAGACGTTCGTTGGGACTGGCTGCCTCAGTGCTTAAATTTAAGTTCTGTGGTTTCAAATAAGTTATCAGGAGTACTTAAGTTCTGTGATTACAATTCGCCAGCCTCACAACTTGGGTAAGTGTCCGAGCAATCCACGTATAGGCTATTCAATATCCTAATCGATCACCTTGTACAAAAGAGAATACGACACCCGCCATCTTTTGTCTGGTGATTCAATCGTGGCCGGTTTTTGATTCAGCCTGACCACGCGACCATGCTGCTCCACACCCGCCTGATCAACAAAGCCTATAAAAAGCACAGAATCACGCATCTAAATTCTAAATCTATTACAGCACCACCATTGATATTTTATTACTATTGCTGTAGAGGAAGCATATATTCACGCTCAAACTTAATAGCGTAGTAGCTCATACTCATCAAACGGCCTTTATTTTAGGGCGCGGTATAATCTAAGGAATCTCTGATTAAGTCTCTTAATTTGGCATAATATCGAAAAACGAATTGAATGGGCGAAATAATGGATCAACTATCCTTCACCGACGCTGAATATAACCTAAAGAAACGAAAAACGCGCCGCGAGAAATTTCTCGAGAAGATGG
>CAJIBL010000368.1_pt1 | contig 14573 bp, 14 predicted proteins | sample 9199351 | NCBI WGS metagenome assembly CAJIBL01 (sample SAMEA7708304, study PRJEB35096) | sediment metagenome | biome: marine neritic benthic zone biome [ENVO:01000025]; feature: sediment [ENVO:00002007]; material: shallow marine sediment [ENVO:03000034] sea grass bed [ENVO_01000059] ...
AGAAGCCCGCCCGCAAGAGCCTGCGCCAAACGACCGAAGCCCTGCGTATTCGACAGGATCGGAGACGTTTGACCGCCCTGCTGAATCAACAGATCCGCGATATCCTGACGGGGATCACGAAACCGCGCACCCGGCAAACCCATCGGCCTCAACGCCATTGAACAACCCTCCTAGACAAACGCGGAACCGCCGAAACCACCGCCACCGCCGAAACCGCCGCCGCCGCCGAACATCAGCGCAGCCTGTCCAAGCGAGAACAGCCCCGCCCGCGTTGCAGCATCATTCTGCATCTGCGTCTGGAAATTCCGCTGTGCCGCGTTGTTCGCCGCAAACGTCGCACCCATGATGTCGGGCGCCTGGAAATTGGCAGTCGGTGTCGGAACGAACGAGGGCGCCTGAACCTGCGTTCCGCTCAACAGCGCAGAGAGCTCGTTCAACGGAATCTGCCGTTGCTGGACAAGCTCGTTGATCGCCTGATTCCTAGCAGACGTCTCCAGCCCGAATTCCCGTTGCGCTTCCTGTCCGCTCTGCAAGTCAGCCGCAAGCCGCAAGTCGTTCACCTGCTGGTTGAACGGCCGAAACGCATCGTCGAACGCTTCCGTGCCCGCCGTGATGCCCTGATTGGCCAGCCTCGTTTCCAATGCCGACCGGTCATCCTGAAGTTGCGGATTGACCCGCCCCAGGATGGCCTGCATGACGTCGGCCCGGCGGTTGTCGTTGAATACCGGCGCCGGCCCCAGACCCTCGAAACTCACCGGATCCGACAGAAGTTCGGAAACCTCGCCTAACTGCCGATTGGCTGTCTCGCCGAACTGAATCCCCGCTTGGCTGGAAAGGTCCGCAATCTGCTGCTGTTCGGGCGATAGCGTCTGCACCGCCTCGAACTGCGGGTTGCCCGCCTCCGTCTCGCCGATCGGGTTGAACGTCAACTCGCCAAATGGAGTACGCTGACTGATCAGGCTCGTTTCAATGCCTGCAATCGTCGCTTCCCGGTTCGCAGCCGCTTGCGCTGCAGCCGTGGCAGCCGGATCAGGCGGCGGGGGAGGACTCGGAGCGCTCTTGCCCATTTTCTTCTCCATAAAGATACAAATACTGCGGCTTGAACATCCGCCGGATAACGGCATGATTCTTGCGCCCGTAGTGATGCGCAAGAACCGCCTCCTGCTTCAGCCCAATGTGTTCATTCACCTTCAAAGCCGCCCTGTTCTCGTGCGGGGTTGACGTCCAGACCTTGTAAACGCCCATCTGCAGAAACGGATACGCCAGCAATTCCGCGATCGTCTCCCGGCGCGCCCAGATCGGACTATCAGCCGCAAAACTCAACTGAACTGTACCACATTCCGGGTAATATTCGTTGTAAACGATACCCGCCACCGGTTTTCCGCTGTCGCTCACCACACCAATTCCCACGGCAGGCCCGAAGTCCGAAACGTGCGGGATCCTCTCCAGCACCCACTGAACGACGCTCGCGTCCTGTCCATAGACCAGTTGCGTCACAATAAGCCCCCACGAATGAACGTGAAGTCCGTGCTGATCCACTTAAGCCGCTCTGTCGTGCTCGTTACACGCACTCTGAGCGCCGCTGAACGCCCTATCCCGCTAACGCCTCTCCACCCGTCAAAGACCGCATCCGCCGATCCCCACGTATCCACGCCCCATTTACCGATGCCCCAGCGCCCCGCACTCGACGCGCTCGACACCGGCCCACCGACAGGGCTCTTAATCCGAAAGTCTATGTTCAGATCCAACGCGGGAGCCGGATTGTTCGCCGATTGAAACAGCGGTTGCGCTTTCTTGAACGCCTTCACCTGCTGAGTGCCGAAATACGAGAACGCCTGCAACGCATCCCCGATAATCGGCTCCCCGTCATCGTCCGCACCCGTGTTGAACAGATGCACCGTCCCGTCGATCTTCCCGAAATACGCCAGATCATTCAGCAACCCCCAGCAAAGTGCATTTATACCGGTAAACCTGCATGGAGATTGCGTGATCGTGTTGAAAACGTACTGGTGAAACTCTTCCGACCCCTGGGGGATGTTGAAAATTATCTGCCTGCCCGCCGCATACAACAGGACGTCCCAGCCGAACTGCGCACTGAACGAACGCGCCGCATCGTTCACAGCCGGGTTGATCTGCCGCGAAATGGCGTTTCGTTCCGTCACAGCACGGTCCTGCGGCAACTGCTGGGTGATCGAGACAAACCCGTCCTCGGTAATCACCACCAGGTCACCACCGGCTTTCTGGATGCACCGCCGGCCGATCGGCTGTCCTATCCGGAAAACACCGATCAGCGACCACGTAACCGCCGAATTCGGGTCAATCCCCTGATAGACAATGGCTTCACCCTCGGAAGTGATGAACACAGCCACATCGTCCTGTCCATCACCCGCATCACGCGTCCATGTCCCCATCGCGACGATATAACCGCCACGCCGCGCCACGGCGCCCAGCGAAAAGCGCGTCGCGATACCCGTCACCGCGTTCACGTCCAGATACCAGAAGTCGAGACTGTCTATCTCACCGAAAAACAACCGCCTGTGGTGAAGGTTGATCCACACCAGCGCTGCCGGATCCGGCCCGGAGATCGTGGAAGCCGTCCAGTTCGCCCCGTCATACTGCCGCGGTACGTCCTCGCCATTCACAGCAACCATGAAGTGCCCGCCAGGCGTCCGGATCTGCTCGAACTGCCATTGAGCGTTCGTCATGCCCGACACCACGGGAAGCCCCACAGCCCCCGGAGACGTCACATCGTAGATATTCCCGTCCGACGCCCCGAACATCTCTCCGTTCGACGTATCGGGCGTATAAAGCAACAGGCTTTCAACCCGCCCGCTCAACCCCGAAGCGTGTTCCGCCGAACCGTTCCGAAGCAATACCCCGTCCGTATCGGGAAACCAGTTATCCAGGATAACCGCGTTCTCTTCGTCCATGTCCGCAATAGCCGACAGGGCGTCCCAGCCCCCGACAGGCGCCGCAAGCGTCTTGATCGTCGCGCGTGCGGCCGTGCTCGCCGCTCTCGCCGAAAGCGCTACCATCTACCCAGCCAATGCGTGATGTCCTGCGGTTCGCCCGTCGTATGCCTCGGGCCTTCGAAGATATCCGCCGCCGCCATGATCCGCGTATCGCTCTCGTTGTTCCGCATCAACGTCGTCAGCTTGTCCATAAACTGCTCTGAAGCCGCAGCCGTCTGCGGGAGACCTTCCGAAAGGTAATAATTGAATATGATGCCCAGCGTCATGAGCTCTTCGTCGATCACCCCGACGTCATCGTCAGCCAGCCACTGCGGCTGCCCCACACCCTGAGCGCTCTGGCACCAGTTCTTTGAAATATACTCAAACGCAAGATTGTTACCGGCTCCCGGAACCGGCTGAATCAGTATCTCGTTCTGTCGAAGGATGAACCGCGGCGAGCGTTCGGTAAGATTCTCCGTGTTCGCCTTCAGGCCCTGCCATGTGACCGCCGTCACTGGTCCTATAACCAGATATCCCAGGCTCCGATCCCAGAACGTCTCATCCACGAAATGATCGAAGTCAATCGGGAGAATGCCTGTCTGCTCTTCCTGCGCCAGAGACGTGAATTCGACCTCCCCTCGCAGTTCCTGCCAATCCACCCGCTGCATAAGAGCAATGCCGACCTTCTGCGCAAGCCGGAGAATCAGCCGCACGTCAGGATCGTTGTTGTTCACCACGAATTCGATAGGCACACCGGTCTTGATCTCGTCGCCGACCGACTTTGCAATGGATAGCAGGGTCATATCGCCTCCAGGGGAAATGGGGCGACCCGAAAGCCGCCCCCATGACCCTACGCCGTGCCGTTCACCCGAACCGCCAGACGCTCGTCGATGCACTCGACACCGTACAGGATGTCGAAGCGCCAGTTGCTGATGTCGTTCGTGCCGTCGTAGTACGGGACCAGCCGAGCACTCGTGCCCTTGTACGTCTCGCGGGCACCATCCACCGAACCGGGCGGCATGATCATCGGCACCATCGCCAGCGCAAAGGCGTTCCTGTGGAAGAACAGGTTCTGCGGGGAGACATCGCCCGCACCGCCGCCGACCACGTTAATAACCGCGTCGTCGGGGATCGTGTCCCCATCCACCGAAACGGTCTGGAAAGCCCCCGTGGTAATGGCGGCCGGCGAAAGCGAAAGCGTCATCGCGCCCACCGCCTCCGTCGCATCCGCACGCACCACGAACTGCTTCAGGTACGACTTGCGCTCCTTCGTGACCGGATTGACCGCGAACACATCGGCGATCGTGATGATATCGCCCTCTTTGAGCTCGTCACTCGCCGTCCAGCCGTCGGTGATCAGCGACCACGTATTCGTGTCTTTCGAAGCGTCGTAGGTCACTTCCTGGCTACCGCCGTTCACCGCGCCGGCGCCGTCATTCGCCCCGGCCGTGTGGTTCGGCACGTTCTGCGCCATGAACGTTTCCATGCCGGAGATCATGCCCAGCGAGCCGTTCCGATACGCATCACCCACGAGCCGATCGTTCAGCAGTGTGGTCTGCGCACCGACAACGCCCCAGTGATCCCGTGGAGCCAGAACCGCCGAACGTTGCGCCGTCGGAACCGCGCCTTCGTCCATCCGCTCCGGACCCTTGGAGAAGTCCTGGTTGCTGTCGATGATCTCGGTATAGGCGCCGACGTGGTTCGAAACCTTCTTGTAAAGGTCCATCAACGACTTATCGACGTCGTTCGCCAGTTGGATCATCGCCGGCTGAATAACCCGCTCGGAAAGCTCGTTGATGTCCATCGTCAACTGGCGCGACGTGAAGTCGAAGTCCACGCCCTTCTGCTGGTTGACGGACAGCGTGAACTTGCCTTCCACGACGTCCTGGTTGACCGCGACGGCACCATCGCGAACCGTGAAGTCCATCGGACGTTTGACCGAAATGGTCTCGCCGACTTCGTACCCGTTCACGTTCATGCCGAAGTCTTCTTCGTAACCCCGGAACACCTGATTGGCCATTACGAGGTTGTTGTCCAACTGCATCACCGCCTCCCGGGCGATGATGTCAGCAGTGAGAACTGTATCTGCCATTAGAAAAAACTCCGTCTAAGGGATATGGCCGTCTCGCGACGGTCGGTTATCGCCGGGCCTTCAGTTGCGCCTCCCGAGCCTTGAACCAATCCTTCGAACTGGTCTTCGAATCGTTCAGATTCACAACCTTGCGGCGTTGTCCGCTGCCCTTGGCGGGCTTCGCGGGCTTCACCACCTTGGCCGGCGCTTGAGTAGTCTTGGCCTGCAGACGATCGAACAGCATCGCCTTGTGAGCCATGATCGCTACCGTTGGATTCAGCGCCCACTGCGCGGCCTGTTCCTGAGGAATGCCGTTCTGTGTCGCGTAATTCACCAGTGCGGACTCGTCAAAGTCCTTGATCCGGCTCGTCACAGCTTCCCGCCCTTCCGACATGCGCTTTTCAGCGTCCTGAACGCGCGCCGCCGCAATGGCGTTCTCCTGCTGGGCGACCTGCTGTTGGATCCCGGAGAGTTGGGCAGACTTCTGCGCCACCGTGTCCGAATACAGCCGGGCTCGGTCCGGGTCGGACTGCCACAGCGTGCCATCGGCAAGTGCCGCCTGGTACTGCCCTATCTCCGCCTTCAACTGCAAGCCTTGCGAGAACGCGCCAAACGCCTCAGACGTCATCCCTTCAAGCTTTTCGAGAGCAGCGGCGCGTTCCTGAATCTTCGCGTTCGTCGCCTCGAATTCTTTCCGTTCTTCCGCCAGCGTTTGCGTTTTCTTCGTGTAGTCGCCGTGGAGATTGGACGCAAGATTCTGGATCTCTTCCGCTACCTCGTCCACCGACGACCCCGTGGGCACCTGATACTTCGTGCCCGCAAAGTCGAATTCGATAACCTCGGGCGCTTCTGATTCCTCGCCTTCAGCCACAACTTCAACTTCTGTCGCCTCGGTTTCCACCGGGGCTTCGGTTTCCGTCTCGATTCCCCCCTCTTCGGGGGCTGTCGATTCATCAGCCAAGATTACCTCCATCTACAGGGAATGGGGCGCCTCCCGGCGCGCCTAACGGCCCTCCCGGGCCAACGGGACCCTGCGGCCCCTGGTTACCCGGCTGCGCATCCTGCGTTCCGGGAAGTGGGAATCCGTTGGTTGCCTGGAACAACAAGCGCAACCGCTCTGCGATCTCTGTCGCACCCTGGAAGTCAAGATGCTCGACAACCTTGTCGCCAATGACCGGAGCAGCCCCCGGCACCTGGCGCATGATCTCGATCAATGTGTCGCGCGTCTCTTCGCGTTGCGTCGCGAAACTCGGGCCGGCCTCGATCGATACGTCATACTCGCCGACGCTGAAGTCATACAACTGCGCCTGATCCGCCGGGCCACTCGCACGGGACTCCGCATCCGACTGGGCCGCGGCCAGACCCGACGCCTTCATCGCCACCACCTTCTCGACCGAATCCGGGCCAAGAATGCGAACCGTCTCCTGTTCCGTGTAGACGTGCGGGATAAGCTCCACCAGCACACGCCCCGCATATTCCAACGCACGGTTCAGATTGTCGATAAAGTGGAAGTTCCCTACATCGCTCTCACGCTGCCGTGCAGAAATAGCCACCCCGGACGTCTCATTGCCTCTCGCCCCCAACGCCGCATCGAAGACACCCGTCACCGACTTCATATCGTCGGCCGCGTTCAGGGCTTCCTGGACAGCACCCGCCGGCACACCCGCGAAACTCTGCCTCTGGGGGATGTTCGTGCCCCTCGAATACATCAGATATGAATGAGAGCGCGTGTTCGCCGTCCGCCACGCCTCTTCCTGTCCCGCCGGAATGCCGCCTTCCTCGACCAGATACGGTGCCCGCGGCGCCAAAGCAACCAACTCCGTAGCAGCCGTGCGCCAGAAGTTGAACATCGTCTGCGGATCCCGGGCATCCCGGATCATCGAGCGGAAATACCGCCGGCCCTCGTGAAAGACTTCCTCGCCCCACACCGGGCAAATGGGAATCATCGTCCCGGGCCACAGCTCTTCCTCCAGGACGTCCGAACCGCTCAACAGGCGCCGCGTTACCGTGATCTTCTCGGTATTCCGCATTCGCACCACACGGCCGCCGGTCAGTTCTACAAACTCCGTGATCGGGTCGAAGTCCTCGGCAACCTCTTCCTCGTCCTCCGTCATGACGTCAGGGGACACGATATCCGCAGAAAACGCCTCAAGCATCTCGATTGCATCGCCCGCATTCGCGCGGATCTGCGTTTCCGTCAGCCGCACCGTCTGCGTGCCGGCCTGCGTTAGCGTCTCTATCTCGAAAAGCCGCTCTTCGTCCTCGACCTTCTCCCAATACTCGACCAGGCGAACCTCATCGGCCTGATTGTGCGCCCCGGTGTCGTTCCCCGTCGCAGTGTCGGACGTGTCGCCCATGAAGTCCGTAGCAGCCTTGCCGGGCCAGCGCTCTTCGAACTCGTCACGCTCGACCGTCTCTTCTACGAACGCATAGCGCCAGTCCTCAGCGTCAAACCGCGTACTCGATACATCCCAATGCACCGCAAGCGGATTGGGTATCCGGTCGATAATGCACTGCATCGCAAACGAGCGCGGATTCACATGCTGGATGCCGATCCGGAAGAAACCGAAACCGCCCGACACCGAATTGTCGATTGCCGTGTCGTAGGCCGTCTCCGCCTGGCTGTTCCGCTCGATCGACCGGATAAGGCCCGTCAACACGTCAGCCGTCGCGACGTCCGCCCCATTATCCACCGGCTTCACCAGAATGCCCGGCTTGTTCAACCTCGCATCGTTCACCACCTGACGAATGAAACTCGGCAGACGGTTGACCGTCAGGATAGGACGGGATTCCGCAAGGCGTTGCTTCCGGATGGCTTCCGGCCATTGATCGCCCAGCCGGGCAAAGCGGATATCCTCCGAACACCAATCCCGATTGTCACGAGCCCCGCCGTCGCTCTCGTCGTACCGGTCACGGGCGACGCGCAGAACTTCATCCGGCGTCATTTCCTCTTCGGTATCGTCGAATTCGTCAGACAAAACCGTTCTCCATGCTCTGATAGAGCGTTTCGTTCGCCTGCGCGCCGCTCACAGCCTCGACCTCTCACGCCACGACTTTTCCCGTTCCGCGTTCCGCTTCTCCTGTTCCCTCTCCCGAAGCAGCCATTGCTCATCCACCGTCAGAGGATACAGCCAAGGCGCCTGCGACTTGCGCTCGGCGCTCGACATCGCAGACAAGTCAGGGGAAAGGGGAGGCGGTGGAGGCCCCGGCATCACGCCAAACCCTAAGAGCATGGGGTGCAACGAAGGCGGCCGTTTATGCTTTATCGTGTCGCTCATTTGATCCTGCCCAGCAGCGGAATGCGCACTGTACCACGCTTTGATCGTAATTTCACCATTGCGGGACGCAGCATGAACGCCTTGATGTTCTCGACTGTCTGTTTTTCAAGCCAATTTGGCACTTATTCAACCTCTAGGTGGTATAAACCCCGTGTGAGACGATACCCGAAGCCCGATTATACCCCGTTTCTACATCCTGCGGTTATCCCATCCACGCCCCGGACGTCATTGTCTGCGGCACAGTCACGTTTTTGACCTTCCGGCGGGTCAGATCGCTGAACAGTTCCGTCATGGCCCACACCAGCGCATCCACACGGTCAGGCGAGCCCTCACCCTCATACCCCGCGGCCGTCATCAGGCACATCTGGTCCTCAAGCTCCGGGAACGTCCCGACATGGCTCACACGCCCGAAAGAGTAAAGGGAAGCAATGGGTTCCGCCCTGACATGCTTGCCGCGGCTGGCCACGACTTCGATGATCGGAAGCCCTGGGCGCACCGTTTCCAGCGTGTGCCGCACCATGTCACCGCCTTGGTTCCGCTCAACGACGATAGCGTCCGCCTGCCACTTGTCGTACAGGTTTACCGCTCGTGTGGCCCACTGCTTCGGCGTGCCCCGCGTGCTACCGTCCTCCAGGACATACCCACGCTTCTCTGACGTCCCGACCACCACCACACCATGTTCATTCGAGCCTTCCTCACTCGATATCGCAGGGTCAATGGCGATAAGAATGCGTGACATTTCAGGGGCTTCCGACATTCTGGAACTGTGCAGCGTCGCACGGTCCCATATGGCGCCGATCGCCATAGGCTCGTAGTCACCCAGCCAGATATGCCCATACCGGTCGCGGTTGTTGATCTCGTCGTAGGCCCGCTCCTCCTCGAGCTCGGCAGGAAAGAACGGGTTGTCCGTATAGTTCACCTTGCGGATGATCGCGTCGTTCGGAGGATGAAGCCCGCGGAAACGCTGGTCTACAGGGTCGCTCGCGTTGCGGGGATTCCACAGGAACCACAGTTCGCTGCCAGGCTTCCGGATGGTGGGGATAAGTATCTCAAGGCTGCGCTCGCTGATCGTCTGCGCTTCCTCGACCAGAGCAATATCAATGCCTTCCATGCTCTTGATCTGGTCCGTCGTCATCTGACCGAGACCGGAAAAGATTATCTCCGTCCCGTTCTTCCCGCGGATCTCGTTCTGAAGGGACTCGTAAAAGCCTTGCATACCAAGCATTTCGATCTGGTCGTCGAGCAGTTGCTTGATGCTGTCCTTGATTGAGCGCTGTATCTCGCGGAAACAGCCCACACGTAGGCGACTCTTGCCGGCGCGTATCAATGCGGCCTTTGCTGCGGAATGGCTCTTGGCGCTTCCCCTGCCGCCGTAATAGGCTTTGTAGCGGGAGGCTTCGAACATTCCGCCGAAAGCTTCAGGTATCTGAATTTCCACTGACCAGGGTCACGTTGAAGTTGAGGGCGGAACCGTCGGGATTCTGCGGGATAACGGACTGTGCGGGCTTGCCGTCGAGCCTGTCTCCGACTTCTTTGAGGGCACTCACGTCGCCCTTATCTGCGGCTAGTACAAGGTTTTCGGCTAACTTGTTGAGCCAGCGTGTCTTTTTGACTTTGCCGGTTTCGTCTTTTTCCTCGTGGTAGCCATGCACGGCGCGCCGGATTGCGTCGGACCATATCTTGTCGCTTTTCGGGCCTCGTTTAGATGTCGTACCGGGCATCAGGTCGCTTCCAGCGGCTTTGCACACCGGCAGATAACGATGTCTTTGCCCATGTACTTTGACTTGCGGGATATGGGGGTGTCGACCGTCGCAAGCTTCATAGCCTGCTGGTATAGGGCCTCGTGGTCCTCTGGCTGTAGATGGAGAACCTGGGCGGCTTCGTATGCCCTGTCGATTGCGGCTTCAAATAGTTTCATCGTTTCCTGCCTTTCCGGGCTGCAGCTTTGCGCTGTTCCTTTCGGGCGATCGCGGCGGCCTGTGCTGGTTTACGGCCTTCCTTGATCAACTTGCGTGTGTTGGCTTGTCGTGTCTTTCGGGATGATCCGGGTTTTGGGGGCATTTCTGATGTTACCACAGTTCGGACATGTTTTGGTAGGGGTGTAACCGCATTGGGTGCAGTCCTCGTCTGTGTCGGCGCCGTCTGTCTCGTTGGCATGGAGGCCGGCGGCCAGCAAGCGGTTGAGTGCTTCCTTTTTGGTTGTGCCTTCAGCCTTCACGAATGCGTTGACCCTTTCGAGGATGGCGGGCTCGGCTTCGAACGCGAGAATCTTACGGGAGGTCCTTGACTTCACCGAGGATGTTCCCTGTGAAGGTGATGGCTGTAAGTTCCCAGGTGTTTTCATGGCGTTGCAGGTAAACCTCATAAATGAAGCCCTCTCGTATCTCTACGAGGGGCGGGAGTGCCTTTTCGGCTGCGAGCGGGTCGGGGACCAGGCCCCACCAGTGCTGCAGGTCGCCATCGGATACGTCCGCCCCGGCGAGGGGATAGGTCCGGGTGACGTGTAGGAAATTGAATGCGCCTGCAAGGTCTTGATCGGTTGCCAATGGGCCTGCCGCCAGGAGAATTGGAACGAGTGCCATTTAAACTGTTCTCCCGGCTGCGCTTTTTTTAAGCGCTTGGCCTCACTGTATCATGGTTTCGTTGTGTTTTCTAGAATGTCTGCCGCCAGAGTAGCGATGCGTTGACGTTCTGGTTTGCGGTCAGTGGTCTAAGGGCTAATACGTATTCGTCGGGGGTGCCGTCGATGGCTGAACCGAGCCGGAGCGAGTCGTCGGCCGTAATGGTGGATTCCGTCTGGCTTTGCCCGAATATCGAAGGGGCGAGGACACCGCCTGTCAGAAGTTGAGACCCGTCGCCTATGGCTATTTCCATGCAACTGTCGGGATCGTCTACGTATGTGAACGTGCCGGAGACCGTGGGGCGGAATGCCAGAAAGACCTCATATTGATCGTTGTTGGTTTCAACGAACACCTGGCCGGCCGCCAGGTCTGCAATGCAGTCAAGGGCCGTTGGCTTGAGGCGTATCCCGATGAGGGCGTAGACGTTGGTTGTTACATTGGCCGGGATCGGGGCGGGTGTGGTGGCGCCGCGGATTGTGCCTTTTGCCCTCAGTCCATCGGAGATAACCGTGGCACTGACACCCCGCATGGAGGTTTCGGGCGTGTTGGCTGTGGTCGTTATTTGGGATCTGAGGGGAAGGTTCGGCGAGCTCGACCACGGGATTGTGTTGAGGTTGTCCCTGATCACTTCATGGCCATAGAATATCTTGCCGGCGATATCTACCCCGAACCGCACAGCACCGGGCCACTCGTGATCTATCACGAGGTCCTGAAGTTTCGACCAGTCCAGCAGGATGCCCGAGGGGTTGTTTTCGTTGTTGGATCCGTCGAATACGTCGCGATTCCATGCCGTCTGAACGATAGCGTTATCGATCGGTACGCCGCTGTCGTTCGAGCGGGTGACCACGTAAGCCAGCCCTTCCTCGTAGCGGAAGAATGCGCCGTTGTCGTCGTCGAATTTGCCTATATCCCGCATCGCGCCTATCCCGCCACCGGACAGGGCCAGCACGCCGTTCATGACGATATGGCCGCCGCGGAATCTCTGATAGGTCTGGCGCACGAACACGCCTGCAGTGTTTGCCGTGCTGGTAATGTCGATATAGGGCTGCGCCTGCGTCGGGGTGCTGGCGGTTATGCCCCCGCCGCTTATCAGTGCCTCATCCCAAAACAGCGGCTCTTTGGAATCGTTGAGCAATCTGCTTTCAAACAGGACGATCGGATTGGACACCCTGAACCGGCCCGCTGAATCCGTGGAGGATCCTTCGAACGCCTCGACGACCACCTTTTGAAAGTTGAGCGTTCCGCGGTTTTCCGATGCGAACTTCGTCCCGACCGGCAACGGTATCGTGACTTTATCGACCACTGCTATTCTCCCTGTGCCTTGGGGGTTTTCCCCTCTAGGCGTTTACGTCCATTCATCCCTCTGGAACGATGTTCCGGGCACCAGCGACACGTTTGCCGTGCCTACGTCCGCAGTATCGCCATCGTTTCGTATGGTCTGGACCGTCGCGGTCTGCAGACCCTTATTCCTGTGGATCAGTTGCAGCCATCCCAACTTGTCAACGATGCTTGCGGTCGCTGCGGGCACCGCTACGGGCTCCGGATAGGTGTCTACGTTCAGAGTATCCACAACCTCGGCATTGACCTGTGCGGGCGTCGCAGCGCCGTCCGTGCCCCTCATGTCGGTGTTTGTCGTAGTCACGTCCACAAGCTTGACGCCGTTCACCTGGTTGGATACCGAGTCATAGCCCTCGATTGCGAAGTCTCTCAGCCTGTCGGCCGCGTCCGTGCTGTCTCGGATAGCCTCCGCATTCGTCTGTGGCAGGTTCGTCGTTGCCCCGACCTTAACCGCAGCCTCAACGCCGTCCCATGCCTCCACACTGACTTCGCCGAATCCTGCCGTCACCTTCAGGAACTGATCGTCGTCAAACGTGAAACCCACCCCACTGTTATCGATGATCGAGCCGCTACCGGTAACCACGACAGGGGTTGTATTGGAAGTGTTCGTCGCGTTGAATTCGAGCGTCCCGTTGATGTTGATGTTCGTCAGCGGGTCGTTGCTTCCTAAGCCGGCCATGATCAACGCGCCTTGCCACCCGACAATGCCAGTAGTTGCGTTGTTGCTGTTCTGGTAATTGATCGTCGCCGGCGTTCCGCCGTCCAGAGACGCGCAGTTGATGAAATACCCTACCCCCCGAGAGCCGATCGTCACTGTACCGTTGAGGACAGAAGTCGAGGCCGTGCCATTGAAGTTCGTTACGCCGTTGAGAACGCACGTTACAACCGTGATCTCATTCGTACCGCCCTGTTCGCCGCTCAAATTCACGCCCTCGAACCTCGCACCGCTAACGGATTGCCCGTTCATGTTCACGGCGGAATCAAGACCGTTCGAGGCAACGCTAATATTGTCCAGGACCTGAGCAACGGGAACCGTGAACGCGCCGTCCTGGATGATCAGGTTCTGCGTCTCCAGCGCCGCAAGGCGGGCGATCGCGTTCGTTTCGTCCGAAATGGGATCGTTGAAACTGCCCGTCCCGCCCGGAGTGCCGTTGGCTACGCTGTAGTAGACCAGCACCGCTGCGTGGTCGCCCTTCTCGTCGATGTCGGCAAGAGCCTGTCCCGTGCTGTCCGCTATCGTGTGCGTTGTCAGGTCCTCGTCCCATACCGCATCCGCGTTTTCCGCAGCCGTGGGCACGTCTGACGGCACCGCCGGCCCCTCGGCACCCGCATCGAACAGAGCGTCATACACGGCCTCCTCGAGCACGGTATAGGTGCCCCACACGACCAGAGCCCCGGCAACGAGAACGGAAAACTCCAACTCCCCGACGGTGTTCGAATCCGTCGCATCCCATGTCACCTGATACATACCGTTGACGTCCGACGTACCGCCACCGGCATTCTTGTTGACGGCCGTCGCGCCGTTTTTCTTCAGCTTGATATCGGTGTTTGCGATCGTCAGGCCGTTCTCTACCGACTTGAAGTCGGTGTCGTCGATGAAAGGCCCGATGGTCCGAACCTGCCCGGCTGTGGATTGCCTTAGAAAACCTTCCATCTCACGCCCTCATTTGCCGGTAGTGATACCACGGATTGCCCGTAGGCGGTACAACCGCACCCTCTATCACCTCGAACGCAAGCCCGCACGCACGGTTCGAAGCACTGGCCGTCATGCCGATGGTGTCCGCGCCACCCGTGGCGGCCTCGTAGGCCGTGCCATAGGTGACATCACCCGTACCCGTTCCGGTTTGGCCCTGTACAAGAACCGTCTCCGTATCTTCCGCGCCCACCGGCGCCTGGCCACGCCGCCAGCCGCACGCCGTCAGGTTAACATTATTCGCGCTCGCTGTCGTCAACGGAACGGAAACGGTCACCAGGCTGCCGCTTACCGAATTGGAAACGCCGATCGGTGTGGCCTGGTCAACGTCCGGGCTTTGCGCAACCGTGATCACGTAGGCGGTCGTGTCAAACGTGGTCGTCGTGATTGAAATGGCCTTCGATCCGGATCCGACATTCGCTTCAAGAACGTACCACCGAGAAACGCCCGGAGTTGGAGAACTATTGCCCCTCACGTCCCCTATCGGAATCATGGCAACGCCGTCATACGTGGCGGCCGTCCATGTCGGTGTGCCGCTTACGGCGGTATAGTGGATGTCGATGAAAAGGCCGCGGTTGCTGCCTGCAAGGGGCGTGTAATTGCCCGTGTGCGGATTGCCTG
>CAJIBL010001115.1_pt1 | contig 14412 bp, 14 predicted proteins | sample 9199351 | NCBI WGS metagenome assembly CAJIBL01 (sample SAMEA7708304, study PRJEB35096) | sediment metagenome | biome: marine neritic benthic zone biome [ENVO:01000025]; feature: sediment [ENVO:00002007]; material: shallow marine sediment [ENVO:03000034] sea grass bed [ENVO_01000059] ...
CCTGGGGTTTCCTCAATTCGTCCCTCGGCAATTGCTCCTGCATTACCCAACTAAGGGCCATCCATGGCCCGATGAATTGAGGATTTTTGACGGGGACAGGCTGTTTAATTGTCGTGGCATCTAAAACCAGCAGTTTACTGCAGTGTTAGCGAAGCCTTGGGTGGCAGTGCTAAAACCGTCAATTCAGGGACGAATTGACGGAGCTCCAGGGATGGATCTATGTGTTTTTAGCACTGCCACCCAAGGGTCAAGGGTTTGCGGATAGAACATATTTTTGTTGGCAAGTGGTATCCATAGCACTTGGTTCTTAAGCCGCGAACCATTGGCTGTCCCCCTTAAAAACCACATAAACCCATCCCTGGGGCTTCCTCAATTCGTCCCTCGGCAATTCCTCCTGCATTACCCTACCAAGGGCCATCCATGGCCCGATGAATTGAGGATTTTTAAGGAGGACAGCCAACGATTCACTCGCCTCGTGCCAGTGCCAGTCTTGTGAGAGGCCAGAAGATGCTGGCGACTATACGACAAGCTATTTAATTGTCGTGGCATGTAAAACAGAAAAATAAAAAAACGCCCCAACCAGCAGTTTACTACGGTGCTAGCAAGGCCTTGCCCGCAGGCAGTGTAAGCCCTTGAAACACCCGTAAACTCATTCATTTGCGCCCGTATTTAATTGCCGGCTTAATAGTGAAAGGCTATTTTTTTCTAGCCTCACTGACAAACGCGCCTTTCGGATGCAAGCGAATATATAGCTGGTATGCCTCTTTTGAATCAATTCGCTGTGCTTTGGCAAAATCCTGCTCGTCCAGAGCCCGTTGTTCGGCACTTATAAGTGCCGGTGTTTCTGTTGGCGCCGGGGTGGCTTTTGGTCGAGGCGTGTTAGTCGGCTCTGACCTTACCAGTTGCTGGCTTTGTTGCTGCGCACCAGCCTGACTATCAATTACGTCTGTACTTTGTTTTAGAAAAAGCCACCCAGCCAGGCCAGCGATACATAGCAGAGCAGTAAATACCATTCCATAAACAAGTACTCCGGGTCTCTCACCGGAAGCGTCCTTCCGGGATGTGTTTGCCTCAGTTTTTTCTACCTTCGGCTGAAGTGGTTTACGCAGCACCGTTGCATCGCTACTTTCAAATGCATCACGCCATTGGTCTATGGTCTGCGGGCGATCAGTGCTTTTTAGCTGCAGGCCCCAATCAATGGCCTTTAGAAATGCTGGCGATGCTTTGTGTTTGGCGGCTTCAACCGCCGGAACGTGGCAATCGCTGATGACCCTGTCATTACAATCTGCCGGCGGGCGGCCGGTAAGCGCACAATACGATGTTGCCGCCAGAGCATAGATATCGGTGTAAGGGCCAAGTTTTCCCGCTGAGCCGAGCTGCTCCAGGGGTGTGTAACCCAAAGACTGGAATGCTGTTGCCACCGTAGCCTGATTGCCCAAAGTCTGCTTTGCGGCACCAAAGTCGATAAGCACCGGGCTGAAATCATCTCGTACAATAATATTCACCGGTTTAATATCCCTGTGCAGTATGTCGCCTTTGTGCACAACTCGCAGTCCGTCCATCAGCTTTTCCAGCATGGGTGCAAATTGCGCTTCTTCGAGCCCCTTGTGCTCCTTGATCACTTGTTTAAGGCTGTTACCCGCAGCAAAGTCCATAACGATGTATGCGGTGCCATTCGCCTCAAAGTAGCGAGCAACGCGAATAAGGTTGGGGTGATCAAACTGGGCCAGCACACGCGCCTCCTGGATAACCCGGTCCAAGCCCCACTGGTACAGATTTTCTTCTTCATTGACGATCTCGCGCGCATGAACCGTTAAGGTGGAGTCGCGAAAGGCCAGCTGCGTAGGAAAATACTCCTTAATTGCCACATCTTTGTGCAGGTGAGTGTCGTGAGCAAGATAGGTAATGCCAAAGCCACCAATACCTAAAGTTTTGCTAATCTCGTATTCATTAAGGCGCGTCCCTGGCTCCAGGGTAATCAACGGTTCTTTGGCGCGAGGTTTAAGGCGGGTTTTATCGTTCTCTTTTGCCACTACATTGTTCTCATTAGCATTGAAAGCGTTAATATAGAGTACTTAAAACTTGGTGTGAGATCACCTTTCCAATATAGGATATAACTTATGGCGAGCATTAAACGCTTTTGGGTAATCCCCCTGGCCGCATTGCTGTGTAGCTGTAACATGCAAAACCTGAAACTGGACTCCGAAGGCATCGGCACACTGGCGGGCGGGCTGCTCGGGGGCGCCCTGGGTAACGCCGCCTGTGACGGCAAGGATCAGCAGGAGCTTTGCACCCTGGTTGGTCTGGCTGCCGGCGCCTATATCGGCAACAGAATTGGGCATAAGTTGGGCGAAGAAGACCGCAAGCGCCACGCCCAGGCAACCGCAGCGGCACTGGCCGCTCAGGAGGAGCAAGCGTCCAAGGGCTGGGAGAACCCGGAGAACGGCACCTCAGGCAGTGTGACAATCGTTAACAAGGAAAGAAAACAGGTGGCCAGCCAGGTTCCGGTATTAAAAGACCGCGTGGAAGCAATTATGCCCCTGGAGTTGATCGGCGAGTTATACCAAACGGATAGCCGCTTAAATGTGCGCGTTGGCCCCGGTACAGATTACAAAACAGCCGCCCAGCCCCTGGAACCGGGCGCTCAGTTCAACGTGGTGGGCAGGGTAATCGAAGAACCACAATGGCTTCTGATCAGCCAACGCGGCGCCGCCACCGGTTATGTTTACGCACCGCTGGTTGAGCCTACCGGCCTGGCGATGGCCAATGTACCTGCACGGGAGGGCGACGATATTGAGCAGCTTGCAGTGAATACGCTAAGCACCTGCAAAACCGTTAACCACCAGATAACCTACGACAATGGCAAAACCGAAACGGAAACCGTGGAAATGTGTCAGCGAGGGGATGGCTCCTGGGATTTAGTATGAGTGGCTTACGCTTATTGTCCATTGCAACAGTGCTTAGCCTGTTAAGTAACTTCACTCTGGCAGAAGCACAGGTCCTCGCACGGCGAAATGAGCTTACCGCGCTGCTTCTCGAATGCAGCCAGGGAGTCGCCAGACTGGAGGTCACCTCACCGGATGGCAATATTTTCTCCGACCTGCACGGCGACTTTGGCACCATTCTGCGTTCACTCAGGTTTATTCTGCCCCAGGCCTGCCCAGATGTGGAAAAAGTGCATGTAAAGGGAACCTCCAGTGGTGAGTTGTGGTTTGCCGGGGCTGCAATTCCTGCAGACGATAACTGGGATTTTGAATACCTCTATGCGCCACCCTGATTATCAACGCTAAAACAACAGACGAAAAAAAAGCGCGATACCTTCGCGCTTTTTAATAATCGCAAAAACGTCAAGCATAAACAGGGTACTTGGCACACACGGCTAAAACTTTTGCTTTAACCTCTTCAATAACCTTTTCAGAAGTTCCGTTTTCCAGACTGTCCAGCACATCACACATCCAGTTGGCCAGGTCGACGCATTCCGCTTCGCCAAAACCACGGGTTGTCACGGCCGGAGTACCAACACGTAAACCACTGGTAATAAATGGAGAACGAGGGTCGTTAGGCACCGCGTTTTTGTTGACTGTGATATTTGCATTGCCCAGAGCCGCGTCCGCATCTTTACCGGTGTAATCTTTACCGATAAGGTCAACCAGCATCAAGTGGTTCTCTGTTCCGCCAGATACAATTTTTAAACCACGCTCAATAAACGTTTTGGCCATGGCTTTTGCGTTCACCACCACCTGTTGCTGGTAAGTTTTAAAGTCTTCACTCATCGCTTCTTTAAAGCAGATGGCTTTACCCGCTATGACGTGCATTAATGGCCCGCCTTGTCCGCCGGGAAAAACCGCCGAGTTGAGCTTTTTCTCTACTTCCTCATTGGCTTTGGCCAGAACCAGACCAGCACGCGGGCCGCGCAGGGTTTTGTGGGTAGTGGTGGTGGTAACATCGGCAATTTGCACCGGCGAGGGATAAACACCCGCAGCAACCAAGCCTGCGATATGCGCCATATCGACCAGCAGGTAGGCACCCACGCTGTCGGCAATATCACGGAACTTCTGCCAGTCGAGTACCTGGCTGTAGGCGGAGAAACCGGCAACGATCATTTTTGGTTTGTGCTCCTGCGCCAGAGCCGCCACTTCCTCGTAGTCAACCATACCCGTGTCAGGGTTAATACCGTACTGTACCGCGTTGTACATCTTGCCGGAAAAATTCACCTTGGCACCGTGGGTAAGGTGGCCGCCGTGGGCCAGGCTCATGCCCAGCACGGTATCACCGGGAGAGCACAGCGCTGCGTATACGGCTGAGTTTGCCTGCGAACCCGAGTGCGGCTGAACGTTGGCGTAGTCTGCGCCAAATAGCTGCTTGGCGCGCTCGATAGCCAGAACCTCTACTTTATCGACGTATTCACAACCACCGTAGTAGCGCTTGGCGGGGTAGCCTTCTGCATATTTGTTGGTCAACTTGGTGCCCTGAGCCTCCATTACCAGAGGGCTGGTATAGTTTTCAGAAGCAATCAGCTCAATGTGCTGTTCCTGACGTGTACCTTCGTCCTGAATGGCCTGGTAAACATCAGGGTCAAAATCGGCCAGGGATTTGGATTCAAACATGGGCATACCCCCCAAAAAATAAGATGGTGTCGCGGAAAAAAGAAGGGGCGGGATTGTACACGAATGCTGCGGGAAACTCACTCGCCTTTTCGCGCCCTCATTTGTCTTTTACGGCTGAAATCAGAACAAAGTCTATCTGTTAGAATGGCCAGAAGTTCAAGCATGGAAAACCGTCTGAATGACGCGTATCAACGCGCACAGCACCTGGATCAGGGACAATGCGCCGCGCTGTCACGCAGCACCCTCACAATAAACTACCGACAACACATAGAAACCTCACACCTAACAGAGAGAGATAGATTAATGCGACTGTTTTCAAAGCGCGCACTGACTGTTGCCACCCTGGGCCTGCTAGCAAGCCCCATATTGCAGGCGGGTCCTACCATAGAATTAAACGACGAAGCTTCACTGAAATTTCTGATTCGTGTCCAGGGCCTATACCTGAATACCGACAGTGAAATTGTGGAGGAGCGCGATAAGAACGATTTTAAAATCCGCCGCGCACGCTTGCAGTTTATCGGCACCGTAAACCCCTGGTTAAAAACCTTCATTCAAACCGAGTACGCCGAAGACCCTAATGCATCAGGCTCGGATATGCGCATGCTCGATGCACGTATTCAGCTGAAAAAGAACGATGCCGTACAGGCTTACCTGGGCCAATTCCTGGTGCCCTCCTCCCGCATGAATGCCACCCTATCCGATGCATTAATGACCATCGACTACCCAGGCATTACCTATAAATCCCTTAGCTGGGGCAATAAGGTGGTAGGCTCTTTTGCCAACCGCTCGATCAACACGACAAACTCCGGCCTTGCGGGCACCGTTAACGTGAGGGATGTGGGTGCGACCTTCTGGGGGCAGAAATCACTCTCGGATAAAACACACCTTAAATACTATTTAGGCACTTTTGACGGTGCACGCTCCGCCGCTGGAGAGCGCTACACCGCCCGCGCCACGATAAACGTTGGTGACCCGGAAGCAGGTTTTTTGTACCGCTCCACCTATCTCGGTAAAAAAGACACTATTGCCATTGGCGCCAGCTACGACATTCAGAACAATGTCGCACGGGATTTAGACAGCGGCGAAGATGTCGATTATGCCTATTACACTGTCGACTTATTCGCAGAAAAAAAACTCGGCAAGGGCGTGGTGAATTTTGAAGGCGCATACCAGGATCTGGACCTGAGTGACGCGGGTATTCTGGCCGAGCAAGACGGTACAAGCGCCCTGGGCAGCAATACTGCCACTCAGTCTCAGGGCAGCGGCTTTTACGCTCAGGCGGGCTTCCTGGTGAACAAATGGCAACCCTGGGTAGGCTATGAAACCTGGGAAAGTGACGCCGAAGACGGTTCCGGCAATGTGGATATCACCCGTATTGGTATCAGCTACTTTTTTCAGGGGCATACCGCAAACGTGAAACTCGGTTATGAGCAATTAAAATCTGATACAGAGTTTAGCGGCAGCGCCGGTAGCGACGATAAGATAAATACCCTGGTGCTGGGCTTTTATTTGAATTTCTAGCTGAACAAGACCTTGCAAAAACCTCAATTCACGGACGAATTGAGCAAGCTCCAGGTATTTACAGCGGCAGGACAAAAAACGGCCCGTTGCAAAACCCCATAACATCCTTTAACTTTCGCCCCCCTCAACACCCAATTCCAAGACTCCCGGAGCTTAGTTCTGATGGCGCAATACGTTTACACCATGAATCGCGTTGGCAAAATTGTGCCGCCCAAACGCGAAATTCTGAAAGACATATCCCTGTCCTTTTTCCCTGGCGCAAAAATCGGCGTGCTCGGCCTCAATGGTTCCGGCAAATCTTCCTTATTGCGCATCATGGCGGGCATCGATACAGACTATATTGGTGAAGCGCGGCCAATGCCGGACATTAAGGTGGGCTACCTGCCACAGGAACCTCAGCTTACTCCAGAGAAGGATGTGAAAGGCAATGTAGAAGAAGGTGTTCAGGAAGCGGTAGATGCCCTGGCGGAGCTGGATGCCATCTATGCTGCCTATGCCGAAGAAGGTGCCGACTTCGATGAGCTGGCGAAAAAGCAGGCTCGCTGCGAAGATGTGATTCAAGCCTGGGATGCACACAATTTGGACCACACCCTGGAAGTAGCCGCCGATGCGCTGCGCCTGCCGCCCTGGGACGCCGACGTAGACACCCTTTCCGGGGGTGAGCGCCGCCGTGTAGCCCTGTGCCGCCTGCTGCTGTCGCGTCCGGATATGCTGCTGCTGGACGAACCAACCAACCACCTGGATGCAGAATCCGTATTCTGGCTGGAGCAATTCCTGGTGAATTTCCCCGGCACCGTAGTAGCCATAACCCACGACCGCTATTTCCTGGACAATGCCGCCGGCTGGATTCTGGAGCTGGACCGGGGACGCGGTATTCCCTACGAAGGCAACTACTCCACCTGGCTGGAACAAAAAGAGGCTCGCCTTGAACAGGAAAAGCGCACAGAAGCGTCCCACTTGAAAGCCATGAAGTCCGAACTGGAGTGGGCACGGCAGAACCCCAAAGGCCGCCGCGCGAAAAACAAGGCCCGCCTGGCACGTTTTGAAGAAATGCAAAGCCAGGAATTCCAGGAACGCAATGAAACCAACGAAATTTACATACCACCCGGTGAGCGCCTGGGCGACAAGGTGATTGAGTTCCACAATGTCTGCAAAGGTTTTGCCGACGAACTGCTGATTGACGGCTTAAGCTTTACTGTTCCCAAAGGCGCGATTATCGGAATTGTTGGCGGCAACGGTGCCGGTAAATCCACCCTTTTTCGCATGATCACCGGCAATGAAAAACCTGACTCCGGTGAAATCGTGATTGGAGATACGGTGCAGGTCGCCTACGTTGAACAGGGCCGTGAAAACCTTGAAGATGATCAGACCGTTTGGGAGGCCGTGTCTGGCGGCCTGGATATGCTCAAAATCGGCAACTATGAAGTCAGCTCCCGTGCCTATGTGGGCCGCTTTAACTTCAAAGGCACCGATCAGCAAAAACGCGTCGGCGATCTTTCCGGTGGAGAACGCGGCCGGCTGCATCTGGCAAACACCCTGAAGCAGGGCGCCAACGTATTGCTGCTCGACGAACCCTCCAATGACCTGGACGTGGAAACACTGCGAGCTTTGGAAGATGCGATTCAGGCCTTCCCCGGCTGTGCATTAATCATCTCCCATGATCGCTGGTTCCTGGACCGGGTTGCCACCCACATTCTGGCCTATGAAGGCGACAGTGACGTGGTATTTTTCGAAGGCGATTACACCGAGTACCACGAGGACTTTATCCAGCGCAAAGGCGACAATGCGCAGCCGACGCGGATGAAATACAAACCTTTAAAGTCGTAATTTACGCCAGCGGTGCGCCGGTGCGTGCCGCTGCCCCCTATGCTCTTCTTGTTTCTCCTATCCGGCCACACAAAAATGCTAAACAAAACCGCGAAATAGTCTGCACCTGCCCCGACATAGGTCTAAACTGAAAAATGCCTGTTTTCATCGGAGCCTTGGCATGACAGATCAAGAACGTCGCCGCTACTCCAGAGTCGATTTCAATACCTCGGCTACACTTACTCAGAAAGGTGAAGTGTGCGAGGCGGAATTGCTCGATATTTCTCTCAACGGCTTATTGATAAAAACGCCACAACACTACCGCATTGATGTTGCCGAACCAATGCACGTTGTGATTAATTTGGCTGAAGACGCAACAATAGACATGAAAGTCTCCCTCGCTCATAGCAGCCACGAGCAACTTGGCTTCCGTTGTGACAGCATTGACATTGACAGTATCGCTCACCTACGCCGACTGGTTGAGCTGAACCTGCCCGACGAACAGGCAGCAGAGCGCGTCCTTTCAGAGCTGTTAAACGCGAGTTGATATTATGGTTAACGCAGCCGACAGGGAAAACATGGAACGCAGAGCTTCAGAACGGTTACACCACAGAGGCGTTTGCACTCTGCAACATAATGGGGCCTCGTGGAGCGCCTACGTGATCAATATCAGTGAATCGGGTGCATTGATAGCCCTGCCCGAAGAAGAACACCCCCTTGTTGAAGGCTCAAAACTCAAGCTGGATTTAAAAATCGAGGACACAGATGCTTTTTTTGAAGCCGAAGTAGTACACAAAAAAGAGCATTATCTCGGCCTGAAGTACACCCCGTATTCAGATGAAGACTCTGCAAAACTGGCGCATGTACTGAGCCTGTTGAAATTGCTGCCAGACTAAGGTGTCATACTTTATCCTGACACTTTGTGAGACTCAGCTCACAGGCGTTTACCCCTCCAATTGCTCTCCTGGCCAAAGCCGCATCAGCGCAATTTTTTCACCGTCCGTTCAGCTGCTCTAACACACCGCTTATCGCTGGGTTATTTTGCAGCATATATCATTTTAAATATAAAAATTAAGACAATCACCGAATATAAGAATTAAAACGAATAATAACCAAATCGTTGTTGTATGCCGTTTGATATGCAGATAAGGTTTAAGAAATGTTGAAAAAAACGCCAAACGTGTGAACAAATTTCTTTCATACCTTTTTCTGAATATAAATTAAACAGAATTGCCACCTATGCAGTATTCAAAAACAACAACAGGTATCTTTCGCCAGAAAGGGGATATTCTCACTGAATCCATTATTGCCGTATTCCTTTTTGCCATCGCAGGGGTATCAGTTTCATACATCACATCCAAGGTATTCAACGCCCAGCGAGATACAAAACTACAACAACTCGCCATTAACGAGATGCGCTCGATGGTGATTAGCAGAGACAACGCAAACGACCTCTGTGGCACAACACATACTCGCTCTTTTAACAACACAGACACCACCATCAGCATTGCAAACTGCAGCCTTGGAGATGCAGTGATAACCCCGAGTGACCCAAACATTGCATCGGCAACCATAAGCAATGTTGCGGCCCCGGTGGTACTTTCTGCCAACATCACCTCCATTGGCGAGGTAAGGGTTGGTGGCGCCGAAGTTGAAAAGCCAGAGGGGGAAGAATGAAACAAGCCGGGTTCTCCCTTGTCAGCCTGATGATCGGGCTGCTTATTTCCATGCTCTGCCTGCTGGGCTGCATGAGCCTGCAAAAAAGCCTGGTGCAAGTCACTCTGGAAGCTCGCAGCGATGCCAGCCACGACAGCGGTTTGATTACCGCACTGATGCAACTGGAACGCGACTTGTACGGTGCGGGCTTTGGTATTGAAGGCGCGGACCTGGACGATGTGGTAGTCGATTCCAGTGGTGCACGATTGTTATGGCGCAGTGTTGAAGATGGCGCACTTGTTTGCAGAGGTGTTGAGGATGTGCTGGTAACCATTTCCGATGAGGCTAACCGTCGGGAGCTGGTCAGGCTAAGAGCTTCGGGTTGCAACACCACTAGCGACCTGAGCACTCTTTCGTGGACCCCGGAGCAGACACCGCTGGCACGCTTTATTAACCCCGCACAAACAGCAACACCACCAGCCGTTTTTAATTTTGCCGTGGCGGTTGCCAACTGCGCGCCTTATGGCCTTGGTGTGCAACAGGAGCATGTTCAGATTGCTGTGAGCCCTTTGACCAGCGTGGCGAGACACAATAGTGGAACATCTTCCAGTTATGAGTTCTGCCTTCCCAATACATACATTTGATACGAAGAAACTCGATTTACCGGTAGTTAACATGTACACACTTAGCAAACAGCGCGGAATCTCCACCATACTTATGGTGCTGTTGATCAGCCTGGCAATGACCGTTTCCTCATTGGGAGTTGTCTATACCATACGCGGCGGCCAGGCCCTGCAAGTTGCAGCTCATGCCAGCACCCACAGTCAGGCCAGCGCACTGGCAGGTGTGGAAGCTTTTCGTCTCTATCTGCTTAGCCTCAAGGATAACCTGGAGGAACTTGAAAAACTCAGTGGTAATTTGGCAATCAGTATTGATAATGTGAGTGCAAGTCTCTCAGCCCAGAACGTTAAAGTTACACCGCCGAAAAACTCAGCCTCTGACAGCCACTATCAGGTTACCGCCAACATCCGTGCACAAGACACCGCCGCTCAATCAAGCTCCATCATTCAAGTGGTATACCGCGTCTACACCAACCTATGCTCAGGAACAACAGAGTTAGAGAGAAGCGTTGATTTTCAGCGTGACCTCAGCCTGGGAGGCGAAATCATCATCAATGACCCGACAGGTGATCAATCCGCACTCTATGTAGATGGTGATGTGAACTTTGGTGGGATAGACATCACTGGCGTAGAAAAAATCACCGCTACAGGCGATGTCAGCATAGGCAGCGCAGTGTTTGTGCCCGAAGTGTGGTCGAATAAGAACCTTTCCCTCACAGGAGGAGCCAACGTTGGCAAAGCTTCTGCCCTGGGTACAATCACGACGGATGGAGGAGCTTTCGTAGATATCGCATATGCCAATGGCAATATCATTCTTGGCGGGGCGGCTTCCGGCGATATTCACTCTCGCGCCAACATCGTCTACAACACTTCTTCCGCCAGCATGAGTTTAACTGCAGGCGGCGAGATTAGCATCAACAACGATGGTGAGCGAGGGGACATCAGGGCGGTTGAAAATATCGAAATTTCACATAGCGAAGCTGCGGCAGGCATTGTGCAAAGTGGCGGTAATATCACCTGCCCGGTTGGCTGGGACAAATACGACAGCATGGAAGCCAAAGGAACCGTGAGTTGCGAAGGCACCGACTCAGAGAACATCAACAGTAACGCAGAACAAGTCGACATCGCCATTATGGGTGAACTGTTACCTTTTTCCATGGCGCCTACCAGAGTAGACGCCTGGGCTCTGCGCAGCCAAGCCAACTATCTGTTTACCGTGGAAGATGGCAAAAAGAAGGTGACTGTGAGCAATATTAACGGCGTAAGTGATGGAGATTACTTCCTGGGTACATACAAGCCCGCTTCCAACCTGCTACAGGATTACCTGTGTACAGAAGTGAATAGCAGCGGGCATTGCACAACAGCACCGGTAGCCACAATATGCAAAGGCTTCTCGCAGACCAACGCCTGCTTCTCATATTCAGGTGATACATGGACAATAAACGGCACCAGTATCGCTCCGGGCGTAGCCTGGTTCGAGGGCAGCCTAATGCTTGCAAGTGGCAACTATTCAAACACTTTCGTTGCCAGCAAAAACATTTCTACCGCTGGCAATCATAAAACAGAAGCAATTAACTTTGCCGGTTACGCCAACGTTTGCACAGATAGCAGCTACAAGACAATAAGCACCCCGTCTTCGATTCTTTTTCCAGCCAACCTGTGCAACTTATCTGATGCCAAATTGCAAGATAACAAGATAGGTAACATTGCCCTGTTGGCTGGAGGCTACAACCCAAGCAATAGCGGCTCTTATGAAGGCGGGGACGTAGACCTCGGTGCTCTCACACAAGTTGGCGGCAGCGTACTGGCGGGTAATTATTTTCAGGCGGCTGCAGACGTTACCGTTAACGGTTATGTATCAGCCTCGGGCTTGGGAGCAGCAGTGGCGGAGAAATCCAACCAGCTCGGAGCGAGCTTTACGGTTGACCTGGAAGCTTTACCAGAAACATTCCAGCCAGGGCTTATTCCTGACATGTCCTCCGATGCAGCAAGCTGCACCGCCGACCCCAGCAACATAGCACGTACATTCTGGTCACGTTACTTGTAGGAAGGACTTAGATGCTACTACTCAAAGAAGTAAAATCGAATGCCGGCTTCACTCTGGTGGAGTTAATGATCGCGCTCGTGATAGCTGCGATACTTGCCGCCATTGCCATTCCCTCGTACACAAGCTTTGTTGAACGCGGAAAGATGCGCACCGCGCAGGCGGACCTGGTCGCTTTGAGTACTGTGATTGAGAACGTATACCAGCGAACGCTGGCTTATCCTGACCAATCGACAGCCACAGACCCGGAGACCGATTTTAACGCGTGGAACGCTGCGTCAGATGCAGGGGACTTCACCTTTACTTATATATCTTCTGCAGCCGATGACCCCCACTACACGCTCACAGCAAACGGCCAGGGGAACTTGACGGGCTGCACTATCACGCTGCAAGAAGGGAACGTGCGTGAAATATCCGGCTGCCCGCAGGGGCAGAGCGATTGGATATGAGTATGAAGGCATACCCCCCTTCCCTGGGCTTCGCCAGGTCTGCTCCCTGCAGACCTTTGGCATACACCCCTTCCCTGGGGTTCGCCAAGTCTGCTCCCTGCAGACCTTTGGCATACACCCCTTCCCTGGGGTTAACACTGGTTGAAATGCTGGTTGTTATTGCGATGGCTGGCATACTCGCGTTTACGAGCCTGGCTTTTACTGGCGCCTGGGTGGATAGCAACCGGCTTATGGATAGCCAGAACATCGTGCTGCAGGGCTTTCGCCATGCAAAAGCAGCTGCCCTGCGAAACACCCATGGCATTACAGGCGATTCGGCCGCTTCTGTGCTGTGTTTCTCAAACCACACCATAGTGGTGCGAATAGCCACTAATAGCAGTACTCCCGCCAGTTGCAGCAGCGGCACTTCCATATGGCAAAGCTTACTCAGCGACCGCCTGAACATTAAAGACACTGGCGACAGTAACTTCTCTTGTTCCTGCCTGACCAATAAGGGTGTACTAACAACAACCAGCACGGCTTGCGGCAGCTGCATAGACAATGCAGCCATCACGCTAAACTCAGGAAGCGAATCGCTCCCTGTCACCCTGCTGTAAGAGAAAAGATATTCACTTCGCAGCTCATACCCGGCATCCGCTTCAGCGTGAGCATCAAATGGCAAAATACATCCTGGACACGCCATTTATAATCGCCATGATTGATCATATTTGACCCGCAGTTCGCCATATTTCCACCGCTAAAAACTGTATTTGGCGCTTACCATGCTTAGAAACCCATGGAGAGCCAACAATGCAAAAACAACTGGCGATAAAAATCACCATCATCACCCTGATCAGCCTATGCCTGCTTATACCTCTTGCGATGATCAGCGGAAAAATCGAGGAGCGCAAAAACTACCTGCGCCATGCGGAACAAAGTGTGGCTCACAGCTGGACCGGCTCTCAGCAAATTATGACACCGGTACTGGTGGTGCCTTATGAAATTATCAGTACCCATACTCGTGCGAACCGCGAAATAGAATCCGCGAGCCGTCACCAACACTTTATCCCACTGGATAGCGTTTCGGTCTCTACTGATATCAACACTTCACTGCGCTATAAAGGCATTTATTCGATACCGGTTTATGAAACTACCCTTTCTCTCACGGGAAAAATCGCCGGCAATAAAATTTCCGAACAGAAAAAAACACTGCAACAACAACAAGGCTTTTCCCGCTTCTTTACGCCAAGTATCGCTGTATATATCAGTGATGCACGGGGCGTAAGCGGCCAACCAACCCTTTCATGGTTGGGAGAAGATATGGATGTATTGCCGGGAACAGACATGCTGCATCTCTCCTCTGGTTTACGCAGCGAAATTGCTCTACCAAAGGAAAACAACAAATTCCTCGATATTAATATCGCCTTCCAGTTGCGCGGCATGCGTTCCCTGGAGTTTATTCCTGCGGCCAAAAACACAGAGTTTTCCATGCAGTCCAACTGGCCTCACCCGGAGTTTATTGGTGCCTTCTTACCAGCAAGCAGTACAATCAACGCAGATGGTTTCATTGCCAGCTGGGACATACTAACGGGGCGGAATTAATACGTACATTATGTTATAATTTCGTTCATGAAAAATGATGCAAGAAAACTCAGTACTGAGGAACAATACCTTATTCGTAAAATTGCCGTTCAACGGGTTTTTGATGGTGAAACCGCTGCTTCGGTAAC
>CAJIBL010000184.1_pt1 | contig 14285 bp, 11 predicted proteins | sample 9199351 | NCBI WGS metagenome assembly CAJIBL01 (sample SAMEA7708304, study PRJEB35096) | sediment metagenome | biome: marine neritic benthic zone biome [ENVO:01000025]; feature: sediment [ENVO:00002007]; material: shallow marine sediment [ENVO:03000034] sea grass bed [ENVO_01000059] ...
AATCAACTGCAAAGCGTTATAGAAGGGCTGTAAGAATTAAACTTAATGAAGAACTAAGAGAGGAATTAAAAGAGCTAGACAGTAAAAATATAGCGATTTTAGACTATTTTAGATTTTTAGTTGAAAATGAATTTATAAAAAATACAGAAAACGAAAAAATAATGAAACCTAAAAAGAATAGTGAAAAAAGAGAGCATAAGGAAAATGAAATTGTATTTGATATTGTTGTAGGTGGGACTAAAAGTGCTATAGAGTTTTTTAACACGTTAGTGGAACAAAATAAAGCTGAAATTAAGACAGAATATAAAGGGTCAATAATAGAAAGTGAAGTTAAGAGAGTTTCAGAGAGCCTTATAAAAATAAATAAGGAAAATAGGGTTGATAGATATTTAGAAGATTCGGATATTGAGAAATTATATTATCCAAAGTTTGAGGATTCTATAGACTGTAATAAGACTATATACACATTAAATAGGTGTTTTAATAGTAAAAGATTAGATAGCAAACTTAGATTTGAATTATTCAAATTAATTTATAAGCTTGATGTACTTAGACAGTGGTATATAAGACGTGAAATAAAAGTATTTGATATAGAATTGGATGATGAAGAAGTAAAGTATATTGAATATATTAATGGTAAGTATGTTGAGTTTAAAAAGTGGGTTAACTATATTGGTGATTTGGATAATCCAATGGATATTTTCCCTATAGAACCGTTTAGTCTTAAAAGACATAATAGGACAAGTAAATATGTTGAGAAGAATAGAAAGGGTTTTACTTATGAGTTGGAGAATGAAAAGCTAAGTTTAAAAGCTTATAACAAGCTACTTGATGAAGAAAAAGAGAAATGCAGACGAGTATATGATAATACAGAATATAACATATTTTGCGATACAGAAACAGAAGCCAAGTTCTTTAAAATATATAGAAAAAAGTGGATTCAAATTTCTAGAGATGAATATATAAGGATGAATAAAGAGAATATAGAGTTTTTAACTAATGTGGATTTAAACAGGATAAACTTTAAATTAAATGTTTTAAATGATAGATTACCCAATAAAATAGTGCAAACTACGCATGTAAAAGTAATTCAAGCATGTTTTAAATCAAGCGATAACGAATATTATGTGATATGGGTAGATGAAAGTAAGAGAGAACATTACAATGAAGATTCATTAAAATATAAGTTTAGAAGTGAGCTAGAGGAAGAGAAGAACCAAGAAGTTGAATGTAAAATAATTTATTCAAATGATATAGTTAAAGATTTTTACGAAGCTGTTAATAGCTTTTCTAAAAGAGAAAACAATTATTGTAAAAAGCACATTAAAACTAATGTATGGTTTCACAACTTAAAGTTTGATGCTTTAAACATAGGGCTTTTAAATCAAATACAGGCTAATAATTGGGACTTAAAAGCTTTTAGTAATGTTACACCACGATTTTATAGGTTTCAGAAACAAGCTAAGTTTATGACTAATAAGGGTAAGGTTATAACTAATGAGATTACTTTTTTAGATTCGTTTAATTTTTTTACTTATTCATTAGATAATTTAGGAAAACAGATAGGTATAAGGAAAGAGAAAGAATTAATTGATTTTTATTTGAATGATAATTTACAAGTAAATAAGGATTTTTTAAGCTATTCTTTGATGGATGTAGTAATTTTAAATAAGTTTATGACTAGTTTTATGAATAGAGGAAAATACTTAGGAAACATAAAGTATGGTTCTGCAGGGACAAGTTTTGATTCATTTTGGAAAACGTTTTATAAGGGGACTAAAAAAGAGGGAAATCGAATTCATTTACACAAAAATAGAATACTTGAAAAGATAGAGCTTAAAGCATATGTAGGTGGTAGGACTCAATGCTTTAATCGTGTTGGGTTCTGGAAAGATGTGTGTAGTATAGATATTAACAGTAGTTATCCGTCCAGTATGCTTCAAAAGTTACCTATTGAGTATGATTGCAATATTATGAACCCGTCTAAAAAAGAAGTGTTAGATATAATAAATAGTAATAATAAATATGGAATTTTCAATGTTTATATTAAGAAAGATAAAAGTGGAATAGTACCCGTTAAACGTGATTCCAAAGGTAGTAAAAAGGTTTTATATGATAATTTAGAAGATTTTGAAACGTATTTACAAGAGCCAGAATTTAAGTTATTACTTGAGAAAAACCCTAACAATGTAAAAGTTAAAAGTGTAATAGTCTATAAAGCTACTGATAAGCTTTTTAAGGATTTTGTCAAACATTTTATGCTTGAAAAGGTTGCATGTAAAGATAAAAAGGATACATTAGGTGCTACAATAGCAAAGTTATATGCAAATAGCTGTTATGGTAAGTTTGCGGAAATGATGAAGAGCTTAATTTGTAGAGAAATGGATCTAGAGCAATTAGAACATTTTGCGGGCAAACTTGGTATAAGCGTTGAGGATATGAGTAATTATGAAGGGTACTTGGATTTTAATTTGGTTGAAAGCGGAATTATATTAGACTATTATGACTTCAATGTTTTAGGGTTGGATTATGATTCTAATGTGAGAATTCAATTTTTTGGGGGTTATTACTCAACATCCAGCAAATTAGATATACCAAATAAGCTAAGTTCAATCGCTATTGCAGGGGCTATAACAAGCTATTCAAGGGCTGAATTATATAGAGCTATGGATTTAATAGGGTTTAATAGAGTTTTATATTGTGATACTGACAGTGTGTACTTTGTAGTTGATGAAAAGAAGGATAGCAAACTATTTAAAGAGTGTAATAGTGAAGATGAAGTAGAAAGCAATAAGGTAAACTTAAACAAATCATTAGTAAGTAGAAAATATTTTTGGGGTAAAGAGTACGATGGAAAACCTTATGATATGCTTACGTTTGGCAATAAGGATAACATTAAATTAGGCTATAAAAATGTAAATGAAAAAGATAAGGATGGTAATAGCATATATTGCATTGGTGAGAATGGTATTTCTGGCCTTAATAGAGTATCAGAAGCGGAAAATTTACAGATAGGTAGCAATTATTATGTAGGATTTAATGTAAAAACCAAGGGTGTAAGTATTAAAAGAGCTAAGGAATTACAGCCAGATTTATATTACTTTGATAAATGGTTAGGTATAGGAGAGCAAATTAACTTATATAAGACTACAGATACACAAATAATTATTCCTAGTGCAAAGTATTTAGGGTTGTCTAGGTCTGATTATACAAAGGCAAGAGTAAGTAAGAAGAATACAAAAAGAATTAAATTTATTCAAGTTGTAAATGAAAAAGATAGTTATGGGCTTGAAACTGGTAGGCAAGAATTTTCTTATGTAGTTGATAGGGTATATTATGAGCAAAAATTACAAACAGAAACTGTAACAAATAGAAATGGGATCGAATTAATAGAAGTTGTAAAGTAAGACGTAGACAAACATAGAAGGTAGTTATAAATTATAATGTATTAATTTTAGTGAATTGCAACTGTATAGTTGATTATGACAAACATGTAGGTGTTTGTCATAGTGCTGTTTATAGACAATTAAACCTGTAAGCATTTATCACAGACAGAGACACAAAATGAAAATTTATTAAATAATATCCTGACCCTAACATGGTATTGACAAGGTGGCATAAAAGTTATATAATATAATTACAGTTTTACATAATTTAGTCAATTATAAGTGAGGTTGAGCATATGAGTAATGAAGAACATGTTAAAAGAACATGCCGGTTCCCGAAGGATTTATACGAGAAGATTGAGGAAACAGCCAATATTAATGAATTAAGTATAATGCAAGTAATAATTCAAACATTACGAAAAGGGTTGGATGTACCTAAAGTAAAAAAGAAAGTAAAAAAAGAAAACGAATAATTAAAAGGATAGTACCCCAAACTCAACAAAGTAACGGTACTACCCAAACAAAAATCCACAAAGGATTGTCGTAGTTATATGATATTACACAAATCCTCTAGTGGTCAACAAAAAAGGAGGATTTTTCTATGTTAAATTTGTTTGAAAGTAGTAAATTATCTACAGAGGAAAAAATTAAGGAAAAGTATAAAAAGAAAGCAAACATAAAAATTGCAAAAGACAATGCTGTAACTGAGTTTAAATCAGCAGTTTTAGAAAATAAGCAAAAATTAATACCTGAGATAATGAAAATAAGGGGTTTAAAAAGCGAATTAAAAGAACCCCAAAAACGTAAAAGAAGGTCAAATTTAATATTGTTAATAGCTATTATAATGACTGTCACAACTACATGTGTATCGGTTATTGGTGGGGTAGATACATATAGCAACATATTTTCTAAATCTGTTTTTACATTATTTATGGTTTGTTCTCAATTATTAATACTTATCATTTCTAGCTTCAAGCCTTGGTTAGCAAGTAGAAATTTTAATGTTTTACTGATTGTTAGTACAGCTATTCAACTTTTATTACTAACAGCTTCTATAAGTTATAATTTTAAATTTTTATACAATCCTGAAACAGCATTGATTTGGGTTTTCGTAGCTTTAATAATGTGTATATTATTTGATGTTGGAATACTTGTATTATTAAGCATTTCAACAGCTTACAGAATGAATTATGGAGAAGAGCAAAAGTTTAATAATTTAATATTTTCAAGACTTATAGGGCTATTTAGCAGAGTGGTAGAATATAAAATTACAAATATTGAGAGTAGTATTGAAAACAAATTAAAAGAAAATGATATAAATGATTTAGAAATAAAAAGATATTTGGATTTTGCTAGAGATAATATATCTGAAAATAACAGACTAATGAGTTATAAAGATATTGGTAAAAATTTAGATATCACAGAAAGCAAAGCTAAAAAGATACACAAAAATCTCTTAAATCGTAAAATTATAAAAACTGAAAATAAGAAAACGTACTTAGTAAATTAAGTGGGATTTTGTAAGTTAGTGATGTGCATTTGTGGGAATCTGTGGGATAGTTAATTTTAGATGGTTTGAAACTTAGTAATTTACTATGTCAGATAGTCAAAAAGCCTTAAAAGGGTACATGTAAAAAATTGATTTTAGAGTTTCAAAACTATACCAATAGCCCTGATATACATATATTAGAATGCGTCAAGTCAGATAGGCCAACTAGGTCAAATAAAAACAAGTGACATGGTCAAATTACAAAAATAACACGCACAGACACACAGGGGTAAATTTAGCACGTGTTTTCAAAGAATCGGTTAATATATATACTTACAAGGGGGTCACACTGAAAAAATCAGAGCGTGATTTAGGGTGTGGTAAAAATTTGATTTCAGCTATTCAAAATTAGGTAAACATCACTAATATAGATATGTTAAAGCTATTCACACTAAGATGTTCAAGCTATTCAAGCAAAGATTTAATGGAATATGAAGTTAAAACAAATAAAGAATAATAAGTGTAAATGGCATAAAATAGTAAGTATGATTATTATAAAATTAAATTCTATGGTGTAATGAGTAGAAAAAACTAGTAAAAACATCAAAAGACACACATATGAAATATGAGTAGAAAAATTAAAAATTTAGCATTTTAGGTACTTTCAAACCTACTCAGTCATTTTAACTTTCTACTCATCATAAATATTATACATTACTGTAATATTAACATTTAAAGAAACAATAAACTTGTATATTAGATTGATAAGAATTATGAGTTCAAATAATTAGATAGTCAAAAGAGGTTAAAAGCCTTCAAAAGGGTACATTTAAAAATTTGATTTTAGCTATTCAAAATCAAACAAATAGTACTGATATAGGTACGTTAGAGCTAGTCAATTTGAGATAGTCAAACTGCTCAAATAAAAAATTAGTTTGCAGGGGGATTTAAACATGAAAATTAATGAAAAAATGGAAAATATGTTTTTTGAAGTGCTTCAAAGTGAACATATAGACATCACAGACACATGCATAAAATTAGTATGTCAAGTGCGTCAATCGCTTAAAATAGATACTTTCAACCATGTCAAAGTAGATTTGATAGAAGATGAGAAATTTAATGGAAAATTATCGGTAAATGATTATAATTTAGTGCTTAATTTTTATATTGGAAGTGTAAAAGATGATATGTCTATTCCAAATAAAACGGAAACAGCGAAATTTTTTAATACAAGTGAAAGTACAATAATGAGGATAAATAAAAAGCTTAAAGATGAAAATAAGATATATAGAGAAGGTAATAATATTTACTTATCTAGGGGGGTTTAGGTATGAGCTTAATTAAGAATGAAAGAATTAAGATGGATGAACGGATAGAGCAGTCGATAGGGAGTGTGTTAAAGTGTGTTGTAATTGGTATTGTATTAGGAATACTTAATGTGTTTTACGGCCTTTATAGTGTATATGAAGGCTTTAGAAGCATACTTGTAAGAAGTTATTTTGATTCAAATAATTTTAAAAAAGAAAGAGTTTTAAAATGTAAGAGTAAATTTAAAGTTTTAAGTGTGGCTTTTGTAGTGCTTTTGGTTGGTATGGTTGCAACAATAAATCAACATGTTTATATAGATTTAATAGGTGTTAATAATGTATTCAATTTGATAAATAGTAATGTTGTACTAGTAATGTTTATCATCGTTATAATAGTGCTTGGAGCTTTATATAAATATAGATTAAGAAAGATTGAAGATGGAATGATAGAAGCTTTAAACAGTGCACAACCGTTAAAGGTATATGATTTGATAAAGACTAAATCAGTCGCTCAATTTAAGATTAAAACCAGCAATATAACTATGTCACATATAGAAAAATGTACAGAAGAAATAGAAACAAAATTTAATTTAAAAATATGTAAGTGTAAAAATATAAACAAAAGTAAAGCTAGTTTACGCTCAAAGGCTGGTTATATAATTGCTTTATGTTCTAATGAATTATACATAGAGATAAATAAGAAAGATGTATATAAGTATATGAATGCTGATGTTGTGATTGAAGAAAGATTAAAGAATTTGTTTGAATTTTTTAGTATGGATATTAGTAATTTAAGCGTATCTGAGAACTTAGTTTATAATCAAATACACTTTAGAAGCACTATAATGTATAGCAGGTTAGAGCCTATGTTAGTTGAGTTTAGAGCAAGGTTAAAGACGGATAATTTTTATCTTGATATTTCAAACGTGAATGATTGTAATTATATGTTTCTTATTCAAGTTAGTGAAGTTGTGTTTTATGTTAATGCAGTAATGAAACATATTGCAGAAATAAAAAGTTGTGAAGTTCCTGTTATATTGGGTGTTGATGTGAATGGGGAATTAATTGTTAGAGAGTGGAAAAATGAAGTTCATACAATAATAGTTGGTACTACTGGATCAGGGAAAACTAATTATATCCATAACTTTTTATGTAATGTTTTGATTTTTACTTTAAATATTTGTGTTTTTATTATAGATGTTAAAGAAGATTTAACTATGTATAACGATATTAGCAATGTATGTAGAATAGGTATTGAAGATATAGAAAAGGTTATAGAAATGTTAAATACACTAGTTGAAGAAATGGAATTAAGAAAGAAATTAGTTGGAAGTGATAAGTTTTCAAAAGATATACAGGATTTACAAAAGAAAAACGGTACAAAACATCCATTTATAGTACTTCTTATTGATGAATATGCTGACTTATTAGCTGTTGCGGACAAGAAGCAGAGGGAAAGAATTGAAAGTAGTATAGAACGACTAACACAGTTATCAAGGTCATTAGGGTTTAAGATTATTTTAAGCAGTCAAAGTGCCAAAGTAGAAACGTTTTCAAGCAAGATTAAAACTAATTGCCCGAATAAGATAGCTTTTAATGTTAGCAGTATTCAAGATAGTATAAATTTGTTAGGAAACAAAAAAGCTTTTGAAATCTCACAACAAGGTCAATTTTACTACCAAAGATATTCAAAGCAAATATTAATGAAAGCCACATTTATAACAGATAATACACTTGAAAAGATTATTGAGTATTTAGAGAATAGAAATGTTAAATCAATAGATCACACAGAAGAAAAAATAATTGTAGATAAAAAATCAATTTCATTTGAATAATATAAGAAAAAATTAAAGCCTAACAGTGCATCAAACAAAAGCAATTTATGAATGATGAAGAAAAAGAAAGAATTAATTCAAAAGCTAACGTGTTTATAGATAAGTATAAAAGTAGGGTTTAAGGCATTGCACCTGTTCCCTACCTTACTTTTATCTTACCTTTTTTCCTACTTGTCTTACTTTTATCTTACCTTTCATATTACCTACCCTACTTTTATCTTACCTTTTTCCTACTCATCTTACTTTTATCTTACCTTTCATACTACCTGCCCTACTTTCATCTTACTTTCTATCCTACTAGTAGCAAATAAAGTAATACAAAAGTAGGATACTATAATTATAAAAATCACATATTCTCTAAACCCTTTTTTAATACTATGTCAACAACTTGACTATAGTTGTAATTGTGTGTTTTCGATATTTCTAAGATTTTATCATGTAGAAACTTACTAATAGTAATACTTTTCTTTACTTTGATATCTTCTACTTTTTCAAACTCAATTCTATTATTAATAACATTTCTAATTTCTGGATAATCTTTGATCATACTTTTTATTGTTTCTATCTGCTCACTACTAAATACACTTGACATTGATGTATTCCTCTTTTCAGTTATATTATTTTTTACTGGCTGTCTTAATACATCTACAGTTGATATTGTATTCTTATTTGCTGATCTAGGTTTATAATCATTTCCTTTTGTTTTTACTTGATATTCTCGTCTTGCTAAAGCTGTACATGCTTTACATTTATGTCTATAGGCAATGCTACCATCTCTTTTTTTATATTTTGAAAAAAATTCTATTAACTTTTCTTGACTGCATTTAGTACAAATCTTTTTATCATCCATTTCTATTATCACCTCATAAAAAAATAATCCTGATGTCAGGACTAACTAATTTTTTTACTCAATTCTATAGCTGTATCTTTTATAGTTTGCTTAAATTCTGTTAAAGTTTTTGCCTGTTCTTCTGTTCTCAATACAATTTCTTTTACTTCTTTGATTTCATTTTTTACTTCTTTGATTTCGCTTTTCAATTCATTCTTTACTTCTTTAATTTCATCTTTCAATGATTTTAATTCACTTAACACTAATTTTTGAAACTCATCATTAGTCATAAACTACCTCCAAATTTTTACTGTGATAGATATTATATATCTTGATGAAAAAATATTAAAGTTAAAATTTTAATGCCAAGCATTATTTTAGATTTATATAGATTTTGAGTTTAGTTTTTATATATTTTTTAAAGGTTTTTATAATTTAGTCAAGAAATGTGTACATGATAAAAAATTTCTTAGGAGGTTTTACTTATGAAAAAAAGATTTATTTGTTTGGCTGTATGTATGATTATGATTGTAGCGTTATCATTACCTGCACTGGCTAACCCTGGTTTACCAAGCCCTGGTTCAATAGGTCTTGAGTCTCTTGTTTTATCAGGCAATAGTCTTGAGTCTCTTAATTTATCAGGTGCTGGCTCACCTGGCCTTAAGTCTCTTGATTTATCAGGTGCTGGCTCACCTGGCCTTAAGTCTCTTGATTTATCAGGTGCTGGCTCACCTGGTCGTGAGTCTCTTGTTTTACCAAACTCTGGTTCCCTTGATCATCCTGTGAGTGGGTGTGAAGATACTATTGGAACTATTCAGCCTCTTTCTCCTCTTGGGGGTTAATTCGAATTAAAAGAATAATTAAGAATTAAAAATAATACCTTCTCATAAATTGTGAGAGGGTTTATTTTTCATAATATGGATTTTGATATTGGAATTTATATTAACATGTAAAAAATTTATATTAAATAAAAATTAATTGCAGATGAAAAATCATATTTGAAAAGAATAAAATAAAAATTTCAAAACTGAAATTAAAATTTATAAAAGGCAAAATATACCAATTATCAAAAAGACTACTTAAGTATTACTTGGGTAGCACAAAAATATAAAAAACACTACTTAAGAAATACTTGAGTAGTACTTTTAAGCTAAAAACGTTAAAGTAGAAATTTAAAAAATTATTGAACATTTAGAAAATAGAAATAACAAAGTGAGAAAGTAATAATTAGATATGCATGATAATTTAAGAGAAGTTAAGTCTCTCTTTTTTATGTTTTAATGGGACTTATACTTAAATCTAAATTAATTAAAGTTTTAATTCATCTAAACTTAACATTTTCCAACATTGACCAAAGAAGTATAATATGTACTTGTTTACGAAGTATACTGTTATTTCTGTAGGTGAATTAATACTAATACACTTGTATATATTACTTAACCCTCGAACAATTATGTAAAGACCACCTATAAATTTAAAGCTGTGTGATGTATTGGAAGACATTTCAGTTAATATAGTTAAATCATTAAGAACAAACTTACATATTAAAGAGCCTATACAAATTTCAACAATAGAATAAATTAATGGGAGTGATTGTTTAACACAAAATAATATAGAACCCATAATAATTATTATAAATATGTAGTGAGGCTTATAATTATAAAAAGTATTGTTAAATTTAGATAAGAGGCTAACAAGTATTTCTTCAATGTTGAATATATATGTAACATAACAAATATATATTAATAATACAATTTTAAATATAATTATGAATGGTAAAGTAATGTGTTTATATAATTGAATAAATATTGCACTTACTAATATGCTAAATCCAAAAGAGGTAAACACATAGAAATTAAAAATTGAATTCAAGTAGCAGTATACAATAAGTAGTCCCATAAGTATGAGCACTTCACACTTCAATAAATTAAATAAACTACTTAAAAGTGTTTTGTGCGGAATTGATTTAAGTATATGAAGTGAAATTTTACATATTTCTATAGCATATTTTATAAGCTCTTTGATATGCTCTTTTAAATATTTCATACTGGTTAAAAGAATAATACGCAGTGTAAGTTTTTTACATATAATATAAATTCCAAATATAATACCAACAATAATCATACAAGTTAAATATATTATAAATGCTTTTAATGAAACACTCATAATACCATCAATAATCATGTAAGCTAAATACATTATAAATACTTTTAATGAAACACTCATAAGACCTCCGACTAATAGTGCTATTTGAAAATTGTCATGATTTTTACATATATTTTTGGGGTTTTAAGTATTGGAATTTATTAAGTTTTTAAAGTAAAGCTTATTACTATTGATATTGATTGTAGAAATACCATTTAGAGAAATGCACTCCACATCAGCTTGGGTTAATTCTAGCTTGTAATCTGAATAATTTATTAATACGGTGTAAAAATACTTTTCATGCAATTCAAATTTAATTGAATCGGGGGTGAAATTAATTATATTACTTATTTTTAAATTGTATTTTTTAATAGTACCAGTGTTTTTTGCAAGTAATTTCAATCGGAATTCTTCAAATGACTCCCCATTGATACTAACATCAAGTTTTATTTCATCTTTATTATAGTCATTTAAGGTATACAAAGTACCATTAATATATTTATGACCAACTTGTTTAAATGTAGTGATTGTAAAATCGGTAGTTCTGTATTTAGCCATTTCTGAATTATTCATTAACCTCTCCTTTTAATTAATCATTAGTAATTTTTACGGTTATAATATCATAAAAAAGTCTAAAATACATCCCCCTTTTTGGGGTTTAGAGGGTTAAACCTTCTTTTTTATTTAGTATCATGAGATTTACATATATGGTTTAGGGGGTTTTCCAGTTTGAAGAGCTTTTACATTGTCTTACTTTAGGTTTTTCTAATAATTCAGGACATGTGTTTTTAATTTCTTTTAAAAGTTTGGGATTTAATTTAGAACCATATAAATTATATGCTTGTGATAATTGATTAATAGTAAGATTTTTTACACTTGCTAAATTAGTATTTCCTAAATTAGCACCTTTTAAATAAGTAAATTGTAAATCAGCATTTTCTAAATTAGAATTAAACAAATAAGCATTTTCCAAATCAGCCCCATATAAATAAGCATTTTTTAAATTAGTATTTTCTAAATTGGCATTTTTTAAATTACCACCCATCAAATTAGCATTTTCTAAATTAGAATTAGCTAAATTAGCATTATTTAAAATTTCTAGTCTTGATTCTATAAATTTGAGTACTTCAGTGTTAATATCTGGGTCAATAGACATATATCCCAATATACTTTTAACAGGAGTTAAAGGTTTAAAGATTTCAGGCTTAATAGGGCATTTCATACTTTGAGCGGTAATTAATAATGAATAGTCTTTATTATTTGGGTTTGAAATTAGTGAACTTATTGATGTGGAATACCTTGTTTGAATGTTACTATTGTTAGACTCGTATATTTGAGTGCTAAGACCCCATAAAGCTATATAAAGTGTAAGAACACCAATAAAAAATGTTGAGGGAGGCTTGTTATTTGAAGACTCGTTAGGTGGATTTATTTTTTCATAAATAAATCGTAAACTGCTGATGTTGTAGATGAAGTATATTAGCTTATATTCATATTTATGCTTTAATTTAAAGTTTTTAATGAGCCTGCGACGTGTAATGTTTAATTTTATATATTTTTTAATTAAGTATTTTAGCATTAAAGTTTTCTCCTAAGTTAAATTTAAATTTTAAGTAAAATTATAATATAAATTAGATAAATTTATAAAGGTAAAAGTCAAAAGGGGTATATGAATAATTAGTAAGGACTGCATTAGGAAGTAGTAAAGGAATGGGTTTAAAGAAAAGGATATTTATTCATTTTTATTTATAAACAGGTTAAATTTGACTAATGTTTACCATTAATAATTTATTAATTCAACACATAAATTTAAAGTAGTACTTACAAAAAAGGTAGTTTAGTTAACAGAAAATGTTAATCTTATTGAGAAATCAATAGGGGGTGTATTTTCTGTCCACTAAAGTACCTTTTTTGTTCAAATTTTTAGAAGATGCTATATTTACAACAATTTGTGGGTTTATTAAAAGCTTGAAGGGAGGTGTAATAATGAGCATTAAAAGAATAGATGACTTAATAATTACTATAGTAGTTATATTGATAATAACTGGTATAAAAATGATTTATGTAAAAGAGACAAGAGCCCAAATAGCAATAGTGATTAAATCGTATTTTAAATTATATCATAATTGGTATATAATAAAAAAAGTTAAATAATTTAAAATTAGTGATATGAGAGGGCTTGACCCTCTTTTATTTTTTATAGTTCTTACGGAGTAATTAGTGTTTTTATGATTTATATTAGTTAATTTTTACATAATGTTTTTATAGTTATTAGTAGATATGATATAAAAAAGATTGATAAAGTAAGTATGATGTATAAATAGATAGTGTATAGAGGGTTGATATATTATTAAGTTATAGTTATAATAAAATACAGAAAAAAGTAAACCATCTATTGAGAGTAGATGGTTTACAGAAAAGTCCTTAGCTTAGGGGCTTTTTGTCTTGATTAAACCAAATACTATTAATCCAGCTATTATCTCTATTAGTATCATATTGAAATAATTTAATGCATTATTCATATTATGTAACTCCTTTCAAATTAATTAAACACATACAATCATTATAGGTTATTACATGCGTTAGCTGTGTTACACCCATTTCATTATATTAAAAATTATTTAAATACCAAAATGCAAAATATAATAATTGACAATCATTAAAAATGAGCAGAATACATTTTTCTCAAATAACTAAAGCATTTGTAGTAATAAACGTTAACTTGATATTGACACCATGATTAATAATTTTACTTGTTAGTATAACCAATATAGGCACAGCAATTTTTTAATTCATTCATGTATAAATTCGAGTTTATATGGTGATAAAATATACAACAACTTAATATTTAATACAAAAAATAAGTATATAAGTTTAATATATTAAAGTCCAGCATGGATGTATATAAAAGGGATCGAATATAGTTAGGATTTTTAATAGTTTTTTATAGATTCATTTTTAGAATTTAGACACCATATTTAATTAATTTTTAATTTTAACCATTTATATAATATTTTCAGAATTTATGTTAGTTAATTTTTTACAATTATTGATTTACACATTATGTATTTATTTTCTTTTTATTTACACTAAATATAAACTACACTTAAACTTAATTTTCCAATTTTTAAGATTCTCATATAATTATTTACATATTTTTACATATAAGTTAAACATTTATTTCTTTAAATGTAAATTGTTTTTCCAATGATGTTAATTACATTTATTTAATTAGTTAACATAATTTCAAATAAAAGTAAAATCAATAAAATCATTTATTTATTCTATAGTATG
>CAJIBL010000158.1_pt1 | contig 14243 bp, 12 predicted proteins | sample 9199351 | NCBI WGS metagenome assembly CAJIBL01 (sample SAMEA7708304, study PRJEB35096) | sediment metagenome | biome: marine neritic benthic zone biome [ENVO:01000025]; feature: sediment [ENVO:00002007]; material: shallow marine sediment [ENVO:03000034] sea grass bed [ENVO_01000059] ...
AACCAAAGCCCCCGCTACATCAGCGCTCCGGTGAATTTGGCGCGGCAAACAACTGTGCAAATACGGAAACTTTCCGCCCTAATGCACTTATACGGAAACCCCATCTTGCCGCAGGCGGTATTGCCTTAATCTAAGGCTCGAAATCCGCCAGCCTCTCGATCTTAGCAATGTCCGCAATGGGTCGTCATCAGCCATTAAATATAGCTCATTCAGAATAATGATATAGGCGCCATATTGGCGTGTTAATTGTCCGGCCTAAGCTTAAGGCTGAAGTACACAACTGTACTCCTCTCCCCATATTCATGACTAGGCAACTTGGTTATTTCCTATACCTACTTTATTTAATAGAACACGCATATATTTACTATTTGTAAGAAACAAAGCAGCTCCCGAAAATATAACTGGGATTAATACCTTTGACCAACCGAACCCATAAAAATATAAATTTTGCATTACGATAGGATATCCTGACACGTAAGGTGGATAGATATACCTAGCTAGCTATAGCTAGCTATAGCTAGCTATAGCTAAAATGGAATAACAGACAACCACTATGTTAAGAACATACTTTGCCCAACTCTGGAAAATAAGATAGCAAATAGTTCCTGATAGTAAAAGAATTCCGTATATAGCGTACGCATAGGAAACAATTACCACCCACTCCTTTGTTCCACTAAAAAACGTAGATTCCTGACCTGTGAATAATTCCAAGTATATTTCCTGTGTAGCGGTTACTGAACACAAAAGACCAAACCATACAAAGCAAAACAGTGTCGCAGGTAATTTCTCTACTATTTTCATAGGGCCCCTAACGCCTGGCACACCAGCGTACAAACTGGAATGGCTTTTGTGAAAAAGTGTAGCGCAGCGAAACCTCGAAAGACACTGAGGTTTGGGCGTCTGCGTGGTGCCATTTGTTAGGCACTATTACCCACCTTTCTTTTTACATAGTGCGTAGAAAAAAGAGCTTCTATATTCTCGTTTCCTGATTTCGAAAACCTTAGCAAAGTAGACGCTCCCTTTCCCCACGATTTATAAACGGTTGCACTCGGCTTGAGATTACCCTTTTGGCTATTTCTTTTAATAGCACCCAAAACCAATTGAATCTTTTTGAGATTTACTTTTATCGCTTTCTCCAGATATGGGATCTTACGCATACGCCAATTTTCATAATCTTTTACATCTAGATACCCAAGCTTAATAAATATATTGACGGCGCAAATGTATCCTTTTTCTTGCAGCAGAGCTCCTGTTGCGTCGATGGCCTTTTTCTCAAGATCCAAGTTATTCATATATTTGATACTTAATGCTACTTCGTTTGACCTTGGCTGCCTAACATTTGAATCTACGTCCAACTGACGTATATCCCGCAATAGTATGCCAATAAAACATGTATTTTCAATTACCCTTTATAAATGCGACCAACTACCTTTATTTTCTTTAAAAACCACCGAAAATCACCCTTCACCTGCGGGATAGGTGTCTCCCTGCCTCCTAGATATCCGAAAGTTAGTAAACGCTAGCACACATGTATAAGGTCGCCGCCAAGTAAAAACAGCTTATAAATGCTGCGCTAAATTAGTTTAACGACGCAAAGGCGTCTGTTAATAAGCTCTGTGTTGACGAAGCAGAGGCCTTACCTATATAGCTTCATTTCTCCGCTTTCTGGCGCGTAAAAACTGATCGTCATATTTACGCGGAAAAGGCATAAACAAGTGCTTGTACTGGTAAGGCTTCAGCTCTTGCATCGCGTTGTAGCCACAGGCGCTAACTATTTTTTCCACCGATGCAAGGTCTATATTGTGTGGAACTTCGTTAATAAACTGGTCCACCTTCTGTGTTGGCTGAACCTGGCTGGCTACCACCCACTTAGGGTTGTTATTGTCTCGCTCAGCGCAGTCTTTGGCGTAAGCTAACAATTCATCCAACTCTTCTACACCTCCCGAGTGTATAAGCAGCCAGGCGCCCGGAAAGCGATGCTTTTCTTTTTGCGCATCATCATTGTTTGCTCCTTGCTGCGCTCCTTCTGGTATGAACGTGCTTGAAGCCAGTTCAATGGTACTTTGCTGTTGCGAACGCTCTGCAATAAAACTTTTCTGCTGCTCATGTAAATGATCGATAATAAAGACGCGCTTATACGCCCCAACGGACTTTAATTTATCGCCATATTTTGGCCAGTTTACATAGCGGGCAACATAGCACAGTTCCGCGTACTGCTCGTATTGCTGAATTTCCAGCTCACCGAGCAGACCGAAGGGAAAGGTATCCACCCAGAACTCGTCAAATTTTCCGGAGCGCAATAAACCCAGAATCGTTTGGTGGATTTCGAAAGGTTGCCTACTCAGGCTTTCAGGTATTTGAATAAGTTGGTTTTTGGTAAACAGTTTTGTTACCCAAGGGCAAGCGCTAAGGACTTTAATATTATCCAAACAGTTAAAGTGCTGCGCTAGCTTGCAGGCTCGAACCGCATGCCCAAGCCCCCCGCCCAGGGCATAGTACAGAATCATTTCGTTTGAACTAAAGAGCCTGGGAGTTCAGCAGCTCAGTAAAGAGAATTAACCGGTACTCCCATTTCGCCTCAGGTATGGCCAGCACTGTAAGATACTCCGGAGAAGCGCCACCACGAACCGTCATCAGCAATTGCTCGCCCAGCAAGACTTTAAAATCACTGCCTGAGGATTTTACAAGGGCAAGCTTTTTATCCCCGCGCATTAACGCATAACCAGCGCTCTTATGCTTTACTTTATAGGCTTTGTCCATTTCATTGTTGTCAGCTATTTTCAGCCCGTAGTCTTTACTTTTAAGCTTCCATAGCGTCTCGCCAGATATCGACTTCAGTTTAAAGCCCTTGTCAGAATCATTAACCTTTGCCATAAGGTAGCCACTGGCATTAAGGTATTTGGTTTTCCCTGACTTGGACACCTTACGCAGGTACTTTTTATTTCCAACGGTAAAGCCAGAATAATCACTAGCAACCCAGGCAAGGGGCTTGCCATCATTACCAATAATCTCTACATCTGCGCAGCACAATGATGAGGTTAATAAAAGCCCCGTTAACAGAACTCTAAACATGGTATCCGTCCTCCAAAAGAATCTTGATATAATTATCGGCTTCCTGCTGCTCGCTAAAGCGCGACTCTATTTTTTGATAAAGCGCCTCAGCCATGGCGCCACGTTTCGCAATACTCAGGCTCAGGGCTTTTTGCACCGCCTGCACACCCTCCGCCGGAGTCAAAGGAGGAAAAAGCACCCCCTCGTCAGCACTTTCCACTATGTCGAGTATGCCATCAACACCGCAGGCTAATACCGGAATTTTTAAACCACCCGCCTCTAGCAATACATTCGGCATGCCATCATAAAAAGACGGCAGTACCACCCAGTCACAGGCCAAATAATATTTGGGCATTTCGCTTCTATCTGCGAACGGTAAGGCCTGGTATTGAAAACCATCGTCCTCAAGTGTTTGCATTACCTGTTGTTCCATCTCGCCGCAAAAAAGTAAAAAACACTGCACTTTCTTCCCTGACTCTTTAATACATTGCAGAAAATAACTAGTACCCTTTTTATTTTTCAAAGCGCCGAAAAACCCCAGCACGATCAGCCCTTCGTTAACATTTTCTTTCTTCCAATGCTGTGCATACTGAACTTCGCTTTTTAAGGGGGACCAAAGCTCCAAGTCTATTCCATTGGGCGTATAATACGCTTTGGCACCGGGTATTAAACGTGTTACCCGTTGCTGTTTGGAACGGCTAACACAAAACACGCCTTTTGCCCCTTCGAGGGCATCCAGCAGCATGTCTCGCCGTTTGTAGGAAAACAGGGATATGTCGAAATCATTACCACGCAAGCACAGGTAGTAGGGCAAACTGAGTAAAGCTGAATAAACCTTGGCTGCACTCATCGGCACTAAGCCACCGAAAATAAGCATGCAATCCGCTTGCTCTGTATCGTAGTGCTGCTCCAGAAAACTCAGTGCCAGGTTCAAACTGTGAGGCAAATCGTCAAACAGGGGAACAGCCGTGTAAGTGCCCTGAATCTGCGTTTCCGTTTTAAAGGCTTTGCGCCGGTTGGTGAAATGAACAATATCAATGACAAGTCCCCGCTTACGCAAGCAGGAAACAATGCGATCACAGGATTGCGCCATACCACCCTTGCTGGGTGGATAGTTTTCAGTCAGCCAGAGTATTCGCATTAACTGTCGTAGAAGTCGTCTTCTCCGCCAGCGTAGTCAAACTCACCTGTGCCTTCATTGTCAAAACTCTCAAAGTCGCTGGCGACAAACAATGGCTCATCCGACGCGCCACGATGATGTTGCGAGTGAACATACCAATACCAACTACCGTAGTGATGCCGGTCAATCAGGTATTCATCCATATGATCGTTATCGTATTCCTGGGCAGGCGCACATTTCGGGCAATAACTCTGGCCATCTTCCGCCAGTGTGCTGTGCTGGTCACACAGGGCTATGGCACAGCGGGTACAAATGGCACTTGCTGGGCGCTTACAGGGGTGCTGTACAAAAAGGCCTGGGGTAAATAAACAGGTATTCATGACTTAACCGCTTTTAAATTGGCGTAAAGACCCTGAACTTGCTGCAGAAACTGCCTGTAGTCCGGCTCTTTTTCAACGCTGGATTTTTGTTTCGCCTTGGCTTTAACAACGACTTTGTTTGCTTGCTGCTCAACTCGGGCATTACCCGGTTTCCCTCCGGCTGCCGCATAACGCGATGATGGGGCGCTAAGCTTCAGCAGCGTAAGGTCCGTATACTTGTGTTTGGTTTTATGTTTTATTTTGCCTCTTGGGGTTCGTTTTTTGATATGGATAACGCGAACCTGCCTGACCAAACTAAAACTCAACTGCGAGCCATCACACAGCTTTGCAGAACAGCTAAACCAGGGATGCTGATAAATTTCGTATGCCCGTCCATAACGTTCTTTACGGGGAATTTTTTTCTTTAAGTACTGCTTATGTGTGGCTGAATCGCCCAGCAGCTTTAATTTGAAGCGAGCGGTGGGAAGCATCTCTTCCCGTAATATCGCGACTATCGGCAAAGCAAATTTTCGAATGTTATCGTTCAGGTCGTTTTTCCTGAGCGATTTAGCCACTAAAAACAAAATAATCGCCGCCAAAATCAACAAACCACCAAGGGCCGTTCCGGCATAAAATACGGAATTCAGAGTATTCGCTCTAATAATCAATGAAGCAATGGTAAGAATAATCCCAGTTGCCAGAAACCATCCACCGAAGGTTTTAACCCTCACTCTTTTTTCATCGCCAAGGCGATCAAACTGGGACACCTTGGCGAGAAACTTGGTTAACTTACCGGGGTGATAGTTGCCGTTCAGTCTTTTAGAACTCAGGAACTGCCGTTGCGGTGGCGTTAATGACTTGTAAAGCGTTTTAAGATCTCGGCTCATGGTCCACCATCTGCGAATAAATGGAATGCATTTGTTGTTTTATAGTCTGCCAGTTGTAGCGCGTGGCGATTAACTGCCTGCCGTTTTCCGCCAGTTGCTGGCAATCCGCTGGCGATTCAAATAAGTAGCGAATAAGCCGCGCCAGGCTCTGGGGCCGGTCTGGCTGGAACAGCCGCCCCGTTTGCTTGTCCTGCAATATTTCCCTAACAACCGGCAAGTCCGATGCTACCACCGGCGTGCCGCAGGCCAAAGACTCAAATATCTTGAGCGGCGAACAGCCCTGATCAATATTTCGGCTGCATTCATTCAATGGCGCAATGGAAAGCAGCGCACCTTTTATATAGCTGTTTAACTGTGGTTTTTCCAGCTGATGCCGCCAGATCACCCGCTCACCCAGTTCAAGGCGCTGCGCCAACTTGCAGTATTCCTTGCTTTGTTTTTGTCGGTTAGCACTAACTATCAACAAGTTTAGCGGTAAGTCTTTTAACGAAGCAAAAGCTTTAATGAGCGTATCAAGCCCCTGCCAGGGCTGCAAGGCACCAAAATAGATAATATAGGGAGAAGGGGGCAATTCGATATCATCACTATAAGCAGGGGCATGCTCCGCAGCATTGGGCACGACAAGCAGCTTTTGCGCCTCAACGCCACGCTGTAACAGGTTTTGTTTGATCACCTCCGAAGGCGTAATAATTTGATCAGCCTGCTCACAGCACCACAGTTCCAGCTTTTGTATTTTGTTGAGCGTGGCATCCGGGATACTGCTGTAACGATAAGGTAATTCAATGCTGGGAAAGCCATTGACTTCAAACAGGGTTTTGTAATTTCGCTTTTGCTGAAGTATTGCCAAACCACTCCAGATATCCCGAAAATGCGCTAACTGCAGAGCGGGTGCCTGCTCAATTTCAGCCGCCAGGGCGGCCGTATAGGCTGTAGCTCTCTGCAGATAATTGGGAATACTGGCACAGAAACGGCGTATTGCTATATTACCCTCAACTTCTCTCTCCACCAGCACCTTGTTTCCCAGTGCGTATAACAAGCCGCCCTGAAAAAAATCAAACAGCGATCCGGCCATATGGTGGATATGAGTTGAAGCACCTTTGCTGGTGGGGAATAAATCAAAGGCAGCGTAGAGGGAGTTATGTTTGTGTTTATCGCTCATATTTTCCGGCGGTATTATCCTGGCAATTAAATAGATTATCCTATCCATTTAATTGCGCGCCCTTGAAATACTGGCGTAAATGCGTGAATTTACATGTATTTCAACGGCTTGCACTGCCCTGCGGGCTATGGCGGCGCTTCCGTGCAGCGCCTGTTTACTTAACAATATAACTTGCCAGGTTAATAATATTCCAGGGCATTATGTTCAACTCGCAAGTGGATTATAGAACTCTACACTATCCTCAACCTCGCGATGTCTCACTCATCTGCCACGGCTATTTTGCTTGCCTGTTCAAATGCTCCCCCTCTGCCTTCATCTGCACAACTGTTAAGCTGGCGAGGTTTATGCCGGGTTAATTAAGCATAGCCCGAACATCCAATTTCGACGCCCAAATCAACATGCAAAGCCCTTCATACAACTGTACTCCCATTAGTAATGAAATATAAATGAAACTGAGCGATACTAGCGCGCGTTTGGCTAGGGCCAGACTGGTCCGCATAACAAAAGCCATGGATGTGCGAGTGCTCGTGACAGCGGCTTGGCGTTCCGTAAGGATTGTCGCTTTTTCACTCTCATCCTGAAACTGAACTCAATGATCAGTTCGTTCGTAAAGATTGAGTTATTTCAACTACCACTGGAGTGCCCTGTGATCACTAAAAAGTATTTGGCTGCATTGGCTGTTAGCTGCGCAAGCGCTGCGGCTTTCTCTTCCTCAAGCGGCGGCGTGAGTGAGAAGCAAAACAACTACTCGCTTCCTGCCAGCTCAACAATGCCCACCCAGGTGTTTTGGGGGGACTCTCATCTGCACACAGGTTTATCCCTGGATGCAGGCCTGTTTGGCAACACACTAACGCCCGATGACGCCTACCGCTTTGCGCGTGGTGCACAGCTAAAGTCTTCAACCGGCCTTCCTGTAAAACTCTCCCGCCCGCTGGACTGGCTCATTGTTACCGACCATACCGACCTCATGGGTATCGCCGCAGATATCAAAGAAGGCGCGGCCAATATTGTTGAGGTTCCTAAAGGCAAGGAATACTACGAGGCCTTCCAAAAGGGCGGCAAAGCCGCTGGAGAGGCAGCCTTTGACTTAATTGCCAATTTTTCGCAGATGACCTTACCTGAATCCTTCATAGAGGATTACAGCCCGGGCTCAAAGGTATTCGGTAGTGTGTGGGAAGAAATCGTAAATACCTCCGAAAAATACAACGATCCAGGCTTGTTCACGGCGTTTATTGGCTTCGAGTGGACCTCGGTACCCAAGGGTTTCAACCTGCACCGCAATGTAATTTTGCGAGATAGCGCGAAAGAGGCACTGCAGGTACAACCACCCACCACCCAGCCCCCTACCGGCAGTACAGACCCGCTCACACTGTGGGCCTGGCTGGAAGACTACGAGAAAAAAACCGGTGGCAGTGCCTTCGCTTTTGCCCACAACGGCAATTTATCCAATGGCTGGATGTTCCCCACCGAAGGCACTTATCATGGTGGAAAAGTGGACAAGAATTACGTGCAGCTGCGCGCAAAATGGGAGCCTCACTATGAAATCACTCAGATAAAAGGCGATGGTGAAGCCCACCCCTACCTTTCCCCCGAAGATGAATTTGCCGATTACGAAAACTGGGATGTGGGTAACCTGGACATCAGCGAGCTCAAGAAACCGGAGATGCTCAAAGGCGAATACGCTCGGGAAGCCCTTAAGCAGGGCCTGTTACTTGAGAAAAAACTGGGCACCAACCCCTACAAGTTTGGTGTAGGTGGTGCAACAGACAGCCACACCGCGCTGGCCACCGCCGATGAGGATAATTTTTTCGGTAAAGCCGTAAACGTGGAACCCGCCAAGGAACGCATCAGCCACCCCTTTGTCTCCAACGACCTGGGGGCATTTGAGGGTTACACCCTGGTCGCCTCTGGTTACACCGGAATCTGGGCCCACGAAAATACCCGCGAAGCGCTGTTCGATGCGATGGAGCGTAAAGAAAGCTACGCAACCACCGGCCCCCGCATGACAGTGCGCTTTTTTGGTGGCTGGGATTATGAAAAAGACGATATTTTCTCCAGTAACCCAGCTACCATCGGCTATGAGAAGGGCGTACCCATGGGTGGCGACCTGAGTAAAGCAAAAGGCAAGAAAGCGCCCTCCTTTATGGTTTATGCCACCAAAGACCCGGAGAGCGGCAATCTGGACCGTATCCAAATCATAAAAGGCTGGCTGGATAAAAAAGGCGAATTGCACGAAAAAGTGTACGACATTGCCGTATCCGACGGCCGAAAAATCGATGCCAAAGGGCAGTGCAAAACACCGGTAGGCAATACCGTTGACCTTGAAACAGCCACCTGGAGTAACAGCATTGGTGACAGCCAGCTGGCCACGGTATGGACAGACCCGGACTTTGATAAAAAAGAATCGGCCTTCTACTACGCGAGAGTACTGGAAATACCCACCCCCCGCTGGGTGCTCTATGACAAGGTAAGGCTCGGCGCAGAGGTTCCCGCAGAGGCCGAGCTGGTCGGCCAGGAACGCGCTTACACTTCACCCATCTGGTATACCCCTTAAAATTTCCGCTACACAAGCTCAACCAGAAATCGTTCTCTGGTTGAGCTTTAATCACTATGAAAAAAATATACTCAGAACCCCTTATCCACTTTCTATTGATTGCGCTCTTTTTTTTCCTCGCTTACCAGGGGCTGAACCCGCTACAAGCAAACGAGCAAAATATTGCCGTAAGCCAGGGGCGCATCGCGCAACTTAAAAACAGCTTTATAAAAACCAACAATCGACCACCACGGGAAAAAGAGCTCGACAACGCAATAAAGGCCTACGCATTAAACGAAATATATCTGCGTGAAGCCCGGTCACTGGGCCTGAACAAAAACGACAGGGTAATTGACCGTCGCCTGCGTCAGAAAATGGAATACCTGCTGGACGATATGGCAGCAACGCGCAGCCCCAGCAATGAAGATTTGACACGTTTTTATCAGCAAAATAGTCACCGCTATTTAGCGCCCGCACGCTATAGCTTCTCGCAGGTTCTTATTTCCGGCGACAGACCCGAACGGGAACTGCAAGCGGTGCTTGCCAAACAGCAGCAGGCTATTACCGCAGGTAAAGCGCCGCAAGGCGATATTCACCTTATTCCAGCCCAATACACTAACAAAAGCCCCCAGCAAATTGAGCGACAATTTGGCGATGGCTTTAGTAAGCAACTGGCGGGTTTAAAACAAGGTGAGTGGAGCGGGCCGTTAAAATCGGGGCTGGGCCTGCACTTTGTATTGATAGAAGCCTACGCGGAAGAAAAGCTAAAACCTTATAGCCAGGTGGAAGACGAGGTGTTATCCGACTGGCGCTATGAAAATGCGCGCATATTCAAGGAGAATTTTGAACGCGAACTGCTGGCCCAATACACCATAGAAAGGCAAACGGTTTTGGGGGCTGAACACGAATGAAACTACTCTGTGGGCTGCTGCTGTCAATATTTTGCACAGTGTGTGTCGCCGATGACTCCCGCCCCGCTTCGCTCACCCTTGCTGCACTCAATGGCGAGGACATCGCGCCAACACATTTCGAAGTGGTGTGGAAAGTCCCCTACAAGGGAAGACAAATTCCCGCACTTAGTGTCGAGTTTGATGCTGCCACCAAGGCCATCAGCCCCAAACGAATTTCAGATGAATACAATACCGTGGTCAAACGCTGGCAAATAGAGCGCGCAATAGGTTTAGCCGGACTAGAGATCACTATAAACGGTCTGGAAGGTAGTAGTTACCAGACCTTACTGCGCGTCGTGTCTGGCGAAACGGGCACCCTCACCGCAGTACTCAACACGGAAAACACCCGCTACCAAATCCCTGCGCTACAGCAGCCGGTTTCCGACAACATCATCATTGCTTATACGGTACTGGGTTTTGAGCACATTCTCACCGGCATCGATCACTTGCTATTTGTCTTTGCGCTGGTACTGTTAATTTCAAATATTCGCACGCTGCTGCTAACCATCACCTCGTTTACGGCAGCCCACAGTATTACGCTTATCGCCGTAAGCCTGGGTTGGATGCAAGTACCTGGGCCACCGGTTGAAGCCAGTATTGCGCTGTCTATTATTTTTCTGGCTCGCGAGTTAATTGCGCTGGAAAGAGGCGGAAGCAGCCTTGCGGCACGTTTCCCCTGGCTGGTTGCGTTCGCATTTGGTTTGTTACACGGGATGGGCTTTGCCGGTGCTCTGAGTGATATTGGCGTACCCGAGCAAGAAGCCATTGCCGCGCTGCTGTCGTTTAATATTGGCGTGGAACTGGGTCAACTGCTATTTGTGTGTGTTGTGCTGCTGGCCTTGCAGCTAGTAAAGAAAATACCTATACCCGCCTGGAGCAGGCTTATTCCCGCCTACGGTGTTGGCAGTATCGCCTCAATCTGGCTGCTGCAACGCTTAATGAATTTTTAATCGCTGCTTATAAAAATGATTTAATTATGAACCTACTACGCCAGCCTCTGATCCACTTTCTGCTTCTGGGTGGCCTGCTGTTTGTCGCCTTTGAGCTTATTAACAGTGAAGCCGAAAATGACAACCCACGTAAAATCAGGGTGGATCGTGAAATGCTGTTGGAATTTATGCAGTACCGCAGCAAGGCTTTCAATGCTCAATCGTTTTCTCAAAAACTGGATGCCATGCCCCTCGCAGAGCGCAAGCGACTGATTGACGACCTGGTTCGGGAGGAGGTGTTATTCAGAGAGGCCAAATCGCTGGGCTTGGAAAACGATGATTACATTATCAAGCGCCGGCTGATTCAGAAGCTGGAATTTATTACCAAAAATTTCAGTGAGCTGGCCGTCGACATCGATGAAAAAGCACTCGAAGATTATTATCAGCAAAACAAGCAAAAATACTATGTTGAGCCCAACTTAAGCTTTACCCATGTGTTTTTTTCCCACCAGCTTCACGGCGAGCAACAGGCGCTGGAGCTTGCCAGCACACTGCTCAAGGAATTTACCGCCAAAGGCGTGAGCTTTGCCGAAAGCCTGGAGTACGGCGACCGTTTTTTGTATCACAGCAACTATATTGAGCGCTCTGCCAGCCTGGTGAGTTCTCACTTTGGCCAGGCGATGACCGACAAACTGCTGGCACAGCAAAGCAACGAAACACGCTGGCAGGGCCCTTTACAATCAGATTATGGCCAGCACCTGGTAATGCTGGTAAAAAATACCCCGGGGCATTACCCAAGCCTTGCTGATTTGCGTGAAAACCTGACAGACAATTTGCGCCGGCAGGAAATCCAAAAGCGCAATGAACAAACGCTGCAGGCGCTGGTTAAGGCCTATGAGATAAGCGTCGAGCAAGCACTGCTTGAGGCAAAGGTACCTCTAGCCCAGGCAACTCCGGTAGGGGAAAGCACACAATGACAGCATGCAAAAAAACGCTGTTGTGCTGGCTAGTGCTGCTTTCATGCCTTGCCACACCCGGCTTTGGCCACGAAGCCCGACCCGTTTATTTTCAGCTACAGGAAACACTCAGCACCGAAAGCCAAAAAACACTTTTCCTGTACCAGATTAACTGGCAAATACCGCTCTCGGTACCAGACTTCACCCTTCCCAGCCTGGAGCTGCCCGCGTTCTGCACAGCACAGACCAAAGCGCTGCTAAGGAAGGAAAGCGATGCTTACGTTGGCAAGCAGCTCTACCACTGCAGCCAGGCTCTGCCGGGTAACGCGCTGATACTGAGCTTTCCTGCTGTGAACCCCTCCGTTACCACGCTTATTCGTTTATCACTGGCTAATGGACAGCAGTTATCACAGCTGATGAAACCTGGAGACAGCCAGTGGCAAGTACCTGCACGGGAAAATACCTGGAGCGTTGCACAGGATTACACCCTGCTGGGTATTGAGCACATATGGGCGGGCATCGATCATTTATTGTTTGTCGCCTGTCTGATTTTTATTGCCAGAAGCCACCGGCGCATTCTTATTACTATAACCGGCTTTACTGTCGCCCATTCCATCACCCTTTTTCTCGCCACCCTGGAATGGGTGCAGCTGCCAGTGCCGCCGGTGGAAGCCGCGATTGCCCTGAGCATTGTATTCCTCGCCCATGAGATCGCCGCAAATAATGATCACTCCTGGACTTTCCGCTTCCCCATTGCCGTGTCTGCCAGTTTCGGCCTGCTGCACGGTTTTGGTTTTGCAGCGGTACTCGGTGAGCTGGGCTTACCACAAACAGAGCTGGGCACAGCCTTGCTGTTTTTTAATATTGGTGTAGAGGTGGGGCAATTGTTGTTTATCGCAAGCCTGCTGTTACTCACTATAATTACCACCGCACTCTATAAAAAAATCACCAAAATCGAATACAGCACTACACTTCAACAGCTGCAAACACCTGCCAGCTATGTTATCGGTACTATCGCCAGCTATTGGATGATTGACCGAATAGCGGGTTTCTGGTCATAGATTTATCACTTAATCCACGCGTCCCCTTAAGGAGCACAGCATGAAGATACTATTAACACGGCAATTAAATAGAATTTCCTATCGATTTAAATGCGTGAATTTACTGGTATTTCAAAGGCTTACATTGCTCTGCGGGCAATGGCGGCGCTTCCGTGCAGCGCCTGTTAACCTAACAATAACTATTGCCAAGTTAATAAAAATAAAACACGCAACACTGTTATCTCTGCTTGCCTTTAGCAGCATTGCACTAGCCGAGACGCAACTGTTCTGGGGTGACACTCACCTGCACACATCCTACTCGCCCGACGCCTTTCTAATGCAGAACCGCAGCGCCGACCCGGATACGGCTTATGCCTACGCCAAAGGCCTGCCGGTTGTGCATCCCTACCACAGAGCGCGCATTCAAATTGAAACGCCGCTGGATTTCCTGGTCATTACCGACCATGCGGAATTTATGGGCGTGGTACCGATGATTCTGCAGGGTGATCCTCTGGTGGCCAATACCAAAACGGGTAAGCGCTACCAGAAAATGATGGCTGAAGGGCGCGAAATAGAAATGTTTGGCGAGCTGATTGCACAGGTAAATAAAGTCGAACCGGCCAACCCGGACTTAAATAACGAAGACATTAATCGCAGTGTCTGGGGCAGCATTATGGCCGCTGCAGACCGGCACAATGAACCGGGTAAATTTACCGCGTTTATGGGTTGGGAGTGGTCCTCAACCCCGCAGGGCGCCAACCTGCATCGCATTATTATGATGAAAGGCACCAAGCAAAATGGAGAAAAATTCCTGCCCTATTCCTCCCTGGATTCAGATAAACCGGAGGATCTCTGGGCCTGGCTGGACAAAACCACCAAAGCCTCTGGTGCAGATTTTCTCGCTATCCCCCACAACTCCAATATCAGCCAGGGCCGAATGTTTCCTTTAATGAATAGTAATGGTGAGCCCGTCGACAATGCCTACGCTCAAACACGCATGCGCTGGGAACCGGTGGTGGAAATGACACAAATTAAGGGTGATTCCGAAACCCACCCAAAGTTGTCTCCCAACGACGAATTCGCGGATTATGAGACTTATGACCACCTGATTGCGGTTGAAGGTGCGGAAACCGAAGCCATGTTCAGCGAAGGCTTTCTCGGTTCACTCAACAAGAAGGATCGACAAGCTGTGGAAAGCTATGAGCCTTACGTTGCAAAGGCTGGAGACTATGCTCGCAGCGCCTTGCTGCGCGGCTTGG
>CAJIBL010001118.1_pt1 | contig 13987 bp, 8 predicted proteins | sample 9199351 | NCBI WGS metagenome assembly CAJIBL01 (sample SAMEA7708304, study PRJEB35096) | sediment metagenome | biome: marine neritic benthic zone biome [ENVO:01000025]; feature: sediment [ENVO:00002007]; material: shallow marine sediment [ENVO:03000034] sea grass bed [ENVO_01000059] ...
AACCGGGAGATCCTTCACTCCAAGGTCGGCTGTCACCTTACTTGCTTTGTGGGTATTATCGATATCGAAACTCTTGAGATGCGTTACGTTGTTGCCGGGCATTTGCCCCTGCCCGCGCTCATCGCGGGTGGCCGCGCCGAGTTTCTGGAAGGCAAGGGCAAGCCGCTTGGGATTTTTGAAGATGCCGAGTGGGACGTGAACGTAATACAGTTACCCCAGCACTTTAGTTTGGTGATCTTTTCCGACGGCGTGCTGGAAGTGCTACCGCCCCAGGACCTGATCGAAAAGGAAGAGTTTCTGCTTAAGGCATTGGCGTCTCAGTCGCCGACATTGTCGCGAGAAACCCGGGATGCCGAAGAGGTTGAAACCGTGAGCCAGGCCTTAAAGCTGAATAATCTTGAAACAGTGCCCGATGACATTGCTATATTGATGATTAAGGCCTTTTGAATTGCACTTCTCCAGAGTATGTCCCGACAGGCAAAAGCGGTATACTGCGCCGGCACAGAAGTACACTTCATGGAAAATGCTTACAAAAGCCTGAAAACAGTCAGCTGGAACGGGCCAAAGTAAAGGGCCAGCTGTTCTCGGCATCAGAGAGAGAAGTATGAGTTCTGGAGAAATTAAAGTAGCGGAGCACCAGGGTGTGTTCGTTATAAAAATGGAAGGGGATGTGCGCCTTACCCTGTGTTTGTCGTTTGACGACTTCATAGAGCGCATGTTCAGTGCACCGGATTTCTGTTCGGTGGTATTCGACCTGTCTGATGCTCTGGCCATAGATAGCACCACCCTTGGGCTTATGGCGAAAATATCCATAAAAGGCCGCCAGTTGCACTACAAAGATCCAACTGTGGTATCCAGTAACCCGAGCATTACACGATTACTGGCATCAATGGGCTTTGAGGACATCTTCACCATAGTGGATGACCCCGCCGTAGTTAGTGGTTCCATCGCAAACCCGGTAGTTACCCTGCCAGAAGATGTTACCGATGAAGCCAGAGTGCAGGAGCGAGTACTGGAAGCCCACCGCTTGTTAATGGCCATGAACGACGCCAATCACGATACCTTTCGCGAATTGGTCAGTACCCTGGAGAACACCACCCGGCACTAGCAGCTTCGTATTTGTTCTGTACCAACACCGGGAACTTGTTGGTAGGCTACATTATTAGGGCTAATTGATATTCCCTGGAGTAGTTTTATGGCCTACTTGAGGCACCTTTTAAACGGCAACACTGTCACCGTCTACGAGCTGGGTGAAAATACCCTGCTGGGGCGCAGTATGGAGTGTCCCATAAAAATTGAGGACCCCACCGTCAGCAGTCGGCACGCCAGCATTGAAAAGTTGAACAATGGCTGGAAGATGGTTGACCTTAACAGTACCAACGGCATTATCGCCAATGGTGTGAAGGTTTCCGAGGTCATTCTGGAGCCCGGGGTGATTGTTTCCATTGGTACCCATGAATTTGAGTACCTGTCCGAACTGCCCAACGACCTGGAGAGAACGCTTAAAATCAAGAAGAGCTGGATACCCGGCGTGTACTTCACCGAGTAGCGTTTACATCAAATCCACAATAAAAAAGAGAATCAGAATTCGCCCATGCAGGCCAAGACACTTATTGCCTTCCTTGCCAAGCTGAGCCTAAGAGCATGGGTACTGATTATTGGCGTTCTTCTGGTATTGCTACCGGCCAGCTTTATCCGCTGGACAGCCCCTCTGAACAAGCCCATATTTTTTCTCAGCAGTTATTTAGTTGAAGCACCCAAAGGCGGTGCCAATATAGGTCTGATCAAAATTCCTGACTCAGAACTCAACGCCTGGCAGCAAGATATAAACAGTGCAGGCAAACTTGGCGCATTGCTTTCCAACATACTTCACAGTTCAGATGCAACAGTAGGGCTGTTGTTACCCGGAACTCTGAACCTGGAGCAGGGAGCCGCCGACGATCTGTTGCAAAACATAGCAAAAGCCAAGGGTAAGCAATCAGAACTGGCAAAAGAGCTGGTTAGCCGTAAGCAATTGCTGCTGGATACCCTGCGCAGCAAACGGGTTGTGGTGGGAAGTTATTTGGGTTTGCGCTCCAGCCAGGAGCCCCTGGCGATGCAACCCGGTGCACTTGAAAAACTGGCGGGCCCACTGCGCAACTGGTTTTGGCCTGCCACTAAAATGGCAAAGCTCGCAGAAGAAAGTTATTTACCCCGGCCCGAGCTGAACCACTACCCCTTATTTCCAGCCAGCAGCAGTGAACGACAGCTGGTTACTTACCTCGGTGATGAATTCAGTTACGGCGATTTTATCAGCTACTTTTTATTCGCTGCCGCAAAATCAGCGGGCCAGGCCAGCGACAATAACCCCTGGTCTTTTTTCTGGCAGCGCGACCGGGGGCTAACTCTGGGTGACCGTATTGTCGATACCTCCCCCCAGGGGCGCCTGTTAACCTTTAATACCGCCAGTGAGCGGCTTACCCCCTTATATAACGTTATGTCCCTGGAAGAAGGCCTGGCGCGAGGCGCATTTCCGGATTACGTGCTTATTGCGGGAGAATCCTCTACTCAACTGCAGCAGGTCGCCAATGCCAGTTACAGCCTCATCAATGATTATCTTGCTTACCAGCCCTGGTGGTTTATTTGCGTAAGCAGCGCCATTTTTCTGTGTGCTACGGTGTTGCTGGTGTTCCTGGTGCCCAGGTTGTCATTGATCACAGCTTTGCTGAGTGTGCTCATTGTTTTGCTATTGATGTTAATCAGCCAGATTGCATTGGCGGTAAGTAAAGGCTGGTGGTTACCCATGGTGGGTCACGGTTTGTGGTTGTTGGCGAGCTTTGCGTTGGTGCGTATCTGGAAAGGCTATAGCGAGCATATGCAATTACTGCAGGGCCGCGCCGACGAGGCGGGAGTCTATCTGGCCGAGCAATATATGGAGCAGGGGCAACTGGACGATGTGCCCGAAGTATTAAATGGCTGTTCTAGCTGTAAAGGTGTGCTGCAAAAATACTACGAGCTTGGATCGGCCTACGCCACCAATAGCCAGTATGAAAAAGCCATAGAAACCCTTGAGCTGTTAAAGGGCAAGCAAAAAAACTTTCGCGACACTGAACAAAAAATTAAAACGCTGCATAACATGCTGGCCGCTCCGGCGAAGACCCTGCACGACGTAGTGGATGTTGAATCCACAGTAGTGATAAATTCCGAAAGTATGCGAAATAAAGTGCTTGGCCGCTACCAGGTTCAGCGGGAGCTTGGCCGCGGTGCCATGGGCATAGTGTACCTGGGCTTTGATCCAAAAATTGCACGCCGGGTAGCCATAAAAACGCTGCGCTTCAACCAGTTCCAGCCGGACCAAATAAACAACCTTAAGGCACGCTTTTTCTGCGAGGCAGAAGCCGCAGGCCGCCTGAGCCACCCCAATATTGTATCCGTTTACGACGTGGGTGAAGAAACAGACCAGGCCTTTATCGCTATGGACTACGTAGAAGGCCGGCCACTCTCGGCATTTGTTAAACAGAATAACCTGTTGCCGCCTTTTGAAGTGTACCGCCTGATAGCCGACGTAGCCGACGCCCTGCAATATGCCCACGGCAACCAAATTGTACACAGGGATATAAAACCCGGAAATATTATGTACAACCCCGCGCCCTATCAGGTAAAGGTTACAGATTTTGGTATTGCCCGCCTGGTGGACGACTCAAAAACAAGCACCGGCGAAATACTTGGCAGCCCGCTGTATATGTCGCCCGAACAATTAAAAGGCAAGAAGGTCAATCACTCAGCCGATATATTCAGCCTGGGAGTCACTTTCTATCAATTGCTTACCGGTAAACTACCCTTTGCCGGTGATAACCTTGCCAGCCTTACCTATGAAATAATTCACGGTAAACATAAAGGCGCGAGAACAGTACGTAAGGAGCTACCCGCAAGTGCTTCGCGCATTACCAACCAATGTCTGCAAAAAGATGCCGCCGACCGATACGAAAGCGCCGCAGAACTGGCAATGGTGTTAAAGAAAACCATTAAGCGCGACTTTGCCCACGAAGCCCGTAAAGCGGGCATGTTATAAATTACCTACATCGGAGCTTAGGCCATGGCCATACTTGCCCAATTAGTGGATGACGTAGTTGTTCATAAATTTGAACTTAACGAAAACGGTATAACAATGGGCCGTCACCCGGAAAACGGTATCGTTATTGACGACTCTGCCGTAAGTTCACACCATGCAGAACTTATCGTACAAGCCAACGAACACTTTCCCGACTACAAAGAAATTTATTTGCAGGACAAAGGCAGTACCAACGGCTGCTACATTAACGACTTGCGCATACACGGTAAGCAGCGTATTCACCATAACGACGTGATTCGCCTGGCTTGGAATAAATTTAAATTTATTGATGACAAAGAAGCCGAGCTGGAAAAAACCGTGCATATGCTGAATAAAACCCTTTAAGGGCGCGCTGCCGTTATAGAGTAAATCCGTCGCACCAATCTCAGGCAAAATCCTTGCTGATGCCTTGTTGTAAAGGTTTAAGCTTATTTTATTGCTGTCCCATTAACTATTTCGTGCAAGTACCTCCCTGTAAGCTCTACGCCAGCATCCATCGGCAACTGCTCCTGCGTTGCTCTAATAGGCGCCATCCGTGGCGCGATCGGCAACTGCTCCTGCGTTGCTCTAATAAACGCCACCCATGGCGCGATGCTGGTGAAGGTAGCAGTAACAAACACCGAATCCATGTTTTCATGCTTTGTGGGACAGCAATGAGCTCATTTTGCAGCAATTATTTGCTTCCAATGCTGGCAATAACGGGCCCCGCTCCCCGCAAGTGCTGCCCGTATTTGTAAAAGATTACATTTTTCAAATGTTTTCACTATCAACCTTAAATTTTTAATAAATTATTCCTGTTTTATTCCCCCGCGTTCTATGATTTAATTTAGCATAAATTAATAAACGGAATTAGCACGTGCACTAGGAAAGCCTGCTGTGGGGTTCGGGAGTATTCCCGTCCTATAAGTCAATGTACTCTGGTTGGCCCCTTCATCTAAACCGGTAACCCTGTCTATTTCAAGGTGAGGTGTTGTTGATGTTGAGCGCTAATAATCTTCATGCTGCAAAGAAGAAATCAGGTGGGGCGATAGGTACTCGAACAACCCGTACAGAGTGATACGATATTATTATAATTTTAGGCTGTTAATTTATAGTGATGATGTAAAAAAACAGCTGTTTTCAACAGGCTGCTAGGTTAGCCAAGCCTGTTGTGTGTGATTATGGTAGCTTGAGACCGGGCCAATTCAAGGTTCAGAGTTTCGAGCCACACGCCGTTGACTAAGGCCTGCCTCGTGAGACAGGTGAGGAGTTTCTGTGATTTTACCCATTGATACCCTCTTAGCGCCACGGCAAGTTCCCATTTCGATAAAACAAGGATGTGAGCCTACCAATATTAAAAACAATACATTTAAAGCGGTTATTAAAGAGTGAACACTGTTTCTGGAAGTCCAGAAAAAGTGTTAAAAGCTCTGTGCCTGTGTACACCTTGTTCCACAAAAGGTGTTCATGATGGTCCAGAATATGTGCGTGACTAAAATATGCTGTGGCTCGTTACTTGTTGAATGTTTACTGCCATGGCTTGGGGCTATACAATTTCTCCATCGTGAGTTTAGGGTGGTGATGCTTTGCCAGCAGAAATACCCAGGCTGGTTCTTTTAAATTTGAAGGTCTTAATTATGATTTCAGGGTTTAGACTTTACGGAGTCTTGGTGTTTTGCTTTATCAAGTTGCTTTTGCTGTCTGCAGTAGCACAATCTGCAACATTGACTATTAACCCGAGCGGTACTTCAACAACCGGGAGCTTTACGGTCAAGGTATCTAATGTATTTACCTATAAGATTTATGAGAAATCTGGCGGTGCCGGTAGGTGGGTGCTTTGGAAGAGTGGAGACTACTATAACACGGGGCCATTTTCTAGGACTAAGGACGACGGAATATACTACTACAAGCTTGTAAATTATCAGCAAAACGGAAGTCAAGAGACTCCAATCACCAAGTCAATAACTGTTTCTATCCCCAAGCCAACACCGGGTACCCCTGTGATCACATTAGCATCCAAAGACAATAATGGGTCTTATTTAGTGAAATGGAGTGCTACATCAAATGCAATGACATACCACTGGTCCGAAAGAAGTCCCAGCGGAAATTGGAGTTCAATAACAGAAACCGGTATTACTCAGGTACAAAGGAATAGTAGATCCGATGGGATATGGACCTATCAAGTATCAGCTTGTAATGGCAGTACCTGTTCACCCCCATCGGCTCACAAGTCTATAAACGTAGCACATGCGCCGAGTACGCCCGTTTCACTTGGAACTCCTTCGCTCAATGATGGGGATTTCAAGCTGGACTGGAGTAGCGGAGGTGGAACAATTTCTAAATACATTATTGAGCGTAAAAAAAACTCAGATTCATATAGGTACTACCGTTCTGTTACTTCTTCTTATGCAAATATTAATGATCCCAATGCAGGCACTTATCGTTTCAGGGTTAAGGCATGTAATTCATCAACGGGCTGGGATTCGTGTTCCGGCTGGGCTTACACCAATAACATAACGGTGGCTAAACCAACTTCAGCCCCTACAATCAACATGGGTGCGTCGAGTGATAACGGTAGTTTTTCACTGTCATGGGGAGCGATAAGTAACGCTATTTCCTACAAGCTCGAAGAGAACGTGGTGGGTAGTAGTAGCTGGAATACTATTCAAAATTCCGGCGTGCGATCCAAGTCCTTTTCCGGTGATAATGCAAAAGGTAGTAATACATATCGTTACCGTGTCAGCGCCTGTAATAATGTGGGGTGCAGTTCGCCATCAGCGATAGATGCTATTGATGTCGCGCTAAAACCTGGTATGCCCTCAAATATCGATACGGCCCCCACCAACGATGGTGACTATCGAATCTCCTGGGTTGCATCCTCGGGATCAGTGTCAAAGTACATTTTTAGTTACGAAAATTCAGGCGTCGGTAATTGGACTTCTATTGACCGGGGGAGCAACCTTTTCGTCGATTTGAACCTTCCTGCTGGCACTTATAGGCATAAAGTTAAAGCCTGCAAAGTGGTCGGAAACAACACCAATTGTTCTAATGAAAAGTTCTCGGGTAATACGCTAGTCGCAATTCCTGCTGCCGTGCCTGAGTTGAGAGTTGCTGAAAACGATAGTGATGGCGACTATAACGTAAGCTGGGACGACTTGCCCAATACTACCCGATACGAACTGCAACAGAATGTTAATGGCGGGCTTTTCTCTACTATCCAAAATAATAGTTCGACCGGTGAAGTATTTAGCGGGCAGAGTAGTCGACGTTATGGCTACCAAGTAAATGCCTGCAACAATATTGGCTGCACAAATTTCTCTGCCCCCAAGTATATCAATGTCGCTAAAAAACCGAGCGTGCCACCATCGCTCAATGCGCCCAAAGTTAGCAATGGCAACACGCCGTTAAGTTGGACTGCTGCAAGCGGTGACATAGGTTACTACGAATTGGTTTACAAGCGTGAAAATGCTTCGCAGTGGGAAAATGGCTATACTGGCTCTGGTTTAACTACAACACTAAGTAGCCTTGCTTCGGGTGTTTATGACCACAAAGTAAGAGCCTGTATTAATGTTGGAGGTAATTTGGCTTGTTCCTCTTATCGAAGTTCCCAGAAAACCAAGGTGGTCAAACCTGTAGTTAATTCCTACAGCTATGATGCGCTAGGGAGGTTGGTGCGTGTGGAAGAAGATGCTAGTGTGCAAACTGTTTACTGTTACGATCCCGCTGGCAACCGAGTTTTGCTCAGTGCAAGCGATCAAGGTGGCGATTGCCCTGAGCCTGCTCATCCTGGTACTCCGACAGGTTTAACCATTAATACACCAGCGCCGAATATGTATATTGCAAGTTGGGATGTGTCTGCTGGAAGTACACACTATATCTTTAAGTATACGGCTGAAATTGGTGAAACAACCATGATACTTGAGGGTGGTGATACAGCTGAAATTACCATTGATAAAGATCCCCACGCCTACCCACCAATTTATATACAAGCGTGTAATCCTTTTGGTTGTGGTGGTCAAGCTAGCTTCTAACGCGAAACACTTACTAGATTAAATGTTGCTCGCAAATAAACTTACAAGGTTGAATGATGAAATTCGTTGCTTTTGTTAAAAAACGCCCTGCATCAAAGGCTCGCTACAAAATGAATAGTGTATCCGAAATTATCCAGTTGGTATTTCCACGAAGTGAACCCCTATGTCTTAATAAGCATAAACACTTAAGTAGTTTCAGGGCTTGTAGGGATCGAGCGTTTGAACCACTTAATTTTGTGTTTGATAAGTCGAAGCAAAAGTATTGTGCAGGTGCACTTCTAATGAGGAGGGGGTCTATGAAATTTTCACGGCTTCTCATAGCTTTAGCGTTTGGCGCTTATTCAATATCCACTTCTGCAGTGCAAGAGGGGGTTATTGCTCCACCTGATGTAAAAGTGATGGATTTTATGAATGTAAACATGGCCACAGGGCAGGTGGAGCAGAGTCTGAATACATTAGATATTGGTGGCGACTACGGAATTAGTCACAGTATTTCGCTCTATACAAATTTCTTTGATGCTGAAGATGGTAAAGGCTACAGGGATAAGTTTTCTGGCATGCCGCATTATACCACCTTGTCGGAAGAACAGGACGGCTATTTGGAAGAAGACGCAAACGGAATCGTTAGTTTCGCTATCCGAACTGGCACTAACCAGACAAATCAAATTTGGGTTATACGTGTTTCAGGCCCAAATGGTAGCCAGGATTTTGCTTACAAACAAAATGGAAACTTACTGAAAAGTGCCGAAGAGTTGGATACTTCGTCCTCATATACCTATGTTGCTATTGGGGATAAGCGACATTCCTTGATGCGAATGGCTAATGGCGACTTAATCTGGAGAAACCCTGAAGGTGTGGAAACAAAATATATAGCTGGCAAGGCTGGTATTGAATCCATAACTTACCCCAATGGGTTTAAAATATATGTCGACTATCGTGCAGTATGGACAAATACCGGATACATGTTGAAGTACGATATTGCTGATACGTATTATAACACGCTCACCAATGGCTATTGGGCAGGTAATCCAAAATCGATTACCGCTCTAAACCTCGCCTATGAACACTGTTCAAGCGACAAAGATTGCGCTACTACCGGTTGGCCCAAAGCGAGTTTTAATTGGCCTACAGGTACTCCAGGTTCATTTTATATAGAGAATGCCCTCAATGTGTTTTCTGTTACAGATCAATATGGCGGTGTAACCGACTTTCACTACGAAACGCAAAATGCATGTAGATGGCGGATAGTGGATGAATCCGGTCTGTCTGGCTACTGTTTAGATCGAAACCCTGGAATTAAAAAATATGCTCCGCGGTTGGTTGGAATAAAGTCTGCAACTAGCAACGTTGTTGATATGACTTATAGTTATGAGAATGTGGGAGAAAATTTAGTTAATGAGAACAGCTCCGGCAGTGCAGCCTTAAAAGTGTATCTGGTCTATTGGAACCTCCACACAAAAAACGGCAGAGTGCATAAGGTCTCCAAGAAAAACCATCATCGCACGTATGGAGAGCCCTTGAGCTCAGACCAATATAATTACAGTACCGTCAGGGAAAACTCCGGCAACAGGGTTCAAATTTATAACTATCAGCCTGGAGTACTGGAAAGTGTGATGCTTCGTAAGAAGGGTACATATAACTTCGAAGCCAATTCACGCAATTTTGTAACGGATCATACTCCAGTCTCGGGGCCGGCGCAGAGTTTCTATTATGACGATGCTAGCGGCGGTCGCGGTAATCTTGAACGAGTCGTTACTAACGGAGTAAATATTCAACAAGCAGATTACCCGTCAAGTTGCACGGAATCCAATTACAGGTACTGTAATAAACCAATTTGGCTTAAAGATGCTAAAAACAACCGAACAGACTATACCTACCATCAGGAGTCGGGTCAGATAGCAACTGCTACGAGTCCGGCTATAACAATTAAAGGCGCTAGCGTAAGACCAAAAACCACCTATGTGTACGATGAATACCATGCGACTTTTTACCATTACAACTCAGGCAACGGCAGCTTCTCATTAAAGCAGTCGGAAGACGGCATGTGGTTGCTTAGGCAAGAGTGGGCCTGCAACACATCAAATGCGCTGGTTGATAGTGTGGGCTGCTCTGGTGGTGCCCAGGATTTAATCAAGAAGGACTACTATTATGGGCCGCAAGATGGTAGCCAAGTGAATAACCTTTTGCTGCGAGGCGAGAGCGTGACTGCATACAACCACGCGGGTTTCGAAGAAACGCGAATTACTTGTTACGAGTATAACAAGTATGGTAAACAAATCGGTGTCACCCCTCCCAAGGGTAATATTTCCATAGCCAGCGCCGCGGCGTGTCCATAAGGGGAAGGGAGAATTAATATGCTGACTAGAATGATACATTTGTTAACTACTTATACCTTATTCGCCGCAACGCTGGTTTTGGCAGCAAGCGCGTTTTCCTCGCAACAGGACGCTAGCTTTAAAAATGTTAAACGCTACTCTCACTCGGGTTTGTTGTTGGGAGAGATTAGCCCTGTGCCTGGCACCGGTGGTACTGAACGCCCTGCTAGGCGTTATTTCTATACCGATCCAAGTGGTCAAGACGCACGCACCTCACTGCTGTTTTTAATGGAAGAAGGCTACTTGCCAGAGTGGGCAGATGAAACACTAGCCCCGGCAGATTGGGCATTTACGCCAACTAAGCGTATTCAATATACTTACGATCAATATGGCAGGAAACGCACCGAAGGACACATTGATAATACGGGGAGCTACCTAAATCTTACCCACTACAGCTACGACGAGAAAAGCCGGTTTGCGTGTAAAGCCGTTCGTATGAATAAACAAATGCTTTCGCCAGGGTTGCAACCCGCAGACAATGAAAGCAATATCTATGACGGTGGTGCCTGTGTTTCAGGTGCGGAAGGTAGCCAGGGTCCAGACCGAATAACAAAATATGTATACGACGAGTTGGATAACATACTCGAAGAGCACCGTGCTGTAGGCACGGCCTTGGCACAGGTGTATGTTAAAAATACCTATATTGGTTATCAAAAAGTTACCGTTACAGATGCCAACTTCAATACGGCTAAATTGGACTATGACAATTTTGGCAGGCTGTACCGTTGGTACTTCCCAGACCCAGATGCGATGCTTGCTTACAATGCAAATGATTATGAAGAGTATAAATACGATTTAAACGGTAACCGCACCCAGTTTCGAAAAAGGGATGGCAGTTTATTTAACTACCGCTACGATGCAATGAATCGTATGGTAAAAAAAGATGTACCTGTAAAGCCTGAGAATCACCCGTTTAAAGAAGATGTTTTTTACAGCTACAACACCCTGGGTTTGCAGCTTTATGCCATGTATGGAAGCTATGCTTCCTCGGACCATGACGGTATTGGTATAACAGGTCATTACAACGGTTTTGGCGAGTTGGTTTCCGAAGAAAGTAACGTCGGTGGGGCATACACAACGCAACACACTTACGACCTAAACGGTAATAAAGTTAATACAACATATCATGACGGCAGTGTAATTAAACGAGACTACAACAGCTTGGACTCCATTACCGCTATTAGAAAAGGGGCGCAGGCGGTAGCCAATTTTGGTTATACTCATGCGGGTTTACCCGAGTGGAAAACCTCTGGCAACGTGGTGACCACTACCACACTCGGGTATGACCATGCGTCTCGTATAGAAGATATCAGTTATGATTTTGCTAATACTGCTGATGATTTACGCTTCGATTTTGGCTACAACACTGCGTCTCAGATAACCCGCAAAGAGCTAAGCAACAGCCTGTACCACCACCTCGATGGTACAGGGAATATGGGCAATTACCGTGTGAACGGTTTAAACCAATATACTTCGGTAAATGGTGTTAACTACTACTGGGATGACAACGGTAATCTCACTCAGGACGAGCAAGCCAGTTACACTTACGACAAAGAAAACCGGCTGGTAAAAGTAACGCATAACAACGGCGCCGTGGCCGATCTGATCTACGACCCCAGTGGGCGCTTGGCTCAGTACAAGGTTTATGGTTCTACCACCAACTTTGTATACGACGGGGATGTCATTATTTCTGAGTACCGCACCAACGGTACTTACGCTAATTATGTACATGGCAACTCTGTGGGTACACCTCTGGTCGCTTATGAGTCCAGTGGCGATACACTTCACCTGCACACCAATCATCAGGGGTCTGTGATAGCGGCGACAGATCCGGGTGGTAATCTTGAGCAGATTAACACATACGATGCCTATGGCGTGTCTGGCGATTTGAACCTCGGCCGCTTTGGCTATACCGGGCAGGTATGGTTGGCGGAAGTCGGCTTGTACCATTACCGGGCTCGGGCCTATCGGGCGGAGATTGGTCGGTTCTTGCAAACGGATCCTGTTGGGTATGAAGATCAGATGAATCTTTATGCTTATGTGGGGAATGATCCGGTTAACATGGTTGATCCTAGCGGACAATGGGCTGTTACTACAAAAGCTGGGGAGTGGTTGTTTGTATCAGCGCGCACGTTAGGGGTGACGGCTCCTATGCGTAACGAGTCTTCTTCTCGCGAATCGACGGTACTCAACGGGAGTGCTAGGGCTGTAAGTGGTGTATCGACTTCGTTTTTTGCGGGGCAGGCGTTATATGCTGGAGGCAGCTTGCTTGCAACAGGCGCCATAGCTGTTACCTTTGCGGGGGTTGGTGCTTACGAAATAACTAGAGGCGTGGACGAGATAATAGAAAGCAAAACAGGTTTTGGACTGTCTGCGCGAGCGCTCGATTATTTGGTTGAGGCCGGTTTGTTCCCTGAACTTAAATACGAGCCGAACGACTTCACTGTGACACAAGAAGACCCAAACAATACGATCGAGAGCGGTCGTGTCAATCAGGAAGCTAGCGGTGAAAGTGGTAGTTCTTCTGGTGGTGGAGGAGGGAATTATATTTTTCCAGGACAAGCACGAGACTGTTCGGGAACAAAGGGGATAGACTGCTAATATGGCAAAGAGCGAACAATTAAAAGATGTATACTTATTAAGGATGGTTTCTGTAATAGTATGTTTTTTCATGCTAATGATTGCGTTAGTCGGTGTATCTGAAGAAACAAAGCCTTTTAGTAAGCTGTTTACGCTGACCGCTTTCTTTTTTAATTTGTTAAATTGCATTTTGATTTTTTATATTGGGTTAAGTAAGAGTAAAAAAGTTCAATCAATCTGGAAATATAGTTTGGTGGTGTATTTAGTTTTGGTTTGTATATTTTTTATGTCTGGTTGTTTTTACGCCGGTGTTATTTTAGTGTTTACTTTTCTATTGAATCCGATTTTGGTTAAATTGTATGCTTTGCTTCCGATTCTGTCATTGTTTCAATAAAAATAAAATAATTGGACACCCACCTGAAGGAAGTGAGAAAATAATTGGACACCCACTTGAAGAAAAATAATTGGGCACCCACTTGAAGAAAATGATCTTTGTGTTTGAGGAGAGATTGTAACGGACTTGGAATTGGTCAGAAGGATTTATATATTTGCCGGTATTTGGGTGAAATGATCAAATTTGACGCGAGCGAGTTTCGTAGGAGAAGCGTTTTAATCTTTTAGGGTGGTTTAGTGAAATATTGCTTCACAACGCGTGAAGGCGGGTTTTCGTTTAAGTCCTAGGGCTTTGGCAGCGAAAATAATTGGACACCCACCTGAGGGAAGTGATACTTGTGTTTGATTGAATATTTTAATGAGCTTGTAACTGGTCAGGAGGATCTATATTTTTTCTGATATTTGTGTGAAATGCTCAAATTTGACGTGAGCGAGATTCGCTGGAGAAGCGTTTTAATCTTTTAGGGTAGTTTAGTGAAATATTGCTTCACAACGCGTGAAGGCGGGTTTTCGTTTAAGTCCTAGGGCTTTGGCAGCGA
>CAJIBL010000209.1_pt1 | contig 13824 bp, 16 predicted proteins | sample 9199351 | NCBI WGS metagenome assembly CAJIBL01 (sample SAMEA7708304, study PRJEB35096) | sediment metagenome | biome: marine neritic benthic zone biome [ENVO:01000025]; feature: sediment [ENVO:00002007]; material: shallow marine sediment [ENVO:03000034] sea grass bed [ENVO_01000059] ...
ATGCGCATTTTTCCTAACGTGAACACTCAATTTTGCGAAGCGTGAACACCTGATTCAACCCTCTAACGGGTTTTGCCTTTGTACCTTAAGTGTTCACGTGTTGGCAATTTTTGCTTTCTTTTTTCTCATTGATTCCCCTTTCAGTACGAGCTTGTGTGCGTTATGAAGTAGTCGATCCAGAATCGCATCCGCGAGCGTGGGGTCGCCAATCACTTCATGCCAATGTTGTGTGGGTAGCTGGCTGGTGATGATGGTACTGCCGCGATCATGTCGATCTTCGAGCACTTCCAACAAGTCGGTTCGCTGGCCGCGTTTAAGGATTTCCAGGCCCCAGTCATCAATAATCAGAATTTGTGTTTTTTGCAGTTGATTGAGTAACGAGCCGTAGCTGCCGTCAGCGTGGGCTAGCGCCAGCATGTCCAGCAATCGTGATGAACGCAGATAGCGCACACTGATACCGCGCTCGCAGGCGGCTTGTCCCAGTACACAGGCCAAGTGGGTTTTGCCTGTGCCGGTAGGACCTTCGATCAGAAGATTACGGTAGTTATGCACCCACTCAAAGCTCAGCAACTGTGCGACGGTGTCTTTGGATAATCCGCGCGCGCCACTGTAATCCAAGTCGTTGGGGTGGCCGTTAACCCTTAGCTTTGCTTGTTTTAGCAGGCGAGTGATTTTGCGTTGGTCGCGCACGGTTAATTCGTTGTTGACCAATAAGCTTAAGCGTTCGATAAAGCCTAATTCGCTGTAAGTGTTGGGTTGTTCTTGCTGTTGTTTTATCGCATCGACCATACCGGTTAAGCGCAGGCTGGTGAGCTGATTAATCAATGTTTGCATGATAGTTTCCTTGGTTGTTGTTTTTGTCTAGTGCTTTTTACCTAGTGGTAATAGTCAGGGCCGCGAACATGGTCGTGACTCAGAGGCAGTTCGGATTGCGTGTGGGTATCACCTTCGGGCAAAGGGGCGCTATCAAGCCCTTTACTGAGCATGGAGGCGATGTGTTTGTAGGTGAGCGCTTTGGCAAGTCGAGCGCGATGACACGCATGCTCCAAGCGTTCTTCGCTATAGCGTTTGGCTAAGTTCAGCAACCCTAAGCAAGCGCGATAGCCATGCTCAGGGTGCCGGCGTGTACTGAGCTGATGCTCAATAACGTAGGTGGTGTGCTCGCCAATGTCTGCCGCCCAGCGCAAAAATCGCTGAGGCGACCATTCCTGGTGTTTGAGGTGTGCCTTAGCCATGTGCTTAGGGTCGGTACTGTGGCCACCGCCAAATACACGAGGATGCTGAGCAACCTGTTTATTGCCGTGGTAAATGGTGATGAGTTGCTGGTCTGCATGGATACTGACCGTTTGCTTCACCAACTGGTACGGCACCGAGTAAAAGTGCTGGTCGTAAGCCACGTGATAATCCAGGTGCACGCGGGCTTGCTTAATATCGCGGTACACATACGGTGTCGGCGGTAACGGTCGCAGTGCCGGTTGATCCAAGCTGACGAACGCCGAAGCTCTTGAGCCGGGGCGCTGCTTAAAGGGCCGCTGGTTAAGGTCATCCAATAACACGTGGATAGCTTGATTAATGGCTGCCAAGCTGAAGAAGGTTTGATGGCGCAAGCGCATCATAATCCAGCGCTCCACCACCTGAACGCCCACTTCCGCCTTGGCTTTATCTTTAGGTTTGTAGGGGCGAGCCGGTACAACCGCCACACCGTAATGCTCGGCCAGTTGTTGATAGCCGGGGTTGAGTTCGGGTTCATAGCGGCAGGGCTTAGTGACAGCGCTTTTTAAATTGTCGGGCACGACGACCTTGGGTACACCGCCGAAGAACTCAAAGGCTCTGGCATGAGAACCGAGCCAGTCCGGCAGGCTTTGGCTCCACGTGGCTTCGGCATAGGTGTAAGAGCTCGCACCAAGCACAGCCACAAATACCTGAGCCGAGCGGGCCTCGCCGGTTTTAGGGTTAACGACAGACAGTGTTGGCCCACAGTAATCAATAAATAGCTTGTCACCGGCATGGTGAACCTGACGCATACTCAACTGCTTTGCACCACGCCAAGCGCGGTAGCGAACGGTAAAGCGCGAGTAACTGTAATGCTGTGGGTTGGCCTGAGCGTATTCCTCCCAGAGCAACTGCAGCGTCATACCTTTGCGCTTAAGCTCTTGATGAACCTGATCGAAATCAGGCTCGACAAAACCAGAGGGTTCAGCAGAACCCCTTGGAGGTTGCATCATGCTTTGCAATGCTTGATCAGACAGATCTTCAGGCAAAGGCCAGCTAAGCCCCAAGGCCTGAGCGCGACTGATGTACTTGGAGACAACGCCAATAGACAGGCCATTGCTGCGAGCGATCTGCCGTATCGACAGCTCGGCGGCAAACCGTAGGCGAAGTAATTCTCGGATTTTGATCATGGATATCCTCTTGCTCATGCTGCGCCTCTAGAAAAAAGGACGCAGGATACGGGTTAAGTAATAACCAGCAAGAGGGTTGGGTCAGGAATTTTGCGAAGCGTGAACAGCTATTTTGCGAGGCGTGAACACTGTTTTTGCGAAAGGCAAAAAGTGTTCACGGTTGAGCGAAAAAGGTGTTCACGCTTGGGGAAAATTAGTGTTCACGGTTGGCGAAAATCGGTGTTCACGTGGGGCAAAAAAACGCACGGAATATAGAATTATACTTGACTTCATATCCGAGCATAGATACGAAGAGTTTTGTAATATTGAGAGGCTTAAACGACTATATATTGTAGAGTCTAATGGAGGTGCCGTTTTCAGGGAGAAGCCCGACAAAAATTCAAAACGTTTAACAGCGATAGCTGAGGGTGTTTCTGTTTACGTTGAAGAATTCGAAGGTGATTGGGCCAGAATAAATTTTCGAGGAAAAACAGGCTATGTGTTTAGAACACTTATATCGGCATACTAAGAGGAGGAGAGGGTCAAGTCTTGTTTTTTTGCCTTTCATATCTACCTCCATCAACATTGAGAAGTCGGGTTATTAGCTATTGTGCAGTATGCCAACGGCCAAGTGCCTGCCTTCGCAGGAAAAATGGCGTAGCGTCCACTCCTGAGCACTAAATAACCATTATGACACCTATTTCATTTTATTGTGTGAGTTATACTTAAGGGCTGAAGACGACCCCAAGGGGACATTGCTAAGATTGAGAGGTTGGCGGATTTCGAGCCTTAGGCTAAGGCAATAGTGACTGCGGCAAGATGGGATTTCCGTATAATTGCATTAGGGCGGAAAGTTTCCGTATTTGCACTGTTTTTTGCCGCGCCAAATTCACCGGAGCGCTGATGTAGCGGGGGCTGTGGTTACTACGAGGTTTTCGCCAGAATGCGTGTTATACGTCAATCGTCGTGCCGAGCAGGTACAGGGTATCTTTACTGAAATCTTGTTCGTTTGGCCACTCCACGGAACCAAAAGCGATACGCACTTTTTTAAAGTAATCTTCTTTTTTTAGTTCCACAAAAATACCTTTGTTGAGGTAAGGGGTTACATCAAAGAGCTTATTTTCGCCGTTTTCAAATTGGAGGTGAAGGTGGTAGTTTTCCATTGCTTCAACTCGGGTAACAGATGGGTTCATAGTTCACCTATCGCAAGGGCTCAATTTTAAAAACCTGATCTCCGTTTAGTGCCAGTTGCCAGTCGGCCATGAGATCTTCTTGGTGTATTTCAATCCATGCAGCGATGAGTTTCATTTTGGCTTGTGGAAGGTTTCCAGCAAGCAGAGTGCCACTGGGTATCTCAATTACAGCCTCATAGTCTTGGTATACTACATGAATAATGCGGGGTGTTATGGTGCTGGTTGTCAAAGTAGTACATCCGCACAATTAGGCCGTAAAACATTGAAATTGTTGGCATTTTTCTGTTCCTGGGAGCTACATATAATGCAATTATACATCATGCTTAACAAAGCTAGCCAGCGTCGCCCACTATGTGGGCTGGACCTCCGTTACGGCCGCTGCTAGCGGCGTTGAGGCACACGTAGGAGCTAGACATGAAATATATATTTTTCATTTTGGTTTTCGCTCTATGTTCTTGCGCTAAGAATTTAGATGAAAGTAGCGTTGATGTAATGGTCGCAAAAAAATCCTTGGAGTATCTGTTTTTAAAATGTAAAGAGAATAATGGGTTCTATTCTGGAAAGGTTGAATACGAAGCACCAATTGGTACCAAGCATTCTCTTTGCAATGAGAATGGCGCTTATATTAAGTATGGTGGTTTTTTCGTAGAAGAATATGGTTTGTATATGCCAAGAAAAGGTGTCTCAGTGATTGAGTCAAACAACACAGATCCAAGTTATAGCAATATTTCAGGCGCAGTTTATAGCTATCGAATTCGGGGTTAATTTAACAATACGCTCAGATTGACAGTTTTTCCGTCGCTTCGTTTTGTGGTAAAAACATTACCACAAAAAGGCTCCTCCAAAACTGCAATTTAGCTTGGCGTTCGCTCTCTATGCTAAAAATAATAGATCAATTTAATGTTTAAAAATATTGCAACGATAGTGTTGGTCTTATTTGCCGCTGGGTGCGCTTCAACTTATGAGCATGAGAAGATAAATAGCGCCAACGAAAAATTTGACTCATCTAGCCCTATTTTTATTGCAACTCCTGATGATGGGTCTTATGGCGGAGAAAGGTACCATGGTTCTGGCGAGGCTACGGCGACTGCAGCCCGATCTGAATTTATTAGGCACACTAATGCGGTCGAAATTTCTGAAAAATGTGCAAATGTAGAATGCCTGATTAATGAATCGAATGGAAGATTTGGGTATTACGTCGTTCCAATTATATTGCACTGGGAAGATAGAGCTACTGAATGGTCAGGGAAAAAAGATAAGATGGAGCTTAAACTGGTTATTTATGCTGGTAGTGGAGAGGAGATATCAAGCACAATCCTTTCTGGAAAAAGAAAATGGGCAAGTTTTGGTGGTGACCACACTCAAGACTTGCTTCCTGACCCAGTCAATAACTACGTTAGTGGTCTATACCAGTAGCGTTCTAACAATCAAATCTTGCGGCGCGTCTTACGCTTCGCTTCAGCCGCCCGCAAATTTGGGCGTTGATATTTACACAGTAAGCTCAATACGATTACCTTCCGGGTCCAGCACAAGGCTTTCGTAGTAGCCATCACCGGTTCTTCTCGGGCCGTCCAGTATGAGGGTGCCATCCTGTTTCAGTCTGGCGGTGAGTTCATCCACTTTCTGTTCTGAACCCAGGGAGATGGCAAAATGAATTAAGCCAATACACTGGTTTTTATTATTGTTATCGGGGATCGCTAGGTTGTGCATGATTTCCAGGCGCGCTCCCGATTCGAAACTTAAAAAATAGGAGGAGAAGCCTTTTTTCTCATTGGTATATTTGTTGTTAGCTGTTGCGGAAAAATATTCGCAATAGAAGGCTTTTAAGGCTTCGATGTCTTTACACCAAAGAGCTATATGTTCGATTTCCATGGGTCTTAATAATATTGAATGGCGTTGTATTTAATCAAGTTTATGACACAATTCAGGAAGGGTTTTTTCGCTTCGTCGATGTCTGTTTCTTTACCCGGAGGCTCGATGCTAAAAGCGATGTTTCCCTGGATATCGAGCGCTTCACCTGTGAGGTCAATATCACCTTCGATCTTTAATTTATATTTGTGTCCCGGTGGAAGCAGCTCGGCGCAGTCCTGTATGGTTTGATAGACTGAAGCGAAACTGTAGTTTGTACTAAATAGTGTGAAAGAAAGTGCTAAAACGGAAAAAAAGCGTTTTGGTGCTGATGTGAACATTGTTTACCTTTTAACTGGTTATCAGAGATGGGGTACGTCCGCAAGGTTTCTCCGACGCTTTTGCGGAAAAGGTGCGAATTCTGACCATCAAGAAGTAACAATGTTCACTGGTATTTTACGTTAATTTGGAAATTCTGCGTTATGATAAATTTCTTGCACATCGTCGCAGTCGTTTAATAAATCCTGGAACTTTTCAAACTGTTCTGCGTCTTCAGCATTTAGTTCCGTGTAAGTTTGCGGCACAAAGGTAATTTCTTCCACTTCAAAGTTTATCTCACCGAAGGCGTTGTTCAGGGCGGTTTTAGCTTTGAAGAACTCGGTTTGTGGCGCAATCACGGTAATTATGCCGTCGTCATTTTCGATATCAGCAACATCAACGTCCTCTTCCATCAGCGCTTCCAGCACCGCTTCTTCGTCATCGTGCTGGAATGCGAAGATGGCTCGGTGATCGAACATGTGCGCCACTGCACCCTGGGCGCCGATCTTGGCTTTGCCCTTGTTGAAACAGGTGCGTACTTCGCCAAAGGTGCGGTTGTTGTTGTCGGTAAGGCAGTCGACGATCACCATGCAGTTGCCGGGGCCAAAGCCTTCGAAGCGCACGGTTTCGAAGTTTTCTCCGCCGCCGCCGCGCGCTTTATCCAGGGCTTTGTCAATGATATGGCCGGGAACCTGCTCTTTTTTGGCTTTTTCCACCAGCCGCCGCAAGCTCAGGTTGCTGTCGGTTTCAGTGCCGCCATTCTTGGCGCACACGTAGATTTCTTTTCCGTAACGTGAATAGAGCTTGGTTTTGGCTGCGCCGGTTTTGGCCATGGAGGCTTTGCGGTTTTCGTAAGTGCGTCCCATATTTCAGACCTTGATTGAAAAAGGCGGATTATGCCGATATGCGCTGTAATCTTCTAGTTGGCTGAGTCAAGCTTTGCCAACAGCGCCTGCAGTGCTGCTTTAAATGAGGCAGCTGCCTGTTCACCTCGCGCCAGTACATCACTGATTTTGTGGAAATCGAAGGCATCAATACCAGAGGTGTCTGGCTTAAAACAGAGGTCCGGCGGGCAGGCTTTCAGTTGTTGCTGGTTGTTGTGCAGTAGAGCAATATTGATGGCTCCCGCCACAACCTGGCTAGTATTGGGGTTTTCGCGCCGACTGAGGCTAATCACATCACTGGCGATGTGAATATCGCAGTGCTGTACATGGTCGCAAGGCATATTGTTAACAACACCGCCGTCTATGAGTAAGGTATCGCCGCGCTGTACCGGTGCGAAAATGCCGGGTACCGCCATGCTGGCGCGCACCGCTGAGAGCAGGTCTCCCTGGTCAATGGCATGTTCTTTTCCGCTGTCAAAGTCGCAGGTAATTGCTTTGAAGGGAATCCTCAGCTCCGCGAAACTTTTGTCATTCAGGTCGTAGAACAGGTGTTCAAACAGGCCTTCTGCATCAACGAAGCCGCCTCGCGAGCTTTCAAAACGAAAAACTTTGAGCCAGGTGAGCAGTTTTTTCCTCTTCTCGAACCAGACTTTGGGTTTTTCGCCAACAGGAAAGATATGTTCTTTTACCCTGGCTTCAATTTCAGCACCACTTACACCGCTAGCGTAGAGCGAGCCGATAATAGCTCCCATGCTGGTACCGACAATCAGGCTTGGTGTTAATCGTAACTCATCCAGTACTTTCAGCAGGGCTATATGGCCCAAACCCTTGACGCCGCCGCCGCTTAAGGCAAGGCCAATTGTGTGAAAACCTGGGGTGTTCATGGTGCATACCTCAAAAAGTGGTTCTTTTTAGTGCTCAATGTTTGACCTGTTTTAGTGATAGGTGTCGAATAGCTTAACAATATATTAGTACTAGCTACGCCTTCACTCGGCGACGTCGCCAGTTTGCGTTCTTCTGGTGCCAATCTGGCGCATATCGCGTTTTTGTCTGCCGTTTTAGCACTTTAGCATCGCTTTTGGCTTGTTTGGCTCGATTTTTGTATTAAGTTAAAGCGTGAATTAGTGTGATTGACCTCAAATTCTTGGATACGCCGTCACCGGCACCAAGTCAGTTTAAGCGGCTCCCAGTGGGCCGCTTTTTTCTTTTCTGCACGCTCAAATGCGTACAATACCCGCATGTAATTAGCAACATACTACTGGTCACATACTACAGGAGAAACAATGAACTCTTTAAAAGGTAAGCACGTGGTTATCACCGGAGGCAATCGTGGTATTGGCCTGGCTTTAACCGAACACTATCAGGCAAGAGGTGCAGAGCTTACAGTACTTTGCAGAAAGGCGGGAGAGGTCTTGCCAGGGACGGAAGTCAGGGTTATTGAGGAGGTGGATGTTACCCGCGCAGAGTCTGTCGCTCTGCTGCCGGAGCAAATGCAGGGAAAAGCAATAGATATTCTTATTAATAATGCGGGCCTGTTGCAATGCGAATCTCTTTCCGCGATGGATTACGGCACGATACTTCGCCAGTTTGAAGTTAACGCCATGGGGCCGCTGCGCATAACAGAGGCCTTGTTACCGTTAATAGCTCCCGGCGGAAAGGTCGCACTGATAACCAGTCGCATGGGCTCCATCGCAGATAATGGCTCTGGTGGTTATTACGGCTATAGGATGAGTAAGGCCGCGTTGAATGCTGCGGGTATGTCGCTGGCTCGGGATTTAAAAAGCAGAGATATTGCCGTGGCGCTGCTTCATCCAGGCTTTGTGCAGACGGAAATGGTGGGTTTTGCGGGTGATATTTCGGCGGAAGTTGCGGCAGAAAGGCTTATGGCGCGAATTGATGAGTTAAATATGCAGAACACAGGTAGCTTCTGGCACTCTTCTGGGGAGCAGCTACCCTGGTGATGTGCTTGGGGTAGAATTTCGGCGCATAAAAAAGCCACCTCTGGTTTTACTCGAGGTGGCTTTATTGCCTTCTTGGAGCCTGTGAGTTACGCCCTTTAATTAGCTGTGTCTAATATTGCATTTCTAAGGCATTCACGCAAGGCTTTTGCGCTACAAAATGGCAATTGCTCTACCTGATTTTACCTGGATCAAGAAATTGAATGAACCTGGCGCCAGGGGATTAGTGTCAGCAGGCCCTAGTCCTCTGCGCAGCCTTTTTCGCCTTCCGGCAGTCGCTCAAGTCGCACACCGGCAATACTCAAATCCAGTTTGCCTTCTGTGCCGATCATAAACGCGTTGACCTTGCTTAAGTCAAAGTCGTCGCTTTTGAAACAGTTGAGTGGAATCGGAAAGCCGAACCATTCACCTGTTTTTTGTTTGCGCAACTGCCGACCAATATTTACTTCTGCGCGGCAGGGCCAGTTACAATCAATGGAAGCTGTAACGCCTTTGCTGGGTTTTTTGTTTATCTTAAGATCGAAGGTTAATGCTGCAACATTCTTGGCGGCTGCAATATCCATATTGCTGCCTGCGATTTTGAACTCACCCTTCTCTTTTTTACGCGACCAGTTGACGCGCAAGGCATCGTCCTGGGCTTGGAAATCCTCGCTTGTAATGGACACTTTGCCATTCTTGGATTTGCCTGTTTTATTTTTCACGGCCATGTTCCAGTCGCCGCTATCGCCAAGCTGGAGCGTCCAGTTGCCAACAGTTTCACCCTGGTGAAAATAGAAAAATCGAGGGTCGAGTTTGCTTTCACTGTAGCCGCTGCTAACAGTTAACATGGCAACTAATGCCAGGAATATTTTTGTGTATGAGAGTTTTTGCATGGAAGTCTCCTCTTGCTTTTATGTCTGGAGTGCTTCCCTGCGGATTGAACTATATTAACCCGGCAATCAAATAGATTATCCTATCTATTTCAAGGGCTTACATTACCCCGCGGGCAATGGCGGCGCTTCTGTGCACCGCATATTAACCCGGCATAAAACCTCGCCGGGTTAGTAAACGGGTCCTCTTGCTTAATTTAGACCATATTTTATGCTTATTCCGCCAGCAGGGCATCGATGGTTTCGATGCTGCCATCCTCGCGGCGTTGCAGTTCACTCATCTTCATGTTGCGAAGGTGCTTGATGCCTGAGAGTTGCGTGTCGTGATAAAACAGCCACCAGTTCCCCTGATATTTAACAATAGAATGGTGGTTTGTCCAGCCCTGTACGGCTTCCAGCACTCTTCCTTGCCAGGTGAAAGGCCCATATGGGCTGTCAGAGGTGGCGTATTCAATGGTCTGGTTGTTGCCGGTTGACCAGCTGAGATAGTAGTTGCCCTGGTGTTTATGCACCCATGGCGCTTCGAAGAACATTCGCTTATCGCCGAAGTTGATCAGGTTGCCTTCCTCATCGAGCAGGGAGATGGCCGTTAGCGGGTGAGCAAGGCTTGTCATGTTGTCCTTTAGTTTCGCCATTCTGGGGAGCAGTGTCGGCGAGTCCTTTGCCGGGTAGGTGGTTTGCTCGGAATATTTGCCCGACTGCCAGTGTTGTAGCTGTCCTCCGAGAATCCCCCCCAGGTAGAGGTAGTAACTGCCATCGTCATCCTTAAAAACCGCCGGGTCTATGCTGTATGTGCCTTCAATAGCTTGCGACAGCGGTTTGAATGGACCCTGGGGTTTATTGGAGGTGGCGACACCAATGCGAAATATGCCGTGCTGGTCTTTTGCGGGGAAGTACAGGTAGTAGCGGTCTCCCTTTTTGGCCGCGTCGGGTGCCCACATTTGCTGGCTTGCCCAAGGTACTTCACCGACATGCAGGGCAGGGCCGTGATCTGTGACAGGCCCGCCGACAGTATCCATGGAAAATACGTGGTAGTCCTCCATCACAAACTCTTCACCGGCAAGGCCGGGGGGTGCGTCATTGTCGATATCATGGGAGGGATAGATAAAGAGTTTACCTTCGAACACGTGGGCAGAGGGGTCTGCAGTGTAAAGATGGCTGACAAGTGGGGCATCTTTAAAGTGCTGCTTTGCTGGAGCCTGCTGGCTTTTTTCCGTTAATGCACTGGCAGGGGTATTTGGTGGGTTTTTGTTTGGCTCGCAGCCATAGAAAACAGCGAGTATTACAAGCAAAGTTACATTCTTAAGCATGGCACGCCAGCGGATTGTGGTTATTGGATGTTATTTTACCGGTGTAGGCGAAACTTGGAAGCAGTAATGCCCGGCGGTACTGCCATAATTCTACCTGGCTTTGTTCTTAACAGAGCCTGCTATCAGCAGAAAGGTACCAAACAACATCAGCGTTCCTGGAAGGGGTACGCTTATTGTGTTCGGGCCTTTCCATTGCGGAGGGTCTGTCACGGGTGGCAGGGAGTTGCCTTGTGCTCGGGAAGATGGGTTTGCTTAGTAAAACGTCATTGGCAGCCTGACGGAAAAAGGCTTTATCGAAATGTGCCGAATCCGCAGTGGGCCATTTGCTGCTGTGAGAAGCTAGGTGGTAGTCGTATTCTGTCGGCAGGGCATTAGTGAAGCCCGGTGCCAGAGCAAGCAGTGCGAGAAAATATCGAACAGTGGAAATCATTGTCATTCTCCTACCTGAGAAACCCCAGCAGCGGTGCGCAAAACTCTGGCTGCTGTAGCCATTCCAGTACATCATTGAATGCGTGCTGCAGTAAATGAGGCAACGGCTGGACCAAGCCGCTCAGCAGCAGGGAATACGCGGTGTGGGCGGGAGTGGCACTATGCAGACACGAGAAACGATGTAAATTATCCTGACAGCAAAAAAGCCGCCAGGGCAGCTATTAAGGTGGGTGAAATCAGGTATCATTGCACCCCGTTGTCTATTGCTGAACATGAGGGATTTCCATGAGAAAAGGCATTATTCTCGCAGGGGGAAGTGGCACTCGCCTTTACCCGCTCACCAAGGTTGTCAGTAAACAGCTGATGCCTGTCTATGATAAGCCCATGATTTATTACCCCATCGCTACACTGATGCAGGCGGGTATTAAAGATATTCTGATTATAAGTACACCCGAAGAAATACCACGTTTTCAGCAGTTGCTTGGCAGTGGTGAGGCTTGGGGTATTCGCCTTGAGTATGCGGTTCAGCCCTCACCGGATGGCTTGGCGCAGGCATTTATTATCGGCGAGGAGTTTCTTGCAGGAGAAGCAGCCGCGCTTATCCTTGGGGATAACCTGTTTTATGGGCACCAGTTGATAGATGCCCTCAAGCGTGCCAATCAGCGCGATGAAGCGACGGTATTTGGCTATCACGTTGCCAACCCCGATGCCTATGGTGTGGTTGAGTTTGACCAAAAAGGTAAAGTGCTGTCCATTGAAGAAAAGCCTTCACAGCCCAAATCCAATTACGCAGTGCCAGGCCTCTACTTTTTTGACAAATCCGTAACCGAAATTGCCAGGCAGGTGAAGCCTTCGCCAAGGGGTGAGCTTGAGATTACTGATGTGATTGAAAGTTACCTCAAGGCAGGCAGGCTTAATGTCGAAATCATGGGGCGGGGCACCGCCTGGTTAGATACCGGCACCCACGACTCCCTGCTGGATGCGGCTGCATTTATTTCCACCCTGGAAAAACGACAAGGCTTGAAGGTGAACTGCCCTGAAGAAGTTGCTTATCGCAGCGGTTTTATTGATGCGGAACAGCTTCGCACTTTGGCTGAACCCTTGCGCAAAAGTGGTTACGGCGAATATTTACTGGGTCTATTGCAAACAAAGGTGTTTTAGGTGGAATTTGTTAGAACAGAAATCCCTGATGTGGTGCTGCTCAAGCCAAAGGTGTTTGGTGATGAGCGCGGCTTTTTTATGGAAACCTATCGCGCCAGTGAGTTTACCGAGCACTGTTCTGAGCGCCCTTTCGTTCAGGACAATCACAGCTCCTCAAGCCAGGGGGTGCTGCGAGGTTTGCATTACCAAATGGAGCAAACCCAGGGCAAGTTGGTGCGTGTGGTAAAAGGTGAGGTTTTTGATGTTGCCGTGGATATGCGCAAAAGCTCGCCAACATTTGGTCAATGGGTGGGTGCAGTGCTGTCGGAAAGCAATAAGCACCAACTTTGGGTGCCGGAAGGTTTTGCCCATGGCTTTTACGTGATCAGCGAGATGGTTGAGTTTGTTTATAAGTGCACGGATTATTACATGCCTGAAACGGAGCGTTCATTGCTTTGGAATGACCCAACAGTTGGTATTGAATGGCCGCTTGTAGGCGCTACAGCGCCCGAAGTCTCGACAAAAGACGCCGCTGGCGCAAACTGGGCAGAGGCGGAATATTTTGAGTAAGCTAAAAGTTCTTGTTAACGGTAAAGGGCAGTTGGGTTGGGAGCTGGCCCGAACCGCACCAGAAGGTGTTGACGTTCATGTGCACGACAGGGATGAGCTTGATATTACCGATGCCCAGCGGGTTATGGCATTCGTCGAAGAGCTTCGCCCTCAGGTCATTATCAACGCGGCGGCCTATACTAATGTTGACCGCGCCGAGACCGATAAAGATGTGGCCTGGGCGGTCAATTGCACCGGGGTTGAGAACCTGGCTCTAGCAGCCAGGCAACACGGCTGTTACTTGCTACATATATCGACGGATTTTGTCTTTGATGGCAAATCTTCAGTGCCCTACCAGCCGGATGATGCAACCGCGCCGTTGGGCGTTTACGGTGCCAGTAAACTGGCTGGCGAACGGGCGCTTGAGAAGGTGCTCGACAATGATTGGGCGATACTGCGAACGGCATGGGTGTACTCTTCTTTTGGTGCAAACTTTGTGAAAACTATCCTGCGACTGGTGCAGGAAAAACCGCAGTTGACGATTATTGCCGATCAGATTGGCAGCCCTACCTGGGCAAATTCGTTGGCTTTAAGCTGTTGGCAGGCCGTGCACGAAAAGTTACAGGGTATCCATCATTGCACAAACGATGGCGTTGCCAGCTGGTATGACTTTGCTGTAGCCATCCAGGAGCTGGCATTGGAAAAAGGCTTAATCGAAAAAGCGATTCCCATTTTGCCCATCCCCACAGAGGCCTACCCTACACCAGCCGAACGTCCGCGATATAGTGTTATGAGCAAGGCTTCTTTGAATGATGCCTTGCCTCTGGCACCAAAGTTGCATTGGCGGTCGGCATTGTCAGCTATGCTGGATGAACCATTTAGTTAAGCTTCGTGTTGCTTGCTGACACCCCTTCCATGGGGTTACCCGGGCTTGCTCCGGGCAAG
>CAJIBL010000661.1_pt1 | contig 13616 bp, 12 predicted proteins | sample 9199351 | NCBI WGS metagenome assembly CAJIBL01 (sample SAMEA7708304, study PRJEB35096) | sediment metagenome | biome: marine neritic benthic zone biome [ENVO:01000025]; feature: sediment [ENVO:00002007]; material: shallow marine sediment [ENVO:03000034] sea grass bed [ENVO_01000059] ...
CCAGAAATTGCGATTTTATGCTCAAATCGCCACTTTTTTAAATCGGAACTTTCAGCATCCCAAAGTCAAAAATTAAAATTGGACCCAAAACTGGTTGCATAGATGACCCCTCCACCATGGTGGAGGGGTCATCATAAAAGTCGAATAAATCTAACGAAAAGTGGGTAAACAAGTTAAAGAAAAAATGTATTACCTTTAAGAATTTCAATCTTACGTTCATAAAGAACTTACATTTCCGTTACTTCCTTAAATTTCCAAAATTTATATCCTACATAGACTATACGTTGCTAGAAAATAAAAGGAATTACCACAAGTGGTGTAATATGTATGAAGAAAATAATTATTTCTTTTATATTAATTTTTTTAGTATTTATTGATTTTTCCTTTCCGAACCCTATCCTTATAAACAAATATGTGTTATAAAGTCCTGATAGCATTACTATAATAAAAATTAATGGGAGAATCCTTACCCTTTGTATAAATATTACTATGAACATTAATACTTCAGAGAAAAAGGGAAAGAAAGGTGGCACCCCTAAATTTATAATAACCCTTCAAAATAGAATTAAAGTTATTAGTGAATTAGACAGCATGTTTCCTTTTTGTGCCATTAATAAACGTGTTTTTCTATTTATGTACACTAGGTTACCTGTAAAGAATATAAGAGAAGAAGTAAATCCATGGGACAAAGATAATATAACAACATTTGTAAAACTTATCCTATTAAAGTTTATCAAGATTAGTAAAATAGGAGATATGTGTGATACAGATGAATAAGCAATTAATACTTTTAGATCTGTTCTTATAAAACACATTATTGCTCTTACTAGCATTCCAATTAATCCTACGGTTATAATAAGTCTTACTCCTGATTTATATCTTGGTGTTCCTATTAGAAATAGTCGGTATAAACCATAAACACCTAACTTAAGTAAAATTGCGGCTAAAATTATAGATCCACCAACGGGTGCTTCTACGTGTGCTTTAGGTAACCACATGTGCATACTTCACATTGGCAGCTTTACTAAAAATGCTATTATTATTAAAATTATTATTTCTCATGACACAATAGTAATATTTATAAAGTTTCATGAGTTAAATTTAACACACAAATTTAAGATAGAAAAAAATAATATTGTTCTTGCAGTAAATGTATAAAGTAAAAGCCTTATCCCTGCTTCTAGCCGTTCAGGCTGATACCCCTTTAAAATAACGATTAATAAAATTGGAATAATTGAAAACTCAAAATATATAAAAAAAAACCACATGTTTTTAGTAGTAAAAAACACTATTAGAGTTAACATTATAACTTGTATTTTTATAATATATCTTCTTTCGCAAAGACAGATTAAAGCAATAATTCATAATGTTAGAGAAATTATTCTACTTGATATAATATCCCACCCCCAGCATAAGTCTAATTGAGAAGCTAATCTGTAGTAATTTAAGGTTAAACTAAAGAATGTAAAAATTAAGAGGCTAGTGACTCTATAAAACATAAGATATTTATATTTTAACAAAATATTAGTTCTAGGAAGTAAATATCCTATATTTTATTGCAAATAAAATATATAGTAGAACTTAATTAAGTACCTCATCAATAGACACAAATAAATAAAAATAGTCACACAACATCAACAAAATGTCAGTACCATGCAGCTGCTTCTAACCCAAAGTGATGAGAAGACGAAAAATGAAAATTATTTAATCGAAACAAACAAATTGTTAAAAAAATTCTTCCTATGATAACATGCAATCCATGAAATCCTGTTATGACAAAAAAGGTAGACCCATACACACTATCTGAAATAGAAAAAGGTGCTTCGAAATACTCAAATGCTTGTAACATCGTAAAATAAAACCCTAAAACAACTGTTAAAGTAAGCCCTCACAGCCTTCTTTTAAAGTCTTGGTTTACTAAACTATGATGGGCTCAAGTAACTGTTAAGCCAGATGTCAACAACACTAATGTATTAAGAAGTGGCACAGAAAATGGATTTAAAGTTTGAATTCCTATTGGGGGCCAAAAAGATCCAATATCAACTGTAGGAGCTCCTCTTCTTCTAAAAAAAGCTCAAAAGAAAGAAAAGAAAAATATTACTTCAGAGGTAATAAATAAAATTATACCCCATCGAATTCCTGTCACTACTTTTGTTGTATGATACCCATTTCTTTCTCGTACTACATCTCGTCATCATATAAATATAGTAAGTGCAATTAAGGTTAGGGCTAACATAATGCCTGATCAATACTGTCTGTGAAATCAAATAACAAGTCTATGAGCTAAGCACAAAGCGCCTATAGAACCCACAAAAGGTCAAGGTCTTCTTCTAACTAAATGAAACATTCTCATGCTTTTGGTTTCCCATTTTAAGCTTTGAAGGCTTATAGTTTTTTTAACTTAAAAAGTTTAATTATTGGAATTCTTTTTGCTTGGAAGGCAAATGTACTTAGTACTTATAATGCAATGCTAAACCAATAGAACTAGAAAACCTAAGGTTAGCGGTAATAGAATTTTTCATATTAATTTCATTATTTCATCATAGCGCATACGAGGGTATGCCCTACGTGCTCAAATAAAAAACACACATAAAAATGGGAATATAAATATTATTAATGAATTACAAAACATAATTCTTGTGACCATAGACAAAAAGATTATTGTTCCATATTCACCTAAAAATAATAATGCGAATTTTAGCCTTCCATATTCCGTATTAAATCCTCTGACAAGCTCTGATTCACCTTCTGCTAAGTCAAATGGAGCACGATTTGTTTCCATTAAACACCTAATTAACCATATTATAAATAAAAATACTCTTCATATAAAAATTCTAGGATATTCTATTATCTTGCCCATATCAAATCTTAATGAATTAATAATTAAGCATAGTAATAAAATTCCTAATGTAATTTCATAGGAAACTGTTTGTGCTACAGATCGCAATGACCCTAAGAATGAAAACTTTGAATCAGAACCTCACCCCCTCAGAAAAATACCGTATACTCCCAGTCCAGAAATACTTAGAAATCATAACAGCCTTCAAATAGACCTTTCTTTATAAGCATGTGGAACTATACCTCAAAGTAATAGTATTAAAGTAAAAACAGACATAGGACCCAAATAAGAATATAAGCGAAACCTCAGTTTCAAATCAATCCAGTTTTTTATTAGTAACTTGCCTGCATCTCTTAAAGGAACTAAAATTCCAAGAAATGATGGTTTGTTAGGGCCAACACGCATTATTATTAAACCTAATATTTTACGCTCTACTATAGTATAAAATGCAATTGATAAAATTAATATAATCACATTAATAAAAGTTGACATAAATGAGGACAGTGCCTTAGCTGGGTTATGAGCCCAGTAGCTTATATAGCTTATCATTTAATAAGATTTAAATCTTTATATATAATAATGATACAAATACGTAATAAACCTATTTTAAAGCCTTTAAACCACGCTCTATATGATTTACCCACTTCATTAAACTTAAATTACTTCTACAATTATGGTTCTATATTAGGTGGATGCTTAGCAGTTCAACTATTAACAGGGTTCTTTTTAGCGAGACACTATATTTCTGATGTAAATTTAGCTTTTGATAGTATTAGACATATTATGCGAGACCTAAATAATGGATGAATAATACGTTTGATTCATGCTAATGGCGCATCATTATTTTTTGCGTGCTTGTATGTTCACGTAGGACGAGGATTATACTATTCTTCGTATCGAAACTATAAAACCTGATCTTCAGGAGTCATTTTATTTGTATTAAGAATTTTAATTGCGTTTATGGGATATGTATTAGTTTGAGGACAAATGTCTTATTGAGCCGCTACAGTTATTACAAACCTCTTAAGAGTCATTCCTTACATTGGTAAAACTATTGTAGAATGGCTATGAGGAGGCTTTTCAATTGGGCTTCCAACCTTAACTCGATTCTATGCTCTTCACTTTATTTCACCTTTAATTTTAACAGTTTTGGTTATAATTCACTTGGTGTTACTACATGAAAAATTAACTGCAGGACCTAGGGGGCTTAAAAATTTTGATGACATAGTGTGATTCCACCCTTATTACTCTATTTCAGATGCTTGCACAGTAATTGCATTATTTTTCTCTTTATTTGCTATACTAACTTTTTTTCCTTATACTTTACTAGATCCTGAAAATTTTCAAGAAGCGAACAACATAATAACACCAGAACATATTTTACCAGAATGGTACTTTTTACCTTTTTATGCTATTTTACGTAGAATTCCAAATAAGCTTTTAGGAGTTATTGCACTTTTACTAAGACTTTTAATTCTATTAACACTACCATTTTTACCCATGAAAAAATGTCGTTCATTTAGTCCTATTCATAAATTTTTATTTTGAGTTTTTATAGCAAATTTTTTAATTTTAGGATGAATTGGAATAATGCCAGTAGAAGACCCTTTTATTATAATTGGCTTGGTTTCTTCTTTTGTATACTTTTTACTAGTAGTTATTAAAAATATTTAGACTTATGGCAAAGCCTACAATTGATTTCAAATCAATAAAAATAAGCCACAAAACTAATTTATTATTGAGTCTTTTCCATGAAAGCGAATGGTTTTAACTAAGCAAATTAGCCCTAAGCACGCTTCAATAACAGCTATAGTTAAAATAATAATTAATCCTCTTGATTCACTTAAAACACAGCGTAAATAATACATAAATAGAACTAATGCTTCTAACTCTAATAAAAATACAAAAAAAGACTTACTAAAAATAAGAGAAAGGAATAAAGCTATAACTATAAACAAAATAGATTTCATAAATTTAAACCTTTTAGTTTACAAAACTACTGTTCCTAAAGAACTTAATTTGCATGCTTAAATTAAAAAGGGGCGCAAAGGCATTTTCTTTTTAAAACACATTATACATCTCAAAATCAAAATGTAGAGCAGAAAAATCCCAAGTAAAACAAAAATTATTCTATTACTTAATACTCATGTTTCTGTTATTTCTTGATAAGAAAACAATAACATATCAGTTCCTGTTAACAATACTAACAACAGAATCCCAAATCTTAGCTTCAAATCCAAAAAAAATCTTTCCTTAGCAGAAAAAGCAGTAAAATATGCAAAAGCAATTAGTATTCCTGAAATGTATACAAGAAAAAGTATTAAACTCCACCAGGAAGAGATATTAACCCTAATTATTCAAACAAATTGAATTGCTATTATTAAAACTATAAACAATTTAAATAAGGGCCCTGACCTTATAATAAAGAATAAAAGCCAGCATATAAGTATAGCTTCCAAAAGCTGAAATCCGGTATAGGTAACTCTTATTAGTCACATTAATAACAAATTACTTTAAAGTAATTCTTTAGTTTAATTAGAACATTGAATTTTCACTTCAAAAGTATATAAGAACAAACTATGAGATGATGACATATAGTTAATTTTCAAGAAGCGAGAAGACCTATTATAGAACATATAAAAAGGTTTCATGACCATACCTTAGTTGTTATAAGACTGATTTTAATTTCTATTTTATACCTTATTTTTTATTTAACTGTAAATAAACTTACTAATAGATTTTTAATTTCAGGGCACACTTTAGAATCTATTTGAACTGTTATTCCTGCTTTTATTTTAATTATTTTAGCTATTCCTAGAATAAAACTTTTATACTTAATAGAAGAAAGATTTGAACCCTTAATTACTTTAAAAACTACAGCACACCAGTGATATTGATCTTATGAATACTCTGATTTTACTGATTTGGAATTTGATTCTTACATAGTTCCAGATAATGAATTAGCTTTAGCAGAAAGGCGGCTGTTAGAAAGAGATCACCGTGTTGTTTTACCTATAAATGAAATAATTCGGGTTATTATTACTAGAGATGATGTAATTCACGCATGAAGAGTCCCTAGAATAGGGGTAAAATGCGACGCAGTGCCCGGACGACTAAATCAAATTCAATTCGTTGCAAATCGAGTAGGCCAATTTTATGGACAATGTTCAGAAATTTGTGGTGCAAACCACTCTTTTATACCAATTACGCTAGAAATTGTTCCCTTTAAAACTTTTACACAATGACTTTAATTAATTCTTTGGTGTAAATAACACATTAGCTTGTCAAGCTAAAGATTTATAAGAACTATAATAAAAATAATAGTGCCAATCTAAAAGTAGAAATGCCAATATTAACTCACTTTATGTTTGAAATAAAATATTGAACTCTAGAAGGCAACATTTCTAACCAACCCCTTTCAGAAACTAATACCACAGTTTTTACGTTTGACTGAACTTTAGACGTGTGTTCTGTAACCACATTTAAAAAACCAAAAGAAGCTAAAAGTATAGTTTTGATTTCTAAACTTCAATATATTAGGCCCATTCTTAACCCCACAATAAATATAAAAAATGGTATTAATTTAAGCATCCTCTCTCTAAAAAAAGGAATGTAATACAGATAATAAGAGAATAAGCTTCCAAAAGAAATCGCACCTAAATTTAAAATAAACACAGGGAAAAAAACTATTCAATTACAATTAAAATACATTGTGGTTATAGTGCTTGCTTGTCAGGCCCTGTTGATTATTAACCGAACTCTGTACACAGTAGTTGTCACAATGCCTGCCCAGCCTAACATACACAAAAATGAATTTAGATTTCCTATTATAAAATTTTCCAATATTGCATCTTTAGAATAAAATCCAGCTATAAAAGGCAACCCTATTAATGCTAAAGAGCCTCTAAGCATAAATATAGAAGTAAGAGAATTTATAAGAAAAAAATTACCGTATAATCGAATGTCTTGGTTTCCTTGGTGCCTACTAATTATATCTCCTGCGCAAATAAAAATTATTCTTTTAAAAAACGCGTGAGTCAGTAGATGGAAAAAAGCAACATTAGGCAAATTTAACCCCAACCTTATGAATATTACACCCAATTGAGATAGTGTGGATAACGCAATAATTTTTTTTAAATCGTGCTCAACAATCCCTGCTAAACCTGCTAACAAAGCTGTAATAGATCCGATCCTTAAAAGAAAAGAGTAGTCTAATAAAGACCTAAAACGAATTAACAAAAAAACTCCTGCAGTAACTAAAGTTCTAGAATGAACTAATGCAGAAATGGGAGTTGGAGCAGCTATTGCTCGAGGCAATCAAGAAGAAAAGGGAATTTGGGCTCTTTTAGTAATAGAGCCTAGCATAATTAAAATTATTATTAAAGTAGTGAAAGTAGCCCTAATTCCTCAATCTATTACTATCCTCAATGTTCCTATTAGCATTAATAAAAATCCATCACCTACCCGATTAGAAAACAAAGTAATAAGTCCAGACCCCAAAGATCCTTCCCTTTGATAAAAAATCACTAATATAAAAGATAAAACACCTAACCCATCCCATCCTATTAGTATAAAAAATAAATTAGAAGATAGAATTAAAATTAGTATTCTCAACACAAAGCCAAAAACTAGCTTATAAAATCGAGACTTTCTAACTTCATCTTTTATATAACTTGTACTATAAAACATAACACAAGATGAGATAGTAACTACCCTAATACTAAACAAGATTCTATAAATATCAATAATTAGTCTTATAGATATGGTAAAAAAATTTAACTGAAATAATTTCAAGTTAATTAGCATATAGAAACTTTATTTTAAAATAAACACAAAATCTATCTCAGGTACCACAAACCTGTATTTTAATTTAAACTATTTGTACTGCAACAAAGCACTAAGTGCAATAATGAATTTACAATTCATGTTAATTTGTGCAAAATAGAAAGTAAGCATAACTAATGCATTTGATTTCGACTCAAAAGAATTATACTTAATGATATATATTTTAATTAGACTGTTTTTCACTATAATTTTATTAACATTAGGAACTCTATTAAGAATAAAAAATTCCAATTTAGGAACAGACCCATTTGAATGTGGGTTTTCTCCATCAAGAAGAGCCCACCACCCTTTTAGACTACATTTTTTTCTACTAGGAATAATTTTTATCGTGTTTGATTTAGAGATTGTGCTACTTTTACCTCTTATTAGCCAATTTTCTTATTTAGGATGAGTATTTTGTTTTATTTTAATCGTTGGGCTAGTTTACGAGTGGTTTTTAGGCTCCCTAAATTGACTTTAATTAGGCTTTTAATAAATGAGCTGTTAACTCAATTTATGAATAACATATTCAAGTCTATGTTTAGTAATCAGATAAAACTTTGATTTACTATCTTCATTTCGCTACTAAGAATCTATGGAATTTTATTAAGCTCATCTTGGTTAGCGAGATGAATATTTTTAGAATTAAATCTAATAGCAATTATTCCTATACTTAATTTTGGGGCTGTAGACTATTTTATTATTCAAGCGATAGCGGGAATGGCAATTTTATTTGGAATTATTAGACAATCAGAATTTTATATTTTATTGGGGCTTATTATCAAATTAGGAATTTTTCCATTTTCATTTTGAATAACAATAATTATTAACAACTCAAAATGATTAAGAAAATATTTATAAAAAAAAAAAAAAAAAATTAGACCTTTAATAGTAATAATTGCCATTATTGTACCCCACATGAACTTATTATTTACTTTAACTGTAATCTGGGGGTCTTTTTATGGGTGTTTTCAAACTTTAACAAAAAAAATTTTAGCTTGTTCTTCGGTTAGGCACACTGGTTGAATTGCAATAATGTTAACTATAAAAGCTAAAGAACAGTTTATTTATTTAATAACCTATTTTCCCTTAACTTTTATATTGTTTATAATAACAAAAAACAGGTTTTTAAGGCTATGGACAAGAATAACACAAAATAAATTGCCTTTTATAATAATCTTACTAATCTTAAGTGGTCTACCACCCTTTTCGGGAATTTGAATAAAATTTATTGTATTCTTTAGGTTTAATGAAGGAATAAACTTATTTGTAATAATATTTTTTGTTTCATCAGCTTTAAATCTCTTTTTTTACTTTAAGTTAATAATGGGATTTTTAAATAAGCCCATAAAATTAAACATAAAAGATAGATTAATTAGAGCACTAATTTTAATACCTCAATTTTTAACTTAAAGTAGCAACCATGAAGTGATATCTCATAACAGACTTTTAGTCCTACTTATTAGTTGTTATTACAAGCTTAGAACTTGTATAAGGCTTTCGCCCAACTAATTGTTCTAAAAGCAATTAGGCATATAAAGATATTTCATGGAAATGTACGTATTCCCAGAAAAGAAATTTAGGCAATTATTGAAAAATAGACCAACATCTTTATAAGAAGTAGCTAATTGAAGTGCCAGCAGCTTGCGGTTAAACTTTAAACTTCAGTCTTTTCTAACAGGTTAAAACATCAGCCTAAAAAAGCTTAAATAAAGTTAAATTATAAAAAGTATCATTTACATAGGCATAATATAAAAAATTCATATGAGAAACTAGGATTAGAGACCCTACTATCCATGAACTTATTATACAACCAAAGAATTACAAGCAAAGCTTCAAATTTAAAGAACTTGGCCGTCTTTAATTAAACTTGGGGGATCCAGCTTACTAAACAATAATCCGTGTTAATTTTATCCTTTATTAAAGTTCGTATACCGTCGTTATTTCATTAGCAAATAATAAATATAATGCTTAACACTTAAAAGTAACAAATCAGATCAAGGTGCAGCTTATAAAGGAAAAAGTTGGATACATTATAATGAACTACAAAGAAATTTTAAATAAACAGGACTCAACAGTAATTATGAATTAAAATCTCATAATGAAAAATTACTTTAAAGGGGTACAAATCGCCCGTCACTCTTCTATAATAATGAAGATAAGTCGTAACATAGTAGAAGTACCTAAAGGTGCTTCTGAAGATTGTAAAGAACATAGTTTCATGAGACTTTGATCCTCAAGGAGTATAAAAACTACAATGTTATATTCTATTTTTGAAAAAGCAGAATTAAGAATAATTGATGCAATACCTACACTAATTATAGTGGTAATTCTATTTCAAATAAATCTTCCCTACATTATGAGAATAAGAAACAATATAGAAACAGTAAATTGTAGAAAAAAAGTAAGTGGAAGTCAAATAATTTACTCAATTCTTATAATTTCGTTGCTATTTATAAATATTATAAGGCTATGCCCTTCTATTCTAGGAATAACTTTATCTATAAGAACTAATTTAACATTAGCTATAACAATGTGATTGGCCATTACTATTAGAACTTTCACCTATAATCCAAAAGTGTTTTTTATTAACCTTAATATCCCAAGTTCAAGAAAAGGCATAAGTTTATTCTTAGCTTGTATTGAATTTATTAGGTATAATATTCGACCTTTAACATTAGCTATTCGTTTAACGGCTAATCTTACTGTAGGCCACTTAATTATGAGACTAATGCATATAGTAAGTGAACCCTGATTAAGAATAATCAGATCTTTCTATACATGCTTCGAACTAGTTATTTACAGTTTACAAACTTATATTTTCGTAATTCTATTAATGATTTATACATCTTCTCAGATTTTTTGCTTACAACAAAATAATAGTTTACACTCAGAGAATGAAAATACAAAAGGATTTAAAATTCTTTTAACAGATTATTCTGTTTCACGCAAAATACAAACATGAAAATTTTTAGTATTAGAGAAAGAAAAAATTCAATACAACCAACTGCAAAGGAACTTAAAGCCATAAATAGTAATCCAATTGATGTACCTTGTGTATGATGGTTTAACTAATAAAAATTCAAATAGAATTTTCTAGATTAACTAAGAGCTACAAAAAAATTGTTTAGAACTAAAGCTTAAATGTAGCATCATTTTGCTAAAATTTTTTTGTAGAGATGAAACGTCTTCGATTAGTTATAGCTAGTATCTTTAGAAAGCTCAAAAGCTTTTATAATAAACTTAGGGACAATCTTAAGTTTATAAAATAAAAAAAATAAAATTTTTAAAGCAAGATTTAGTAATAATTAGCTTTTATACTCTGTAACAAGATTACAAAAATAATTATAGATTTTTAATTAATAAAGATATTATAAAAAACAAGATTATAAAAAATAATGTTAAAATAAGTACTAGACTAAGTAAAACATAAAATCTTTAAAAAATATCTAAAAGGAACTCGGCAAATACTTATTCCGACTGTTTAACAAAAACATAGCTTAAAGAAACTATTTTAGGTAATACTGCCCAGTGAGAAACTTAAACGGCTATGGTATCAAGGCCATACTAAGGTAGCGTAATCATTTGTCCTATAATTGAGGACGAGTATGAATGTTAACACGAGAATAAACCTGTCTCTTAGATATCAAAGAAATTTAATTTTAAGGTGAAGAAGCCTGAATAACATAAAAAGACGAGAAGACCCCGTTGAATTTTAAAATATCTGTAAATTTGCAGTATTTTTTGAGTTGGGGCAACTTAGGAAAAAGATTCCTATATACAAAATTTATAAAGATCCTTTTATAAAGATAAAAAGAACAAATTACCACGGGGATAACAGAATAATATTTTCAGGGAGAACAAATCGAAGAAAATGATTATTACCTCGATGTTGGACTAAGAAATCCTGATGGAGCAGCCACTATTAGGGTAGACCTGTTCGGTCTTTAAAATCTTACATGATCTGAGTTAAAACCGGTGTGAGCCAGGTTGGTTTCTATCTTTTATAAAATATTATTTCCTTCGTACGAAAGGATTGGGAAATAGAAGAAATTTCCAAATGAAAGCTACGCAGCATCTGTCTTTTAAACAGAAGATCTTTTAAGTCAAAAATTAAACCTCCAAAGTTCTAAGAACGTTAAATTGCAAATTTAAAAGCATAAGGATAAGAATAACATGGAACGATGATTTATAAGAACTAATCATAAAGATATTGGAACGCTATACTTTTTATTCGGGATTTGGTCAGGACTTGTAGGTAGGGCACTGTCTTTTATTATTCGTACTGAATTAAGACAACCAGGATCCTTCTTAGGTGACGATCAGTTATACAATGTCATTGTAACAAGACATGCATTTATTATAATTTTCTTTTTCGTAATGCCTTTAATAATCGGTGGATTTGGAAATTGACTAATTCCATTAATGCTAAAAGCACCAGATATAGCTTTTCCTCGTATAAATAATATAAGATTTTGGTTGCTTCCACCAGCCCTAAGACTACTAATATGCTCATCTTTAGTAGAATCAGGAGCAGGAACAGGGTGAACTGTATATCCTCCCCTATCAGACTCTTTAGCACACAGGGGAAAAAGAGTAGACTTAGCAATTTTCTCTTTACACTTAGCAGGGGCATCCTCGATTCTAGGAGCTGTAAATTTTATTACAACAATAATTAACATACGATCAAAAGGAATAACTATAGACAAAATAACTCTCTTATGCTGGTCAATCTTCATTACTGCCATTCTACTTCTTCTATCACTCCCAGTCTTGGCAGGTGCTATTACTATATTATTAACAGATCGAAATTTAAACACATCATTCTTTGATGTTAGAGGAGGGGGGGACCCAATTTTATTTGAACACTTATTCTGATTTTTTGGACACCCAGAAGTATACATTCTAATTTTACCTGGATTTGGGATCATTAGACATATTGTAAGGTATGCCGCTAAAAAAACTGTCTTCGGCCATATTGGAATAATTTATGCAATAATTTCAATCGGCTTATTAGGGTTCTTAGTTTGAGCCCACCATATGTACAGAGTAGGACTTGATGTAGACACACGAGCTTACTTCTCAGCTGCAACAATAATTATTGCAATTCCAACAGGAATTAAAGTATTTAGTTGAATAATAACATTACATGGAACTAAACTATCTATGTCTCCAATTGTCTATTGAGCCTTGGGATTTATCTTCTTATTTACATTAGGGGGTGTGACAGGTGTCGTACTTTCCTCAAGATCCTTGGATATCGCCCTACACGACACATACTACACAGTAGCTCACTTCCACTATGTATTAAGAATAGGGGCAGTATTTGCAATTTTTACAGGATTTATTTATTGATTTCCTCTATTTACAGGGCTAACTCTACATAATCGATGAACTAAAGGACACTTCTTTATAATGTTCATTGGGGTAAATATTACGTTCTTCCCACAACATTTCTTAGGGCTCGCAGGAATGCCACGACGATATTCTGATTATGCGGACTATTACACAAGATGAAATATGATTTCAAGAATTGGATCATTAATATCATTTTCAGCGACGCTATATTTCATATTCTTGCTATGAGAGAGACTTAGATCAAAACGATCGGTTTTATGACCTGTTTCGCAAACATTCGAAAACGTCCCATTAAGATCCCATACCCACCTAGAAAGAACTATAACTTCAATACCAAAATAAAGAGTTTTATAAGCTGCTTCTAACAGCTTCACGCCTAGAGCAACTCACTTGGACACCCATCCCGCAGCACTGCGGGATGGGTGTCCACATCAAAACAATAGAGCATCAATTTTGGAAAAATATAAGATCCATTTTTAGGCCCACTCACCATTATTCTAAAGAATTTCAAAGTAATATAATTTATTTTTAAAAGCGCTTTTGTTTGAATTTTATATAGAGCTTCTTTGAATTTTAATAGGTCACAAAAATGAAA
>CAJIBL010000328.1_pt1 | contig 13452 bp, 12 predicted proteins | sample 9199351 | NCBI WGS metagenome assembly CAJIBL01 (sample SAMEA7708304, study PRJEB35096) | sediment metagenome | biome: marine neritic benthic zone biome [ENVO:01000025]; feature: sediment [ENVO:00002007]; material: shallow marine sediment [ENVO:03000034] sea grass bed [ENVO_01000059] ...
CTCATTGGCCTATAATCACCTGTATTCCCTGTTGGGCAGCAACTGTAGGTTTCTTCGGACACCCTTGTCATTGGCTACTTATTCCCTCCTTTCAGGGCTATGGGTGGACTTTCACCACCTAGACGGCTGGCATGCCAGTCACACGCGTTCCGTTTTTGGGTGGCTTCGCCAATTTACCCAAAACTCCACTCCAACCAAAATGCAAATGAGCTGGGCGTTAAATGCTATCCAGGAGATGATCACGCGAAAGTGAAAATTAAGATAATTCTATTCCTTTTGTTTTTTTCTGTAGTATCCGTTGGTGAAGAGGCCTTAACCCCTCTTTCTTTCGTGCGTTACGCAGAATAGTTTGCTTCAGAAGGAGAAATAGCCAAATCTAAGCAATACTATTGGCTGGTGATTGAAGGCGAAAAAAAAAGAAAAAAGATACGGAATTTGTAGAGAAAGCATGCAATTCTTTGGCTGCCCATATACCACACGATGAGATAACAAAATACGACCTAAAGATATGGAACTGTGAGGAGGGTATTCTTACTCAGTGGCTAGGAAATTTGGAATCATATAGGGTAGTCGAACCTGAACGTATTGTAAACTACCGACCTTGTTTTCCAGAGGTGAAAAAATTTGAGGGAGTTAAACAGGTAGAAGTGCTTTACGATGTTCCGGAAAAAGGTAATGCTGCTAATGTAAGGGTAAAGGCTAGCGATGATGAAAGATTTAATGAATGCGCCATAAAGGCAGCTCTAAAGCAAGTTTTTAGAAAAGGCTATAAAAACGGTATTCCCGCAAGATTTGAAGACTTTGGGATGCTCTACTCTTTCACTTCTGAAGAGCAATAGCTAACAATGTGCATCAACATCGCGCAACAAGTTTTGCTGGACCTCCGCTGCTACATAGCTCCGGACAGTGAGCGGGACGTTAGACGCCCGCCGGAAAGATGTGAACGAGTGAATTTAGAGTTGTCATGAACGAATAGGGATTGTATGTGGTACAAGCGATTCGGTTTCAAATATCCTGACTCTAGTTATGCAGGCGGTATGGGGTGTTTTAGTATGATTTTCGTATATGCTATATCACTTTTTATGGCCTTTTTTATTGCAGTATTAATGCAAAATGGTTGGTTTTTCTTTACTGTAATTCCGATATCGTTTACTGGTTTTTATCTTGCGGAGAAATACGCGAACGACGAAGGGAATAGGTTGCGGATAAAAAGATTCAAGTATCATCTGAATTTGGCTCAAGTGCATATATCGTCAGGTGCCACTCCAGAAGCTCTTGATTCCCTTCGTAAAGCGAAAATTTACGGCGAGCTACCAAAAGAATTACAAGAATTTGAGCTTAGAAACAAAGAATAGTGAATCGCCTAGCAAGTGGGTAAACCTGATGCTAAAAGTCTCGGGTAATTGTGGCGTTAGCACAAAATGAGAATCGAGCAAGCTACATCGGAAAATGATTGGAATCGAGCATCAAAAATACTTCTAGATGTTGTTGATCGATTAGATCGACTAGGTAAGTCACTTTGGACTGAGAAGCAAGTAACTGTAAATAGCTTAAAGGATTCGTATAAGCTGAATGAGCTTTTCTTTCTTAATGAATCAGGTTTGGCAGGCATCGTATTTTTACAAGAATCAGATCCATTTTTTTGGCCTGAAGTAACCGAGGCAGACAGCCTGTTCATCCACAAACTGGCGGTTTTGCCCTCTCGGTCTGGAGAGCAGCTAGGTCAAAAAGCGTTAAGTAAAATTATCGAACTGGCCAATGAAAAAGGCTTAAAATGGGTGCGTTTAGACTGTGACGACAGGCCGGAACTTCATGAGTTCTATACGGATTCAGGCTTTACTCTGGTTGATATCAGGCAAGTGGAAGAATTTAGAGTGTCCAGGTACCAGCTGCTAACAAAGTCAAGCACCCGCCCGTACCGGGCGATGAAGAATAAAACCGACCGGTAAGCAAGGGGTCAGCACATCCGTGTGCGCCCCCCTTCGGGCACCTGCGGTGGACCAAATTGCTCCAGGCAATTTGTCGAACCTGCGGAGGTTCTCACCCTCCCGAGCGCACCACATACAAAAAAAGGCCACCCCGGTCTGGGGTAGCCTTTTTTGTATATGGCGCGCTCGGGAGGATTCGAACCTCCGACCGCCTGGTTCGTAGCCAGGTACTCTATCCAGCTGAGCTACGAGCGCGTGTCGTCTGAAGGGCGCGTATCTTATTTAGTTGGTTGCTATGAGTCAAGTGGGAAATTGCGGCTTTTGCATAAAAAAGCAGCTAAAGTCCAATGGTGCTTTCAATCCTTTATATAACGCGGCTGGTACATCGTTTAGAATATACGGCAATCTTTGCGCCAATCTACGAGGAATAGTCTTTGGAAACCAAAACTCAGAAACTGCACGCTAAAAAGAGCATCGCGCTGGTGGCTCACGACAATATGAAGAAGGAATTGTGTGCCTGGGCCGCTAGACACAAATTCAAGCTGTCTTCGCATAAGCTTTATGCAACCGGAACCACCGGGTATCACCTTGAGGCAGCGACGGGGCTCCCCATTGAGAAGTGCGTGAGTGGACCGCTGGGCGGTGACCAACAGATTGGTGCAAAAATATCCGAAGGAGAGGTCGATATCCTGATTTTCTTCTGGGACCCTTTCGAGCCCATGCCCCATGACCCGGATGTAAAAGCCCTGTTGCGGATAGCTGCCGTTTGGAATATTCCCGTTGCCTGTAACCCTTCCTCTGCTGATTTCATTATTTCTTCACAGTACATCTCTGAAGATTACGAGCGTCTGGTTCCCGATTACGATAGCTATATCGCCAGCCGAACCTCTTGATACCTGTGTTAACAGTTCGATTCAAAGGATTCTCCATGATGACTAGATACCAGTACTTTGCTCTGCTGTTTGTTTTGCTGTTGCCGACGCTCGCTGATGCCGCTGCCTACCAGCCGCCGACAAATAGCTATGCCAACGCTGCCCGCGTCACTGACGACGGCAAAGGGGCAATTGCATCGGGCAACAGTATTGCCACTCAGCTGGGCTTGGATGCCTTTGCCAGGGGCGGTAATGCCATCGATGCTGCCGCTGCAGTGGCCTTTGGGCTGGGGGTGGTGGATAGCGCAAATTCCGGTATTGGGGGCGGATGTTTTATTCTTATCCGCTGGGCTGACGGTACAATTGAGGCCATTGACGGCAGGGAAATGGCGCCTTCACAAGCCACTAAAGACTTGTTCCTCGTGAATGGCAAATATGAGCCCAAATTGAGTAAAACAGGAGCCCTGGCAATAGGTATCCCCGGCTCGGTAGCGGCTTTGGAGTATATAGTTCAAAAAGGCGGCAAGCTGAGATGGCAAGATGCGGTTTTGCCCGCTGCGAAAGTTGCAGATAAAGGTTTTGTCACCGGTGACTATTATTCTGCACGGTTGGGCAGATATAAAGACAGTTTGGCCTTATTTCCCGGGTCTGCAGAAATCTTTCTGGATAAGGACGGTAAAGCGTGGGCTGCGGATCATGTTCTGAAGCAAAAAGACCTGGCGCGCACCTATAAAAAAATAGCCAAAAAGGGTAGCCGCTTTTTCTATGAAGGTGATTTTGCTGAAGACGTGGAAGCCTGGATGAAGAAAAACGGTGGCATTGTCACCGCCGCTGATTTTAAAAACTACAAAATGCTTGTTCGTCAACCGGTCAAAAGTACCTTCAATGGTTATACGGTGTTGGGTTTTCCTCCTCCCAGCTCCGGCGGTACCCATGTGGCGCAGATTCTGAATATTCTGGAAAATTACCCCTTGAAGAAATTGTCTGCTCTGGACCGGCACCATTACACGCTGGAAGCGATGAAGCTGGCTTTTGCCGACAGAGCTTTCTGGATGGGGGATTCTGATTTTGTTGATGTGCCAACCGGGCTGCTGGACAAGTCTTATGCGCAAAGCCTTGCAAAGACAATAAACCCTCTCAAGGCGAATAAAGTCAAAGGTCATGGCACGCCTCCGGATGCGGCAAGCAAAATATTCAACCGGCACACTACCCATTTAACGGTGGCGGACAAGGCGGGCAACTGGGTCGCTATTACCACCACCCTCAATACCGGTTATGGCAGTAAGGTTGTTATCCCGGGTACGGGTGTTTTAATGAATAACCAGATGGATGATTTTACCGGCCAGTCAGGCTCGGCCAACATAGCCGGTTTAGTCGGTTATGAGGCTAACCTGGTGGCGGCGAAAAAACGGCCCTTGTCGAGTATGAGCCCGACCATTGTTTTGAAGGATGGCTCTCCGGTGCTCACGGTAGGTGCTGCCGGTGGCCCGACGATTATTTCACAGGTGCTGCAAACGCTGGTTAACACTCTTGCTTTGGATATGCCTCTTGAGCAGGCGATGGCTGAACCGCGCGTGCACAATCAATGGCGTCCCGAGCGAACACTGGTGGATGATTTTATGGCGCCGTCGCTTAGAAAGCGCTTGAGCGGCAGGGGACATACGCTGGTGGATTGGCCTGCTTTTGGTGGAACGCAGGCTATCTCACTTGAACAGGGCAAGTTTGTACCCGTTACCGAACCGCGCTTGAAAAAGCGCTTAGAGCAATAATTGCAGCTGCCTTTCAATTTCAAGCCTGTTTCTGGTGGATTTTATCGCCATAAACAGGGTGTCAGCTTCGGGATAGGTTTTACGCAGGTAGTGCAGCCATTGTTTCAAGCGATTACCAAGGTATTTTGCGGGGTATGCATCGCAGGTTTGCTGAAAAAACTCATAAACAAACGGCGCAATTTCTTGCCAGCACATTGCTGAATAGCTAGCGCCTGCTGCTTTTGCTTTGATAGCGAGCGCCAGGTCGGGTCTCGCCAGCAGTCCTCTGCCCAGCATGACATCGCTGCAGGAACTTTGCTCGGTGCAGTGCAAATAATCATCTACCGACCAGATTTCCCCATTTGCGATTACCGGTATCTTCAATTCTCTGCGTATTTCTCCTATGCAGGGCCAATAGGCTGGCGGCTTGTAGCCATCACTTTTTGAGCGGGCGTGAACGATCAGTTCGTCTGCTCCTGCCGCTTCAATAGCCAGTGCATTATTAAGGTAGCTGTCGCGATCGTTATAGCCAAGGCGAATTTTTGCGGTCACCGGTGTTGTTTCTGGAACGGCCTCGCGCACCCGGCTTACTATTTCATAAACCAGGTCTGTATCATCAAGCAGGCAGGCACCACCACGATTTTTATTAACGGTTTTAGCCGGGCAACCGAAGTTCAGGTCAATTGCCGGCGCCCCGAGGCGAGCTGCTTTTAATGCATTGGCCGCAAGTGCTGAAGGCTTACTGCCTAATAATTGCACACGCACGCTGTAGCCGCTATTGCCAAGCAGTTCCGGGCAACTGCGGATAAAGACACGCCGGGGAAGGGTGTGTTCTGTTACTCGCACGAACTCAGTTACGCATATATCGATGCCCCCATTTTTCGGCAGAGAGGTGAGAATGTGTCGCATATGGTGATCAACCACACCCTCCATAGGGGCAAGAAATATTCGCATGAGCGTCAGCTTTCGAAATTGGGGGCGAGAGATTACCAGAAACATTTTCTGGCTCAAGCATATTACAGCGCAGAAACTATGCTTTGTGACGGCTAATTAATCATATCGCCTGAAAGTCAAATCTTGTACTTGCGCAATCGGTAACATTTTCATTATCGTATGGCTTGAACACCAATGGCTCAAAAGCTTTATAAAGACTGAGGTTATTGATATTGATTAAGCTTGGCTTTGTCTTATCAAGCATTCTCTCTGATCTAGCTCAATACGGAAAAAGTCAACTGGTTCAAACTACGGCAATAAAACATAACAAGTCAAAATCCCATATTCAGAAACACAGTCGTTCATGCATGCAGGCGGAAGACCACCTTGCGTTAGTGGTTTTCGTTTAAAAATCTGAAAGCGTACGGCTCAGGTAAGATTCAAGCATAAGAGGAAACACATGAAAGAAAATCTATGGCAACAAGGTATTGATCTCATGCTCTTCGGTATGGGTACTGTATTTGTGTTTCTTACCCTGCTAGTGATCTTTACGATGATTATGTCCATGTTGGTGCGTAACTTTCTGGGAGAAGAACCAGAGCCAGCATTGGCAACCGCGGACTCTGATGCTTCCGGGTCAGTAAGTCCAAAAACTGTGGCCATCATTCAGGCTGCAATCCACGCGCATCGCGCAAGACAGAAATAGTATGAACATTCACGAACAAACATCGATGAAATGGGGGCTGCTGTAAATGAGCGAAACTAAGAAGAAATTAGGTATAACCGAGGTGGTCCTGCGTGATGCCCACCAATCCCTGTTCGCTACGCGTATGCGTATCGACGATATGCTTCCAATTGCAGAGGAGCTGGATAATGTCGGTTACTGGTCCGTAGAAACATGGGGTGGTGCAACTTTCGACTCCTGTATTCGCTTCCTTGGTGAAGACCCTTGGGATCGCATTCGAGAGCTGAAAAAAGTGATGCCGAAAACACCGCATCAGATGTTGTTCCGTGGGCAAAATATTTTGGGCTACCGCCACTACGCCGATGACGTGGTTACAAAGTTTGTTGAGCGATGTGCGATTAACGGTGTCGATGTTTTCCGTGTATTCGACGCAATGAACGATATGCGCAACATCGAAACAGCCCTGAAGGCCGTTAAAAAAGTGGGCAAACATGCTCAGGGCACTATCTCATACACCCTTAGCCCTGTTCACACCGTGGAAAAATGGGTTGAACAAGGCAAGATTATTGAGGACATGGGTGCAGACTCTATCGTCATTAAGGATATGGCCGGTTTGATGAAGCCTTATGAAGGCTACGACCTGGTCAAGCAATTGAAAGCCGCCTGTGATATTCCCATTCATTTCCACTGCCACGCGACCACCGGTCTGGCTCACTCAACCTTGATCAAAATGGCTGAAGCCGGTATCGATAACGTCGACACCTCGATTTCCTCCATGTCCTGTACCTATGGTCACAGCCCAACCGAGACGCTGGTAGCCTCCCTGGACGGCACTGAACGTGATACTGGTCTGGACCTGGCGCGACTGGAAAGAATTGCTCTCTACTTCCGTGATGTACGACCCAAATACAAGAAGTGGGAAGGCGCACTGAAAGGCGTGGATGTTCGCATCCTCACTGCTCAGGTTCCCGGTGGCATGCTCACCAATATGGAAAACCAGCTTAAAGAGCAGGGTGCAGCTGATCGCATTGACGAAGTTTTGGAAGAAATTCCACGGGTGCGTGAAGACCTTGGCTTTATTCCATTGGTGACGCCAACTTCCCAGATCGTTGGTACCCAGGCGGTACTCAACGTCTTAACGGGAGAACGTTACGCCAATATTTCCAAAGAAACGCGCGGTATTTTGCGTGGCGAGTACGGGCTTTCTCCTGCTCCCATCAACAAAGAGCTTCAGGCGCGTGTATTGGAAGAGGGTGAAAAGCCGATTACCTGTCGCCCGGCAGACCTGCTTAAACCTGAACTCAATGCATTAACCAAAGAGCTGAGAGAAAAGGCAAAAGCAGAGGGTGTTAAATTACATACCGGCGAGCAGGAAGTGGATGATGTTCTGATTTACTCCTTGTTCCCTCAGGTTGGCCTTAAGTTCCTGGCTAATCGCGGTAATCCGGATGCCTTTGAACCTGCGCCAGGCCTTGAAGAGCCTGCAGCGAAAGCTCCTGCAGCTGCACCAAGTGCGGCCGCTGCGGATATCGGTGAGCAGGTCTATACCGTCAAGGTGGAAGGCCAGGCGTATACCGTTTCTGTTAGCAGTGGGGGTGATGTCAGTTCAGCTGCCGCTAGTCCGGCTGCATCTGCTCCAGCGGCAGCTCCAGCAGGTGGAGACCCTGTGCCCGCGCCATTGGCCGGGAACATTTTCAAAGTCATGGTTAGCCCTGGGCAGAAAGTCGAGAAAGGGGACAAGATCCTTGTTCTCGAAGCCATGAAAATGGAAACACAAGTCGTTGCGCCTAAAGCCGGCACCATCGGCTCGGTAGACGTGAAAGAAGGTGACAAAGTCTCTGTTGGTGACACTTTGTTAACCATAGCCTAATAACAATAGGGGTCATTCATGGGGAATTTGTTAGGGCTTTGGCAAGGGTCAGGTCTGTATCAAATGCAAGGGGGGCAGCTGGTGATGATTATCATCTGTATGCTGTTGCTCTTCCTTGCGATCCGTAAAGGCTTTGAGCCCTTGCTTCTGGTGCCGATCGGGTTTGGTGGAATTCTCGCTAATATTCCGGGCGCTGGGCTTGCGCTTCCGGCAGTGGAAAACGCGATTGCCACGGGTAATCCGGAGATACTTGCGGGTTTTGCAGAGCTGTTGGGCCTAGGTGCCTGGGAAACAGGTAAGGACATACTCGCGGCCTACCAGGCTGTAGGGCCTGCAGGTCAGAAGGTGGCTGCTCTATATGCTGCTGAATTGGGTTTTCATAATGGCATGTTGTACAACTTTTACTCAGTTGCCATTGCAACCGGAGCTGCACCTTTGATTATTTTCATGGGGGTAGGTGCTATGACGGACTTTGGTCCGCTATTGGCAAATCCCAAAACCCTGTTTCTTGGGGCGGCAGCGCAATTCGGTATTTTCGCTACAGTTATTGGTGCGGTGTTCCTGTCGGCAAATGGCATAATGGATTTTTCCATAGCAGATGCCGCAGCCATTGGAATAATCGGTGGTGCAGACGGGCCTACGGCGATTTATGTATCCAGTAAACTCGCTCCGGACCTGCTCGGTGCCATCGCCGTGGCGGCATACTCTTATATGGCTTTGGTTCCGCTGATTCAGCCACCCATCATGCGGGCGCTGACCAGCGAGAAAGAGCGTAAAATTGAGATGAAGCAGCTACGCACTGTTGGGCGTCGCGAAAAAATCTTCTTTCCGATATTGCTGTTGTTGCTGGTTGCACTTGTGCTGCCTGATGCAGCGCCGCTATTGGGGATGTTCTGTTTCGGTAACCTTATGCGCGAATGTGGTGTGGTTGATCGTTTGTCCGAAACCACGCAAAACGCGTTAATTAACATCACCACCATATTCCTTGGCTTATCCGTTGGCTCAAAACTAGCCGCCGATAAGTTCCTGGACCCTAAGACCATGGGTATTCTGCTGTTGGGTATAGGTGCGTTTGCAATTGGTACTGCTATGGGGATATTGATGGCGAAACTGATGAACGCGTTCAGCAAACAGAAGATCAACCCGCTTATTGGTTCTGCTGGAGTATCGGCTGTGCCTATGGCTGCACGGGTATCTAACAAAGTTGGTCAGGAGGCGAACCCTCACAACTTCCTGTTGATGCATGCCATGGGGCCAAACGTAGCAGGTGTGATAGGCTCGGCGGTCGCCGCTGGAGTGATGATCTCGATGGTTACCGGCATGATGCAGTAATCTATTCTTCTACTAGTGGTATACGTAAAACGGGCACGCGTAGTGCCCGTTTTGTTTTTTATAAGGGTAATAGAGATGTGTCGCCCCTACCAACGTCATATTTGCGTATCATCATTACACTTATTGTGTATTTACGAGTAGGTAAATCCTTGAGAAGCATTTCTACTCGCATCCCGCCTATAGTAGAATGCGCGCACTTTCACCTAAGAAACACCACGGAGTGATCTATATGTATAGACGTACGAAAATTGTAAGCACCCTCGGCCCGGCCACTGATGAACCGGGAATACTGGAAAAGCTGATAGTTGCGGGTGTCAATGTAGTACGTATGAATTTCTCCCATGGAAGTGCTGATGACCACTTGCGCAGGGCAGAAGATGTTCGCCAATTGTGCAAAAAACATAACACCTATGTTGCCATATTGGGGGATCTTCAGGGGCCTAAAATTCGTGTAGCCCGTTTTGCGGAAGGCCCGGTTCAGTTGGAAATTGGCGATAAATTTGCGCTGGATGCATCTCTGGAAAAAGAGGCTGGAAACCAAAAAGAAGTTGGTATTGACTACAAAGAGCTGCCAAATGATGTAAACCCCGGCGATATGCTATTGCTTGATGATGGTCGGGTTGTGTTAAAAGTAGAGTCCGTTGACGGGCAGAGAATAAACACAGTCGTGGTTGTAGGAGGCAAGATTTCCAACAACAAAGGGATTAATCGGCAGGGGGGTGGTCTGTCGGCTCCGGCACTGACCGATAAAGACCGTGAAGACATAAAAACAGCTGTAGAAATTGGTGTGGATTACCTGGCTGTCTCATTCCCGCGAAATGCTGAAGATATGAATCTTGCCCGTCAGCTTACCCGTGATGCCGGTGGCAGCATGTATATGGTCGCCAAGATTGAGCGTGCCGAAACGGTTGCAGATGAACAAATTATGGACGATATCATTCTGGCTTCTGATGCTGTTATGGTTGCACGCGGAGATCTCGGGGTGGAAATTGGTGATGCGCAGTTGATCGGTGTTCAGAAAAACATCATCGATCGTGCCCGTTCACTTAATCGTTGTGTGATTACTGCGACGCAAATGATGGAAACCATGATCAGCAGTCCCCTGCCAACACGTGCGGAGGTGTTTGATGTCGCCAACGCGGTGCTGGATGGTACAGATGCCGTGATGCTCTCTGCAGAAACTGCTGCCGGGAAGTATCCAGTGCAAACGGTTGAAGCCATGGTCCGCGTTATCCGTGGCGCTGAGAAACATCCGCAAGCGGAAACGCCTCCAGCCAAACCTGAGGGTGGATATACCGCCATTGACGAGGCCATTGCCATGTCTACCATGTACGCGGCTCATAACCTGCAGAAAGTGAAGTGTATTGCTTCTATGACGGAATCTGGCTCTACGCCTTTGTTGATGTCACGTTATGGCGCACGGCTACCTATCTTCGCTTTTTCCCGCAGCGAAAAAACTTTGCGACGTGCGGCTTTGTTCCGGGGGGTGCAGCCGATTCTGTTTGATAGCGATAGCATTCCCCATTCAGAAGCCAATGCGCGTGCTGTGGATGTACTTGGTGAGCAAGAGGGTTTGGAAGACGGCGACTTGGTGCTGATTTCCAAGGGCGATTATGCCAATGTTCACGGCGGTACCAATACTATGAAGATTGTTCAGGTTGGTTCCGTTACCTGATAGCTGCAGATACAAACATCATGCAGCGCTGTCGTTTTCGTTCAGGTGCAGCGCTGCTTTGATTTTCCCCTCAAGTACATCGATGTCGATGGGTTTGACGATATAGTCATTAACGCCCTGTTGAATGGCCTCGCGAATACGGGCTGCCTCCGATACTGCCGTAACCATTATAAAATGTGCACCTTTGAGGGTGTTAGAGGCCTTCGCTTTACTGTGTACTTCCAGCCCTGTTAACTCCGGCATATCCCAGTCGCAGAGTATTAAGTCATAACCTGATTCAATAGCTTTGATTTTGTCGAAGGCTTCGATGCCATCCGTAGCCAGGTCTACCTGCTTCATGCCGAAGTCTTCCAGAATATCCATAAGCAGTTTAGCCGAGTCCGCGTTGTCCTCGGCAATTAATACACGGGCGGTGGCCATAGACAGTTTGCGTGGAGCTGAGCTTGCGCTCGCTGCGGTCCTGGGAGGGGCCGTTGGGCTTGACGCTGCGAGCTTTTTCATTGCGCTTTCAAGCAGTTTGACGGACTCGATATGTTCTTTGCGGATTGCTGGGTCCAGGTTTGCGTCATCGAGGGTTTTTCGCAGCCATGCTCGTCTCTTGGTGAGTGTGGATACGACAATTTTAACTTCTGCGCCGGATAACATATTGAGGTCTCGCTCTATACTTCCATATCTTTTTTCAGTATAGAGCGAAATAGCCTTTATGGGGCTCGATTAGAATATTCTAAGTAAGCCCTATTGGCTGGCAATGGCAGTCATGCAGAGTCGCTGCGTTTTTTGCGTTCCTGAATTTTTGTCATGACTTTCTGCATATAGTCATAGTAGTCGTCGCTTAATGACTTGCTTGTATCTCGTCGTTCCTTGGATTTTCTTCGCTTGCGATGGTAAAGGTCCAGCGGCAATTCCCTACACGGATCGTCATCTTGTCGACGGTCGTTCCCTTTGCGGCGGTCGATAAAAATTAATTTTGTATCTTGCATCAGGTTTCCTGAATTAGCTCCAGTGTATTTTTAGTGTTCGAGCCTAAGCCAGTGTTGTCTCAGGTTTGGTAAACGCGCTTAGCAGCTCACCATACATGATACTATTGCCGCCAGTTGTTGCTGGCAGCAATACCAGCATAGCCCCAAACAGGGAAATTAGCAGAGAGCAGACGGCAAACTTGCTCTAAAACATGTAACAGTTTGTAATAATCAGAATGTTTTCTGCTCCCCCTCAATTGGCGTAAAAGCCTACATCGGGAACTAAAGTTTAGCTTTTTTTGTGACGCGTGTCACACTTTGGGTGGTGTTTATCATGAATATTGTTTCGAAAACCATTACGGATAAGATTCGAGCCGCTTTCGCCCCGGAGTTTCTGGAGCTCACAAATGAGAGTTATTTACATTCGGTGCCTGAGCATTCGGAGACCCACTTCAAGCTGGTGCTAGCCTCGAATGCCTTTGCCGAGGTGTCCACTGTCAAGCGCCACCAAATGGTTTACTCCCTGTTGGCCGAGGAAATGGCAGCCGGGGTGCATGCCCTGGCCCTTCACCTGTATACCCCCGAACAATGGTTGCAACGCTCTCAAACTGCGCCCGAATCTCCGCAATGTATGGGTGGCAGTAAGGCTTGATGCCCTGGAGTACTTATGTCTCAAATCGTCATTGCAGCGCTTTACAAGTTTGTCAGTTTTCCCCGTTACCAGGCGTTTCGTGAGCCTCTGTTGGCTTTTTGCGTCGGGCAGGGGCTCAAGGGTACGCTGCTGATAGCGCAGGAAGGGATCAATGGCACCGTTGCCGGCTCGAGATCAGCTATCGACGCACTGCTGGTGTATTTGCAGCAACAGGACGAATTTGCCCAGTTAGAGCACAAAGAATCCTATCAAGACAGCATGCCGTTTTACCGCATGAAGGTAAAACTCAAGAAAGAGATTGTCACCATGGGGGTGGAGAGCATCGACCCAAGGAAAAGCGCTGGTACTTACGTGGAACCCCATGAATGGAACGCATTGATCAGCGACCCTGAGGTAACAGTCATCGATACGCGTAACGACTATGAGTATGGTATTGGCACATTCAAAGGCGCTGTTAACCCGAATACGGAAAGCTTTCGGCAGTTTCCCGAGTATGTAGCGAACAACCTGTCACCGGAAACCCACAAAAAAGTGGCTATGTTCTGTACCGGCGGAATTCGCTGTGAAAAGTCCACTGCTTTTATGAAACAGCAGGGCTTCGAGGAAGTGTTTCACTTGAAGGGCGGTATTCTCAAGTACCTGGAAGATGTATCGGAGGAAAAAAGTTTATGGCAGGGCGAGTGCTTTGTTTTTGATAACCGGGTTGCCGTAAATCACAAACTGGAAAAAGGAACATATGAACTTTGCCACGGGTGTCGCCACCCAATCACAGAGAAAGACAAGGCATCGGAGCTGTTC
>CAJIBL010001132.1_pt1 | contig 13436 bp, 8 predicted proteins | sample 9199351 | NCBI WGS metagenome assembly CAJIBL01 (sample SAMEA7708304, study PRJEB35096) | sediment metagenome | biome: marine neritic benthic zone biome [ENVO:01000025]; feature: sediment [ENVO:00002007]; material: shallow marine sediment [ENVO:03000034] sea grass bed [ENVO_01000059] ...
GCTAATGAAGACGGCAGTACCGTTAATGGCAGCTTTACTGAAACTGATGGTGATACTTCCGATACTCACACTTTCACCATCACTTCCAGCCCAAGCGAAGGCAGTGTTGTTAATAACAACGACGGCACTTTTACTTTCGATCCCGGTTCAGATTTTCAAGATCTGGCAGCCGGTGAAACGCGCGACGTAACTTTTAATTACACAGCAACGGATGATTCCGGTTCCGGTAATGCCACCAGCACCGCAGCAACAGTAACCATTACTGTAACTGGCACAAACGAACAGCCAGTAGCAGGTAATGTTTCTATTAGTGCCAATGAAGACGGCAGCACCGTTAATGGTAGCTTTACCGAAACTGATGGTGATACTACTGACACACATACATTTACCATCACCTCAAGTCCTTCGGAAGGCAGCGTTGTTAATAACAACGACGGTACATTTACTTTTGATCCCGGCAGTGATTTCCAGGATCTGGCAGCCGGTGAAACACGCGACGTAACTTTTAATTACACCGCAAGCGATGATTCAGGCTCCGGCAATGCCACCAGCACCGCAGCAACAGTAACCATTACTGTTACCGGCACCAATGATCAGCCCGTAGCGGGTAATGTTTCTGTCAGTGCAAACGAAGACGACAGCACCGTTAATGGCAGCTTTACCGAAACTGATGGTGATACTACTGACACACATACATTTACCATCACCTCAAGTCCTTCGGAAGGTAGTGTTGTTAATAACAACGACGGTACTTTTACTTTCGATCCCGGTTCAGATTTTCAAGATCTGGCAGCCGGTGAAACCCGTGATGTGACATTCACTTATACGGCAACGGATGATTCAGGCTCCGGTAATGCCACCAGTGCTGCAGCAAGCGTTACTGTTACCGTTACGGGCACAAATGATGCACCTTCTCTGAGCGTGAACAGCCTTACTATCGATGAAGGCCAGGAAGTAATACTAAGCAGTGCTAATTTCTTGGCAACAGACTCGGATAACTCAGATACCCTGACCTTCAACCTTACAGGTATCGACAATGGCTCTTTCCGCTTGGTCTCGGACGACAGCACGCTTCTGAGCTTCACGCAGCAGCAGGTGAATAACGGTGAGATTAAATTTGTACACGATGGTAATGAAGGTGCACCAAGCTATCTTGTCTCTGTTACAGATGGAATCGTTGCAACGACGCCGGTCGCAGCCTCTATAACTTTTACTAACACCAATGATCCCGGCGTGCTATCGCTTTACGGCACCGAAGCAGAAGGCGAAAACTTAGGTACAAACCTTGTTGAAGACGATGTGCTATCAGGTAGCATCAGCTATATCTGGGAACGAAGCGCCGACGGTGCGACAAACTGGTCCACGATTACAGCAGCCACAGGCTCAAGTTACACTCTAAGCAATGCAGATGCTGGCCAATATATTCGTGTAACCGCCAGTTATGTCGATGATCAAGGCAATGTGGAGAATCCCAGCGCCACAAGCGGACAAATAAGTGGTATCAATGACCAACCGACGGCTGGAAATGTTTCCATCAGCGCTAACGAGGATGGCACGGCGGTCAACGGCAACTTTAGCGTAAGCGATCTTGATTCTGGAGATAATCACACATTCACAATTACCAGCGCCCCAAGCGAAGGTAGCGTTGTTAATAACAACGATGGCACATTTACTTTTGATCCAGGCAGTGATTTCCAGGATCTGGCAGCTGGTGAAACACGCGATGTAACTTTTAATTACACAGCAACGGATGATTCCGGTTCCGGTAATGCCACCAGCACCGCAGCAACAGTCACCATTACCGTAACCGGCACCAATGATCAGCCAGTAGCAGGCAACGTTTCTGTCAGCGCTAATGAAGACGGCAGCACCGTTAATGGCAGCTTTACTGAAACTGATGGTGATACTACTGACACACATACATTTACCATCACCTCAAGTCCTTCGGAAGGTAGTGTTGTTAATAACAACGATGGCACATTTACTTTTGATCCCGGTTCAGACTTCCAGGATCTCGCTGAAGGCGAAACTCGCGACGTATCTTTCAATTACACAGCAACAGATGATTCTAGCTCTGGCAATGCCACCAGCACAGCAGCAACAGTAACTATTACTGTTACTGGCACCAACGATCAGCCGGTGTCTGGTAATGTTTCCGTTAATGCCAATGAAGGTGGCGGACCGGTTACAGGCAGTTTTTCCGTAAGCGATGAAGCTTCCGATACTCACACCTTCACCATTACCAGCAGCCCCAGCGAAGGCAGTGTCATCAATAATGGCGATGGCACATTTACCTTTAACCCTGGCAGCAGCTTTCAGGACCTTGCAGCAGGTGAAACCCGCGATATCACCTTCAATTACACCGCTAGCGACGATTCCGGCACGGGCAATTCCACCAGCCTTACTGCAATGGTTACCGTCACTGTTAGAGGCAGCAACAGCGGCCCCAGCTTAACGGCAAACAGCCTTAGCATTACCGAGGGACAGGAAGTTGTTCTGAACATTAGCAATTTTGCAGCTATAGATGCAGATAACGCGGACAATTCACTTGTATTCAATATTACAAACCTTAGCAATGGCAGCTTTCAGCTGGTAGCAGATAATTCGCTTGTTAACAGCTTCAGCCAACAGCAGCTTATTGATGGCGAAATTAAGTTTGTCCACGATGGCAGTGAAGCAGCACCCGCTTACTTAGTCTCGGTATCCGATGGTGATATCACAACGCCTCCGGTGGCAGCGACAATTGCTTTCAGCAACAGCAATGATCCCGGTTCCTTGACGCTTCTGGGAACAGCGGCGGAAGACCAGGTGTTAAACGCGAATATTATTGATAGCGATGGCCTCTCTGGAAGCGTCAGTTTTGTGTGGCAACGAAGCAACGATGGCAGCAACTGGACAGTAATCACCGGCGCTGTTAACTCAAGTTATTCCCTTAGCAATGCAGATGTTGATAACTATATCCGCGTTAGCGCAAATTATACGGATGATCAGGGCTTTGTTGAAAACCTCAACGCCAGCAGCAGCCTGGTACTCGGTGTTAACGATGCCCCCGTTGCGCAAAATAATATCGCTAACCAGCAAGCCACTGAAGACAGTCTCCTCAGTTTTACCTTTGCAGGCAATACCTTCTTTGACGAAGACGGCGACACCCTTAGCTTCAGCGCCAGCCTTAACGACGCAACAGCCTTGCCGAGCTGGCTGAGCTTTGACACTGCCAGCCGAACATTTACCGGCACCCCGGACACAGATGCAGACACCGGCAACCTGAGTATTGTGGTTTTCGCAAACGACGCCAACGGCGGCCAGGCAAGCACCACTTTTGACCTGCTAATTACCGCAGTTAACGACAGCCCAGTCACCTCCGGCTTCAATCCGCTTAGTATCGATGAAGATTCCCCCGAGGAAAATATCGCCCTTGGCAATGCCTTTAGCGATGAAGAAACGCCAGATGCCAACCTGGTCTATACAGTAGTAAGCAACACTAATGGCAGTCTTTTCGATAATCTCGCAATCGACAACTCAGGGAACCTGCTGCTTGACTTCGCCGCCAACCAGAGCGGTGAAAGCACTATCGTCATTCGCGCCACAGACGAACAGGGCAGCAATATCGAATCAGCGATGCAAGTGAGTGTTGCAGCGATAAACGATCTGCCAACTGCCGCGCCTCTGGATAACATCAGTTTTGTTTCAGGAAACTTAAGTGCTTCTGAAATTTCACTGGCGGAAAGCTTTGACGATGTTGAAGACAGCTCAGACCTGGTATACAGCATTGAGCAAAACTCCAACCCCGATTTAGTTTCCGGTATTGAACTGGACAACCAGCTTCTCAAGCTCAGTTACACCGACCAGGCCGCAGGAGAGGCTTCCATTGTTATTCGCGCTACCGACAGTAATGGCGCCTTTGTGGAAACAACCCTTAACATTCAGGTTAGCGCGGCACCCTCTGTCGAAGTACCTGAACAAGAACAACCTGTTATACCCGAACAGGAGGAAAACGACACACTGCCTGTTCCCACAGAGCCAGAACCAGAGCCTGAGCAGATAGAACCGGAGGAAAAGAGCACATCCGAAACTGAGCAAGATGCACCTCGAAGTGATGGAAGTAACAGTGAACAAGCACTGCTTAACCAGGTACCGGGCTATGGTGAATTTTTGTCCCTGGCTGATGCTATAGGCAGTAAACCCGCTGCTGCGGCAAACGTGGAAGCGAGTGAAACAGAGGCTGCTACAACGCAGCGTGAAGCGTTTGAGCCCAAAGCGGCCGAGCGCCAGAACCTCACTCACTCAACCGCAAGCCTCGCCAGTCTGGTGGTGGAGAACGGTAATTTTCTAAGTGAACAGGACCTTGCCGAATTCAATAATGAACTGATTAGATTGAAACAGGATATGCAACTGGCGATGGATAAACAGGCCGAAGAGGAAGCCATCTACAGCGGCCTGACAATCTCCCTCACCACCGGCATTGTGGTCTGGGCTTTACGGGCAAGCAGCCTGTTCCTCACCCTGTTTTCCATGATCCCAGTATGGAGAGGCTTGGACCCACTGCCCGTTGTCAACAACTGCACACGCAAACAGGAAGGCCTCAAACAGCATCAAGACAAGACCGAGGAGGATAAACATAAAGGAGAGGTGGGCTATCTATTTGACCACCACTCGTGATAGTCATCAAATGAATATCTGTACAAAAACAGGTAATAGGATGGATACCCCAAAACTACACTCAGCAACGTTTACGATGACAAAAACCCGATAAAATGTACCGATTTGCAGCTGAATAACATGGCAAGCTTTGTTGGTAAAATGGCCCTGCTATTCAGCATTCCCCAACGCGAACCCAGCCGAAATGGCTCAGTTGCAACAACTAAGTTAAGCAACTGTGACACCTTTCTGAGCTTAGATGTAAAAATTGGCACGGAACCCGAATATAAAACTGAAACCGCCGAACCTTTAGCCTTGAAAAGGGTATCGCTTTCCTGCCGGTGCAGGGAGTGCTAACTCGACTTTTGGCATTTGATCAACAAACCCGGCGATATGCCGACTATAAAGGCCTGACCATCACCCTCCCCGCTGGTATAGTAGTTTGGGCTCTTAGGGCAACTGGTCTATTCTTAACATTGTAATCTATGGTTTTATCTAATAGTCCGGCGAGTTCCTGCCGGGTAGACAGGCGGTGCGGGGACGCAGCCTCATGAGCCAGAGCTTCATGCGCGCCCTTAAAATCGAGGTTTCCCGCTTAGAGCCGCCTACTTTTAGGGGCCACGACCAAGCAGTAAGAATAGATGCAAAACGTGACAAGAAAGACGAAGACATACACAGCAATGAGGTGGGAGACCTGTTTGAAAACAATTGACGCCTGTTTGATTGAAAACGCCGTTACTTCCCCTTCAGAGGCCAATATTAATGATTAAGATATCTCCGACAGTACAGCTCAGCGTCGGACTGGTCTTCCTGACTCTTTCTATCCTGCTGATCGCGCAGGCCCTGGGCCTGGCTCCAGGTATTCGCGACGAAAACAAAGTTTATGCACGGCAGAAACTCGCCGAAACCGTAGCCCTGCAAACCACCATTGCACTCAAACGCGATGAGCGCCTGTTCCTGGAGCAAATATTCGAGCAAATTGTTGCCGATACTCCCAGCATCTTGTCCCTTGCCCTGCGCAAGCCCGATGCCAGTATCAGCTACCAGACTTCCGCCCACCCAAAACTCTGGGACCTTGGCCCGCAGGAGAGCAGCACCGCTACCCGTATTAAGCTTCCGGTTACCGTGGGTGGCATCAAGCAGGGCAATATCGAAATCTCCTTTACCGACCTTGGTAAGGAACACGAAAAGCTGTTTGGCCTTCCCAGGCTGGTGTGGCTTGTTATTTTTATCTGTATAAGTGGCTTCACCGCGTTTTTTATCTACCTGAAACGCGTATTGCGGCACCTGGACCCAAGCTCTGTTGTGCCCGCACGGGTACGTAATGCTCTCAATACCATGGCCGAGGGTGTTCTGGTGCTGGATAAGCGTGGCCAGATAGTACTGGCAAACGACGCTCTGGTGCTCAAACTGGCCACTACCGAAAATAAGCTTATCGGCAGGAAGGCGAGCGAAATCGGTTTGATCAACGAACACTCCAACGACCCGGAAAAACTGCCCTGGTTAATGGCCCAGGCCTATGGCGAGAAGCAAGTAAAAATGCGAATGCGCCTGGAGTTTAGCGAGAAAAGGAAGTTACTGTTCAGCGTCAACTCTGTACCCATTGTTGACGAACGAGGAAAAAACCAGGGGACCATCAACAGTTTTGACGACATCACAGAAATTGAAGAAAAGAACGCGCTTGTCGCAAAGATGCTTAAAAATCTGGTGGAAAAACAGAGCGATATCGAACGCAAGAACAAAGAACTCCATCACCTCGCTACGCGTGATGCACTGACCAGCTGCTTCAACCGACGCTACCTCTTTGATGCTCTTGCGGAGCACTTCGAACGAAAAGATGCTACGCAGCAGGAGTTTTGCGTAATTATGCTGGATATCGACCACTTTAAACGGATCAACGATACCTACGGACACGGTGTTGGTGACTCCGTTATTAAAGGGGTATGCGATATCGTAAGAAATAAAGTGCGTAAAGACGATATTGTTGCGCGTTTTGGTGGTGAAGAGTTTTGCGTATTACTATCCGAAATTACGCCGGAAAGAGCACTCGAAATTGCAGAAGCCTGTCGCCTGGCAGTGGAGCAAGCTACCATCGATGGCGTAACCTTAACCTCCAGCTTTGGTGTTACCTCCCTGAGCTACGGAGCGAGCACACCGAACGAACTTATCCTCCAGGCAGACCAAGCCCTGTATCACTCCAAAAACAATGGACGTAATCTGTGCACCATGTGGACACGGAGCATCTCCCTGAACAGCGAAAATTCGGAGTTAAATGCGCGCACAAAGCGAGCCTGATAAATAAACCTCATGGGCCGACTGGCCCTTGGTTTTCGGCAACAAACGAGGAAATAAAGACATAAAAAAACCCGCGCTCACCAGCGCGGGTTTTTATGTATTAACTTGGCAATAGTTATTGTTAAGTTGATAGGCGGTGCAAGGAAGGCGGCAATTAAACAGAAAGGATAATCTATTTAATTGCCGGATTAACAAATGGCGAAGATTAAACCTTCGCCAAAGCCATCTTGCGACGCATAAAGGCAATTTGCTGAGCCAGTGGCAAATCTTTCGGGCACATATCCTCACAACCCAGTAAGGTCATACAGCCGAATACACCATCTTCACTGCCGAGAACTTCATAGTAATCAGCATCGCTGCGGTCATCACGCGGGTCCAGTCGGAAACGCGCCAGCTGGTTAATACCCACTGCACCCGCAAAGTCATGGCGCATTTGCGCGGTACCACAGGCGGCGATACAGCAACCACACTCTACACAACGCTCCAGCTCGTAGATTTTTTCTGCCACTTCCGGTTCCATTTTTTCTTCCGTAAGGCAGAAATCCCGCTCTTGCTCTTTATTATGAATCCAGGTTTGCAGGTGCTCGCTCATATTGCGCATCCACTTGCCAGTATTCACAGAAAGGTCGCCAATTAATTCAAAACCCGGCAGCGGCGCCAGGGTGATAACCGAAGGCAAATCTTTTGTAAGCGTTCGGCATGCCAGCTTGGGTTTACCGTTAACCAGCATGGCACAGCTACCACAAATACCCGCGCGACACACAAAATCAAACTGTACGCTTGAGTCCATATCCTCCCGAATTTCATTTAACAGGATAAATAAAGTCATGGAATCTGCTTCTTCCACTTCGAAAGTATCGAAATGGGGCGCGCTGTTTTCGTCAAGCGGGTTGTGACGAAAAATGCTGACTGTGAGCTTTCGGTATTCGCCAGCTGCTGCTTCAACTTCTTTAACAGGAATGTTATTCACGTTCTACTCCTCTACTTGCTGGCATAGGCCGACTGGCCATTTTCGTCTTCACCCAGGCGTTCGTTTTTGCCTTTCAACAACTCGGGCAACTTCTCTTTATAAGCCATTAACTCGTTCTGACACTCAAAGCGGTTACCGCCTTCGAACTTGGCTTTAATGGCATCCACCTCCGCTTGTCGCTTGTCGGTGTCCGGGTGATCAACACGGTCTTTCGCGCCGTAACCACGCCAGCCAGGTGGCATTTCCATTTTCATCACATCGAGCGGCTCGTAGTTCAGTGTGGGCATGGTGTCTTCTTCCATGTTCCAGGTGGCCAGCGTACGGCAGAGCCAGTCTTTGTCGTTACGCAGTTTGAAATCTTCCCGGAAGTGGGCGCCGCGGCTTTCTTCCCGCGCCAGTGCTCCCTGCGCCACGCAAAGGCTCAGACGCAACATGCTCTCTACGCGATAAGCCGCAACCAAGGAGGGGTTTGCACCTCTAGCAACTTTGTTCACACCAATATTGCGGGCTTTAAGCGCCAGCTCGCGCAAGCCGTCAACCGCCTGCTGCAACTTGTCGCCACTGCGGAAAATACCCACGTTGGCACTCATCAGTTCCTGCATCGAGCGCATGATATGGAAGGGGTTTTCGGTACCACTGCCGTCACAGTATCCCGCGAGGCGATTCACCTGCTTGTCATAAGCTTCACGAAGGACGCCGGATGAAACATTCATGTCGTTGGCAGAACTGGCGACAAACTCGGCCATATTTTCACCAACAATCATGCCCGCAACAGCGGTTTCTGCCACCGAGTTTCCGCCCAGGCGGTTAAAGCCGTGCATATCCCAACAGGCAGCTTCGCCGGCAGAGAACAGGCCTTTCAGATGCGGAGATTCACCGCGATAGTCAGTACGCACGCCGCCCATTGAATAGTGCTGACAGGGGCGAACCGGGATCAGGTCGGTAACAGGGTTTACACCCAGGAAGTATTCACAAATTTCTTTAACTTCCCGCAGTTTACCTTCAATGTGTTTTTTACCCAGCAGGCGAATATCCAGCCACAAGTGATCACCAAAGCGGCTCTTCACACCCTTGCCGCTGAGAATATGGTGCTCCATCCAGCGAGACACAACGTCGCGCGAGGCGAGCTCTTTTTTCTCTGGCTCGTAATCGGGCATAAAGCGGTGATGGTCCCGGTCCAGCAGCAAGCCGCCATCACCTCGGCAACCTTCTGTAACCAGAATACCGGCGGGGAAAATACCTGTGGGATGGAACTGAACGGCTTCCATATTACCCAGCGCTGCAACGCCGGTTTCCAGCGCAATTGCGGTGCCCATACCTTCGTTAATAACCGCGTTTGTGGTGGCGCGATAAATGCGACCGTAACCACCAGTGGCGATACAAGTGGCCTTGGCCACGTATGTCACCAGCTCACCCGTCATAAGGTTACGTACAATGGCGCCGTAACAGCGGCCGCCGTCGTGAATAAGGGAGATAGCTTCCATTCTTTCGTGCACGGGTATATTTTCGGCAACGGCCTGATTACTCATGGTATAGAGCATGGAGTGGCCCGTACCGTCCGATACGTAGCAGGTACGCCATTTTTGCGTTCCACCAAAGTTACGCGCTGCGATCAAACCATGAGACTCTTCCTTTTCGGCAAGAGACACGGTTTGACCATCAATCACGCGATCGTGGTCACCGCGTTCAACGCGGTTCCAAGGCACTCCCCAGGCGGTAAGTTCACGCACCGCTTTGGGTGCGGTATCCACAAACATGCGGGCCACATCCTGATCGCAGCCCCAGTCACTGCCTTTTACAGTGTCTGCAAAATGCACATCTTCGTTATCGCCTTCACCCTTGAGGGTATTTCCCAGGCTCGCCTGCATACCGCCCTGTGCGGCTGCCGAGTGGGAGCGTTTGGGTGGCACAAGGCTCAGTACTATCACGTCGTGACCCTGGCGACGGACGCCGATGGCGGCGCGCAATCCGGCCAGACCACCACCAATCACCAAGGCATCGGTATAAATCGTTTTCATTACTGTTTCCTGATTAGGTTTTTAATTTCTGTAGTGATGGATTTGTTCTTCTAGTGACTTGGAGCATCACCTTGGTGCCAACTTGGCACATAACGCTCACCGGCCTGATCGGCATGTTGGTAACCGATTTTCATGTAGGCCGCCAGAGTAAGAACACCCAGCACAAGGAAGAAAACGGTAAGCATCCACTTGATAACGTGTAATCGGCGACGGTTCCGCTTGGGGTTGTTACCAAGGAACAGGCCCCATTTCACCACCAGGCGGTAAATACCAATACCTGCGTGCAACTCAACAACAAATAACATCACCAGGTACAGTGGCCACATCATGCCACTCCATACACGATCCGAAGATGCATAAGGGCCGATGTTTGCCGGGTGCATAATTAATTGATACAGGTGGACACCCACCATGAAAAACAGCGCGAAACCGGTAACAACCTGCACGTACCACAACGTTGTGTCCGTATGTTTAAAGCTGCCAATGTGCGTGTGAATGGTGCGGTACTGCGCGGCGGAGTTGGGGAAGCGCCGCAGCGCCAGGAAGGCATGAACCATAATAGTAATGAGGATAAATACCGCGAAAGCACTTACCAGAAACGGGTAGGGCTTACCCAGTATTGGCTCCCCCTCGAACATTCGCGCCACCCAGTACATGGCGTCTTTTCCTAGCAAGATACTGGATACCATAAACATATGGACCCACATGAATAACACCAAAAATAAACCTGTGGCCCCCTGGACAATATCCATATAGGCGGGCCAACGGTTTGGTTTTAGTGTCCGTTCTACAGCTGCGGTCATTGGACTAGCCTCCTCGTTGATTTTATTTCGGGTGGCATTACACCACTTTGGCGCAAAAGCCATTATGCTTTACATCAAAGGCAAAATGGGTTTGCATCAATAAAAATAATGAACAAAATTATTATAGGGTTTACTCTTTGAGTAAGGGTAAAAAACTGACAGCAGAGCGCGAATGCATTCCAGCGAATCTCACCGAACAGGCCTGATCAGCCTCTATATTTCTTTAATACTGCTGAGTGTAAACGGTTTATTTGCAAGAACGATTGAACTTGACTCAACATCCATAACGCAATTGCGAAGCGTTATCGCCTGTATTGGCCTGACCGCTTTGTTACTACTACAAAAAAAGGTGATCAAACTCCCCGATAAAAAAAGCGTTCTGCTGGTTTATACCCTGGGAATATTAATGGGCATTCACTGGATAACATTTTTTCAGGCAATGCAGGTTTCGTCTGTTGCGGTTGGCATTGTTTCCCTATTCAGCTACCCCGTTTTCACTGTATTACTTGAACCGGTGTTCCACAAGCGCTTACCACGAAGAATCGATTTATTGGCGGCCCTAATCGTTTTCATTGGCGTATTAATCATTGCTTCGGGTGAATTCAATAAAAATAACACCACGCCCAATATGGCGCAGGGTGTCGCTTGGGGAGTGCTCTCAGCGCTTTGCTACTCGCTGAGAAGTACCAGCCAAAAATACCTTGCCGCACACATACCCAGCAGTAACCTCATGCTGCATCAGGTTATCGCTATCAGCTTAATGCTTATTATGTTTACAGACTGGCCGAGAGTAGCGGAAATGGCAGCGATAAACTGGCCGATGCTGGCTGCCCTCGGTTTAATATGCACCGCAGGCGGGCATACTCTGATGAATGTGGCACTGAAACATTTACCTGCAAAATCCGCAGCGCTGATTGGCTGCATGCAACCCTTGCTCGCTGCTTTTTTTGCCTGGCTGGTTTTAAATGAAATCCCCGGGCCGCAAGTAGTTATTGGCGGAGTTATAATCCTGAGCGTTGCAGTGTACGAATCGCTAAAAAGAACATAGCACGCTATGAGTTTAACTTACCACGCCCTGTTAACAGCACTTTAAATACAGCTGCTGATAGCCGTTGCTCGCAAACATATCAACGTGATCACTAATGATTTAAATAGTCTCTTCCGGTTCAATTGACGCACCCGTCTCAAGGGGTGGCGGTGCTTTGTCACTCTTATCTGAGAGGGGAATGTATCCGAGATTTTCTGGATCGATAAGACCTTCACGTATCGCCTGATCCCTAAGCGCATCCGGGTTAACCTGGTCAGCAAATTCATTCACCGCGTAAAACTCTTCATTCAATGAATCGGCACAATTTTCCAGGCAATGCGACTCTTCATTTTCAAGTTGCACTTCTTCTGCATACGGTGCATCGATCCATTCTTCTGAGTTTGAAATACTGGGTTCAGGTGGCGTGTTTTCAAGATCCCATGCGTCTACCAGACTCTGCCTCTCGCTTTCGAGCAATAATACCTCGTCCTGTATTTGTTCATCTGCTGTTTCAACTTGTTTAGCAAGGCTTGTATTTTCCGGCTGCAACTGCTGCGGTTTATCTTCAGTGGAAATCGGCTGAACTTCTGTAAGCACAGGCGGCGACGGCTCTTCCCTCTCCTCCAGCACAGCCTCAACAGACTCTTCAAGCTTTCCGTCATCGACATAATAGTAACCGGCTAAAATCGTAAAACCTGATGCTAACAGCATTATTCTGTATTTCCATGGCATCATTATTTCATCATCCTTTGTCTGGATATGCGTGCGTTTACTACTATTAACCCGGCGAAGCTCCATGCCAGATTAATAACAAAAACGCACGCAATAACACTAAATTTTACAGATTAATCAATTAATGTAACGCGGCAGGCGCTCGCATTGTATTGATTCCAGGAAAGCACACCGAAGTTCTTGTTGGTGTCACCCTGATTACTCCAGTTGTAATAACGACCATCTGTAAAATAACACGCCCACGCCTGTTGGATATGCTGAGTACCATTATTACCAGTAGTGCCCTGAGTATCACCGGCCAAATCGCGCCAGTTACCATTCGCGGAATTGTAGAACAACAGCGTTTCACGAGAAGCAGTACGGCGATTGCCATCCCAGTTGTACATGGATATCCGTACTTTACAGCCGTCAATATCACCACAAAGCGCTCTAACCCGTGATTCCGGTATTGTGGTAGTGGTACCTCTGGTGTATGCCGAATAGGTTGAGGTATCTGAGGCAGCAGTGAAAGCCGAGAATGACATAGCTGCCGTGGCCGCAGCCACCAAAGTTAAATACTTTTTCATTTTTGATTCCTTTTAAAAATACTTAATAGATTTTTGATATAAAAAGGCAAAGCGGTTGCTTTTTATATCTCCTTAAATCGCCCGGGCAGGGTCATACTAAGCATTAACAATTAAATTGATAGGAATTATTCACATTGACATGCGCATAGAACAACATAGCCTTTTCACCACAAAATATAAGGCATTACATTGCTGTCACACAAAGCCTGAAAACATGGATTCGGTGTTTGTTACTGCGAATTTCGCTAGGGCCTGTCAACACTAATTTAATTGCCACTGTTGTGGCTGAAAACGCGCCAATCTAGGCGCGAAGAGAGAAGTTTAGTCATACTAAATAAACGATGAGCAACAACGAGTGGCGCGTTTTCAGCCGCAACCCGAAGGGCC
>CAJIBL010000746.1_pt1 | contig 13262 bp, 18 predicted proteins | sample 9199351 | NCBI WGS metagenome assembly CAJIBL01 (sample SAMEA7708304, study PRJEB35096) | sediment metagenome | biome: marine neritic benthic zone biome [ENVO:01000025]; feature: sediment [ENVO:00002007]; material: shallow marine sediment [ENVO:03000034] sea grass bed [ENVO_01000059] ...
AGTCTGCGCTGAAAAACTCGAGTTTAATAGATATTGAATAAAATGAAGGAAGAAAAGCGCGTAATGCATACGGGTAATACTCCGTATCCAGCGTGAACCGTATGCATTGTAATGATGCGCTAAAAAATATCCGTTTATGGATGGGCACTAATTAGATAAATACATAGAAAAAGGCTAAATATGCTGGCACAAGAAATCAGTAATACTCTGAAGACACACGGGTTATGCGCAAACGATGAGGACTTCTCTTATCACTTTTTAGGAAAAAGCCGTCGATACTTTTCAGCAGTTAAATCAAAGGGGATGGATTTACCATTGGGTAGCAAAACAATCTTAGCGGCTAGGCTTGCTCACGTATTGAAATGCTTGAATGAAGGACAGTCCGGTCGGCAAGGATACGCGATTACGGTTGCCAATCTCAGTTGCGCCCTGACATTGCTCCAAGATGACATCAACAAGCAAAGCCTGACCGGGTTTGGTGACAATTTCTGATTCAAGATACCTTCAAAAAGAGCCTATTAAGAAGGCAAATTTTGTTGCAATTAGGGGGTGGATTTGTGGTATTTTTCTTGCACAGAATCAGCCTAACCATTTACACATCAAAGGCTTGCTTCTTTACACATCACAGGGGTGAAGTGAGACTTGAGGATAAAAGGGTTAATCAATGAAAAACCCTTTTAAATCAACAACTTAATATAATTTCAAGTTGTATGAGAAATATGGTGGAGCCTAGCGGGATCGAACCGCTGACCTCAACACTGCCAGTGTTTGGGTTTCTAGGCTTAGGCAAATCGAAAATGATCCTCATACGGACGTTTATGAGGACACAAAAATGCCTGACAAAACAAAGGTTTACGGGGTAGTAAGTACAAAAGGCGGCATCGGCAAGACCACAGTTGCAGCTAACCTTGGCGCTATCCTGGCCGACATGGGCCAAAAGACACTGTTGATCGACGGTGACCCCCAGCAATCTCTTAGCCGGATCTACGATGTTACAGAGCAGGCCCCGTTTGGGCTAACTCAGCTTTACAAATCAGCTAACCCACAGGACTGCATCTCTCGCACCTCCATCGATAACCTCGATATCGTGTTAAACGACGATCCCGGTGGTGACAGCGGTGTGATTCCCACGTTCCTGCGTGAATCGGTCACGCACTTCCAACATCTGTACGTCGCCCTGCAGAACCTCGAAGACTACGACTATGTGCTCATTGATACGCAGGGAGCCAAAAGCGTTATTCAGGAATCAGTGATTTTTGCTAGTGACGTGCTGATCTCTCCGGTCGTGCCCCAAGCCCTGGAAACACGGGAATTCATCTTCGGAACACTTGAACTGATCAATAAGTTCCGTCCAAAACCCGGTTTTGTCAGCATCACCGGCCGTCCATTCCCACCTGTGCAAGTACTGATCAATATGCTCAGCCGGGACAATAATGCTCAGGGGATTCACAACCATCTGCGTTCGGAGTTCGATAAATCCACGGACGCCACTCTCACAGTGCTAAACACTACGGTGCCAGACCTCACCAGTTACAAAAAAGCCGTTGGCGATGGCATCCCAGTCCACCGCCACGAAACCTTCAGACGCGGGCCTACGCCAGCAGCGCTGCACGTAATGAAAGACTTGATCCATGAACTTGAACCGAAGCTCATGAATATCGAGCCACGTTGGAATCGCAAATAGGAGGTTTGAGAAATGGCGAGTAAAGACTTTGGATCAATGCTCAACAAGCCCCATCTGCAGGCTGCAGAAAATACAGTTGTACCGCCAGACCCCCGAGTTCCGACAAGAGTGCGCGTCACGCTGGAACAACTGATCCCCTATGACGGCAACCCCCGAAAATCGAAGAACCCTGATTACGATGAAATCAAGGAATCCATTCGAAACCGGGGATTAGATCACCCACCAAACATAACTCGAGAAAAACCCACTGATCCATACATGATCAAGGATGGTGGTAATACTCGCCTGCAGATCCTGAACGAGCTTTGGGAAGAAACGCAGGAACAGCGATTCTATGAACTGGAGTGCATGTTTCACCCCTGGACGGACGACCTGGATATTTTGGTCGGCCACATGGTCGAGAATGAACTTCGCGGACGGATGCTGTTTATAGAGCGTGCCATTGCTGCATCCCGCATCAAGGGCATGTTGGAAAAGCTCGACAACAAAGAACTCTCTATACGTGAGTCATCCAAGCGAATTACCAGTATCGGCTGGACAATTGATCATAGTGCTCTTGCGCAGCTACTTTACAGCCACGATATTCTTTTTCCAGTGATACCCGAAGCATTCTGGAGCGGAATAGGAAGAGACTCCGTAAAGAAAATACGGAAGTTACTGGAAACCAGCCGCAAGTACTGGGATCAAGTATCTAACCAAGATGACAGCCAGTTTGAAGATATCTGGCCACGCGTATTTACTGCACTGGATGGCGGTTTCGATATTGATGAAGCGGAGAACAAACTCACCTCCGAAATGGCTTTACTTCTGGATGGACCAATCACGACCGTCCGAGCACAGCTGCAAGCCATTACAGAGGGTGTAGATATTCCCATAAAACGCCCATCTCAGGTCGAATCAGCGCCCGCCATTTCTGAGAAAAAGCCAACTCCTGAAAACAAGGCAACAACACAAGGCGCCCTTAATCAGTCGCCAACTGTTAAAAGTGAGCCTTTGGTGCCAGAAGAGACTAGCGACAATGTTGTAGAGCTGCGACCAGACTCAACAACTCCAACAGATACGTTTTCTACTGAACCAGAGATCAACGAAGCAGCAAAAACAGCTCCTCCTTTGCAAACGCAGGATATCCAAGAACCGGAGCTCGGCGCACCATCGTCATTTAAGTATTTGCTGGAACTCACAACGGAAGAGCTTCAAGGAATGGCCGGTGATACCGCAGTTACCTACGCTGAACGTCATAACCTGGCGTTTTGTGTCGCCAGAGCCACCGACGTTGGCTTTCATGGTCAGGATGGTTGGCATAGCGGTTTTGTGGTTTACCCCCCAAACCAAGAACAGTTGGATTTTATACGTGACGATTTAGGGTATGTCGTTAACTACCAGTATCTGTTTCAGCTATCCATCGCGCTTAGGTCATCTGAAGTCAAAGAGGTTCCCCAGCCGTGGAACACCTCGCCACACCCTCTCAACCAAGATAGAGGGCACGCTGAATTTACCGATTACTTCTCTATTAAAGCACCCAATGTCCGAGCTTTTATCCTCGGCATGATGCTGCATGACGATGACCCTGCATCAGGACATACCCCTGCCTTTCAGATGCTAACAGAGCTAGAAGCGATAATTGGTGTGTTAATGAATCGGATGATGACCGAGCAAGGGAGGCTATGGTGATGCAAACTCAATTCAGTAATATTCAATTTCTCAATCAGCAAGCATTAATTATTGCTGCACAAGCACTACAACAGGACGATACACGCCTGCTTGCTCAACTCGGCTTGCTCAATATCGATGAGCCTCTCGCGTCAAAACTGAAAAAACTCAGTGTTGATCAGCTCTCAGCAATCAACGGCTTCAAAGGTTCGCTAACCCAAGTTTGTATCGACAAAGATGCTCTCAAACTGTGTCTCGGTTTTGTTGAGAACAAAACCCGCGAAGACGACTTGATCAACAGAGCAATCCTTGCAGGTTTGCGGCATCCCATGCTAGAAAAACTCAAAGGAATTTCCCGCAGGGAGTACAACGCCCGGCGAGAACGCCTCAACCTGCCCGAGCACCAAAAAGGCCGCATTGAAGTTCTCAATGAAGAAGATGAGCTCAATGTGCTACGCACTTGGGATGAGCTGGAAGAATTCAACGACCCACTGGAGCGCTACTTAGCCCTGCACGAAAAAACAGGGATTAGCCTGGACCGTGCTTGGATTTGTATTCGTGAACTTACTTAAAGGTCATTCATTCAATGAGCACAGATCTCCACCTGTTAAATAACCAGATACTCAGAGCTGAGCGGGAACTTGTAACTGATCGTACCGATGGGCACGACTACGACGATGACAGCATGGCGGTACTGTTTACGGGCAATTGGCAAGACCCCATTCCACGCCGTCTAATCGTCGCTCAGGAGCTTAACCCTGTCGATAAAATCGCCTGGCAAGCTATACGACTGACCATCAGCAACCCAGCAAAACCCGGATCACTACCACGCCGCGAGGAGTTAGCGATGATGGTTAACGTCACAGGCCCAACAGTGACGTGCTCTAAACACATGCTGCGAATCAGCCGCTGGATGACCTTCTGTAAGACCGTGCGCAAACAAGGACGCTTTGTTGGCGACATCTTTCTGTTAAACGATGAGCCACTATCTCTGGCAGCAACTATTGAGCTCGACAGTAAGTACATTAATTACCTGGAGACACAAGCCGGTTCCGCCAATAAACGATTGCGCAGTGCTGCGGCTATCGCACTACAGGAAATTGATCAACTCACAAGCGTAACAACACCCACCGAAACGGAAATCTTTGCTCAAAGAATCGGCTCAGGTAGCGGAATGGGCATATTTGCCAGCCACCAGAGCAAAATATTTTCTGCGGTAGGAGATGCCAAACCTGTGAATATGTCTGAAAACCCGCTAAATACGGGCACTAAACCTGACCAGAGCAAAAATTTTGCTAAGGTAGGAAACCACCAACGCAAAAATCTTTCTCCGGTGGGAAGTAAAAAATATTTTTCTTCTCCCCGTAGTAGTAGTTGTTTTAATAATAATTTAAATATAAATAATTCTACGCGCGCGCGCGGAATTGAACCCGAAAACCCCGCTCAACAAGATGAACCTGCCTGCATCGACGACTTCAGGGATCTAGCTGACATTGGCCGTTGGGGCCATTCGGACTCAACGCCCAGAGCTCTACTGGCGACGGTCTCACCCAAACTGCTCTCACCCACGATGGAAAAATACACTGGCTGGCTGTTCGCCGGTAAAGCCAGCACGATTGCCGTAATCATCCGTAAGCTCAGACCGCTACCGGAAAGTGTTCGCGAAATGATCATTTTCCAACTGGTTGGCCGTGAAGCCGCAAATTTCCACGGCTGGTCAGAACCAGTGCGAAATCCTGTCGGCTATGCAACAGAACTCGCAAAGCGAGCCAAGCGAAATGAATTTATTCCCGATGAGTGGGCGCTAGAGCTGTACCGATCTGCTGACGACGGAAGTGAACCTGCTTTTGAGGATTCGCCTGAAAAACTAGCGATTGCAAGTAAGTCAGCGAAACAAAAAGTAGACGTGTGAAATAGTGTGGTCGGCGACCTCACTCCCGAAGCTGGCAACAACCAACTTCTGGAAACTGAGAATAAGTGTGGTCGCCGACCACACCCTGAAGCTGGCAACAACCAACTTCTGGAAACTGGAACAGTGTGGGAGGCGCCCACACCCCGAAGCTGGAATACGACCAATGAACAAGTAGGACACAGCAATCACCACAGGAGAATGCTATGAGTAATCAGGTAGGTAAAACACCGGCATCAAAAGAAGCGGCGACAACGCCGGATGAATCTGTTACTGAAACGGAACAGAAAAAATCGGAGAAACAGAAAAAAACAGCGGTTGATAAGGCCAGTATTTTTAGCCCCAAAAAATCCAAGCAAACGTGGAATACCTACGGCAAAGCCGACCCGCTTGCCGGACCGATGACCGGCGGTATGTCACCTGGGCCAATGTCCATGGCCGCGAATATGCAACTGCATTCCCGGTTATCAATTAACCTGTTCCGTGGACGTAAGGGTGAACCCGATAAAAATATTCGCCCCATCATTGGACTTGCTCGCTTTGGTCGACAGGTTGCATTGGTTTGGTCGGCAGCTGCGGAAGATGATCCTTTTGCAGACCAAACGCTGATTAACATCGAACTTGCGTATGACACCGCGAATCGATTAATCAAAGATCGTTCAGAAGCACTGGCTGCGCTGGTTGATGGGATGGACGGTTTTGAAGTGCAGTATCAGGAATCGGTGGAGCCTGTATCTCTGGATCTGAAATTCTACAGTCCTTGGGGATTCCGTGGAGCCGTATTGCTTAGAGAGTTTGATGTACTCGTACGTAGAGCCCTTACTGCACGCCACCTAGGTTTGTTTACCAACGATGACTGGCAGAATGTGGTTCACGATTCTCAGCGCGCTTTGCGACATATGTTTGCCGAGGTGGACAGCTGGGTTAACACGGGTGTGCGTCGGCAAGACATGGATCAGAATAACCGAGTCGCTAAACGCGCGCAGTCAGTGTACACGGAGCTGAAAAAGGGTTACCTGGTACTGGACAGCGATGTGATGCAGGGTTTTGTCAGAGCAAAGCTGGCGCCGCCCAACAAGCGACTGCAAGAGCGGTTGGAGAAATTTGAGGAGGAAACGGGTGAGACGGTTAATGTTCGGCATAAACCTGCTAAAGCACCTGAGGTAACACCGGTGGAAACTGTTGAAACTGGTGAAGTAATGGATGGAGCTGAGGGATCTGTAGAAGATGGCAGGACGCTGCAGAAGACAAGTCAAGCCAATTAGTTGCGGAGTTTTGTGAATGTTTGCATCCTCGAATCGTTCGAATAGTATTAATGTTACCCGTTCTTTAAAAGGCCTTTTAATGGATAAGGGGGCTGGAAGCTGTGAGACGAAGTTGCGGAACACTACGAATAAAATGTATTCCGTTCAGTCAGCTATGGTGGAATTGGTTGCCCTGCAGAAAAGCAGTCGGGAGCTGAATCAATGTGAGTGCATGGATTTGTATCTGGCAACGAATCTGCGTCGGGAACACGCGGGACGCTCACGTATGGTTAATCCTTCGAAGTTGACGCCGTTCCAAACAAAAGCGGCCCCTGTGATTGAGTGGAGAACCCGGCCGGAGTTTGCCAGGGAATTTGGTTATCCGCTGACAGCACGCTTATTTCCCTTTAAATCTAATCACCCGCACCACATCCAGGTTAGAGACTTTGTAGACAAAACTGCACCGAATTACTACCAGGTCCTCAGTGCTTATGAAACAGCCCGGCTGAGTTTGAATTGTGCGTTGAAAAGCCTACGCAAAATCGCATTAGATATACATTCAGTTGGCGAGGAATCTGAAGGTATCGACAATGTGTTTACCAATGATTCGCTAAAAACCAGTCAACGCATCATTGAACAGGTCGACGTTAATTCCGACATTCGTGAAATACTAACCGGACTCTATGCGTGATTACTATGCAAGCAGAAGCTGTGAACCATCAACAATGGCGACACCAGCGTTTTGAAGAACTGGTGAAAACCAGCGATTACCATCTGAATCGTTACTGGGATTTCGAGACAGGAAGCTGTGACATTGACCGCTTGGAACATGACATTTTGTTGCTCAGTGGTGATGAACAAATACAAGCTCATTTTTTCTGGACGATCTGGACCGGCAAAATGCCCTTTGAGCAGGTGGAAAATATCCACCGACTGAACGAGAATTCCAAAACCATCGTACGACAATGGTCTGAACATCCTTTCTTTCTCTAACTCCCTCGACGACGGAATGTCGATTATGAAGAACGCTATACCCAACGCTATCCCCGCTAATACACTTTGCCACGATTGGCTGAAGACCAACGGTATCCTTACTCGCTATGACCCAAGCGCGCTGTACTGCCCTTGGATGGCCTGGCACAAGGGCTATGACCCAGAGTATATGAATGATCATTACGGCTGTGGATTTGGGCAGACGGAGCTTGAGGCGGCTATTAGCTGGTGTGTGTCGTGTGGCATGTACGATGTTTGGTATTCGCCGTTTAAAGAACAGTCTTGACTACACCATAGGTCACATGGTTTTACTTAAAGCAGATTTTGCCCTAGAAGTAGTTTTGTTTTTCACTACTTGGAGTTCAGTCCTTAATTGTTCAGGCGGGAAACAGTTTAATGCTATTTTCGTTGGATAGTTTAGGTAAAGTATCACTGTCCGTTAGCTGTCTAGCAGTTCAACGAACGTCCATGATCATCAGGCGCTCTCTCGGGCGCCTTTTTTTTACTAAAAACCAACAATACCACTATTCAAAATTGAACATGGGTATGTCGTTTTGAGCATGGATGGCTTTTTTTATGAAGCGCACTATACGCCTACTGTAAAAATTCATCTCACTCATTCAGTAGGAGCGCAACATGCAAAATATGTTTATCGGCGAAGGAAATCTCGGTAGTTCCCCCACTCTTAAATACGTCCCTGTCGGCGAAGGGCAAGAACAAAAACCGGTAGTTGAGTTCGATGTCCGTTTCAATTATCAAAAACGCAATAAAGACTCCGGCGACTTTGAAGATAATGGCGGCTTCTGGGGCCGTGTAGAGCTCTGGGGTAAACGCGCGGAGCACATCAGTAAACACCTGGTAAAAGGCTGTCGAGTCGTCGTTGCCGGCGAGTACGTACAACGCCCCTATGTTGCCACTAAAGGCGAACGCGAAGGCCAACAAGTCATTTCGAATGAAATCAAAGCCAGTTTTGTTGGTTTGTCCCTCATGGGTATCGAGTCTGTTGTGTTCGAAAAGCGCAACAAACCAGAACAGGCAGAACAAGCTGCTCCCGGAACTGCTGAGCCGATGCCAGATGCTTAGTCTCCGCTCACCCATTTAACCGACTTATAAATTCACATTTGCGGAACTGGAGGCTGACCCATGACCGTACTGATGATTGTAGAGAGCCCGAACAAGGCCAAGAAAATACGAGGTTACTTTAAAGATTTTAATGTCATTGCCACTGTAGGGCACTTTAAAGACCTCCCCAATAATGCTATGGGTGTCGAGCCACCCGAACATAAACCGCAGTGGGATGTTCTCAAGGGCAAAGAGGAGGTTGTGAAACGTTTGCGCGCAGCTGCAGACAAAGCGGACATTATCTATGTAGCAACAGACCCTGATCGCGAAGGTGAAGCGATTGGAGGGCATGTGGTCAACACACTGGGATCAAAACACCGCAGCAAGATTTCTCGTATCACCTACAAAGAGATTTCCAAAAAAGCTATCACCGAAGCCATCAACAAAAAACACACTGTGAACTGGTATTTGGTTAAAGCTCAGGAAGCCCGGCGTGTACTGGATCGCTATGTAGGCTATATGGTGTCTCCAGTGCTGACCGAAAAACTGAAGCCCCATGGCTTACAGGAATTTATCACCGCTGGTCGTCTCCAATCTATCGCGGCTAGACTACTGGTTGAGAGGAAGGACACCATCGACGCTTTTGTATCTGAAAAACACTTTGGCGTCACTGCCAAGGTTGAGCACCACGGAATTGAGTTTAAAGCTGTTTGGCAGCATGGCTTAGCCAAAGGAGATTTATTCAAGGATGAAAACATAGCACAGAATGTTGCGGAGAACACCTCGCAACTAACAGCGATTGACATTGAAACCACAGAAACTCAGGTCGCCCCACCCAAACCTCTGATCACAACCACCTTTTGTGCACTCATGGCCAACGAGCTCAAGCTGACCACCAAGCAGGCTATGGAGGTTGCTCAGAAATTGTATGAAGCAGGCCTGATTACCTACCATCGTACTGATAGCCCCGAAGTATCAGAAGACTTTATCAAAACCGTTTGGGGATTCGCGGCCAGTAATCAACTGCCTCTGCCGCAAACGCCACGGATATTTAAAGCAGGAAAAAATGCTCAGGAAGGTCATGAATGTTTGCGTGTAGTGGATATTAATTTATTCAGTGCCCGTGCAGCGGGTATTGATGACGATATTCAACAAAAAGCCTATCAACTGGTCTGGCGTCGATCACTGGAGTGCATGCTGGCAAATGGTATTAACGATCTTAGAATAATCACTTTCCTCAATGAGCAAGGTGATACCTTTTTGACCAAAGCCAGCGTTGATGCCTTTCCAGGTTGGCGTGGTGCTGCAGATCGTTTTGTCAAAATCAGTGAAACATCGCATAAATCCGAGCAAGACGAACAGGAAGTTCAACTACCTGGAATTAAAGAAAATGAAACCCTTAAGCCCGTCATTGCAGAGCTGGAAACCAAACACACCAAACCGCCAGCGGCCTACACCGAAAAAACACTGGTTGCTCAATTGGAAAAAATGGGTATTGGTCGACCCAGTTCTTATGCGTCGACATTAGAGCGTCTGGTCACTGTGCAATATGTTTCCCGTGAAACAAATCAGCACAAACTTATTCCAACGGATTTGGGCATTGCTGTCGTCAATACGCTTATCAATAACTTTTCATTTATGCAGTATGACTACACAGCCGTTATGGAAGAGTGTTTGGATAGCATTGCCAATGCTGAATCTAAATACCTCGATATTGTCTCTGTGGCTTACAACTCACTGGAAGATGAGCTAGCCGCATTTAAAAGTGAGTCCGCGCCTGAAACCGCAATCGCATCGTTAAAGAAAGCACTTAAGACATTGCCTGCTGGAAATAACACTAAAAGCAAGAAAAAGTCTAAAGCAAAACCCAAAGTCTCGTCGATTACACCTGCCAGCGCAGGTCATAGTTGCCCCTCTTGTAAAAACGGGAAGCTAACCGTCCAAAAATTTAATCAGGGTAACAACGCCGGTAAAAGCTTTATGGGCTGCAGTAACTTCCCAACCTGCAAACACTTTTCCTGGTTACAGTAGGAGGAACGGACATGACTGAATTTCTTGCACAACTCAAAAGGCAAATCGGGCTGAGTTCTTCGACTAACAACGATCCGACTGAAATAGCCTTTCGCAACTTCCAGCAAACCAGCCTGAACCCTTTTGTCAGTGCCCGTGGCCGTATCAAGCGCCTGTTGGCAATACTGAGTGAGCATGCACTAAAAGGAAATCATACGGCCTTTGATAGTGGCCTACGTGAATTGCTCACGGAGCTTACGATTTACAACTCCAATATCTCTCGCTTTGTGGTAACACCATCGAAAGATATCTTTCTCAAAAAATCCAGGCCAAATGATTGGCGTCGACTTGATGTGATTTACCGCGAGCACAACAAACTGTTCGTGCATATACGGGCTAAATTGAAAAACTTGAGTGAGATGGCACCTCTGGCCATTGGTCATGGTGATGGTGATGTTGCCGAAGCCACCCGCGCGGTTGCCATTAAAAGCCTGAAGAAAATCAATATCGACAAACTAGAGATGCTATGGCGGCGCCTGCTGCTATATGAAGAGATGATCTACGACGGTTAGTCATTTCAACAAAGTTATCTGGAAATACTTTTTATGGAGAACCTAACAATGAATACCCCTTTTATTTTTACCCGTTCGGGAACATCTTTTTTATTGTCTCTTGATCCGACCCGTTTGGGTAAGTCTTTTATCACGACACTGGCGTTTTTTTCACTTGTGAACAGTAACGCAATCGCCGATGACTATGTACAAACCGACCGCTACACCCTGGTGCGTCTAAATGCTGTTGACGCGCAACGTGAGCCCCTACAGGCCGTTGTAACACTTACGTTTGGTAAATCAGTTACGACCTTAGGAAAAGCGGTAGAGGAGCTCCTGCGAGGCTCAGGCTACCACTGGCAGCAAGAAATCAGCGAAGCGACTGTCACCGATCACATGCTGTATGACTTATCACTACCCAGTGTCCTTCGTACCATCGGTCCGCTGCGTCTTGAGGACGCACTGCAAACCATCGTCGGAACCGCCTGGACACTCAAGACTAATGAGCTTCAACGCATTGTCTGGTTTGAGCCGGTGCAGTCTGATGAGTTAGTGCAGGCGCAGGCTGAAAGTCGTAAAACCAGCCAGGAGGAATAAACCGTGTTAATTCTTTCCCGCAATAAAGGACAAACCATCATGGTCGGTGAAGACATTGTCATCACAGTGGTGGATGTTAAGGACAACCAGGTCAAGATCGGTGTGAGTGCGCCACGGGATATTCCTGTTGATCGCGAGGAAATCTACAACAGGAAAAGACGGGAGCGTATTTGTGACTCAGCATAATCCGCTTAATCTTGCTTCGAACAACCAAAACCCGATTGCGCGCACAGCCATTGACGAAGTCAAAATACTGCTGGCATCACGTTTTTGTGTGCGCAAGGAATTGTTCTTAGACGGCACCGTGCAGCTTGTTGATGCCAGCAAAAAACGGCATTGACACCACGTTGCGATGAGGAGGAACTCGACTACTTTTGTGAAAATGCCCTAAACCACTACGAGACCTATGTAATCGGGCACAACGCGAATAAGGAATTCGAACCTTTTTGGAATAATTGAATTAAAGTGGATTACCAAATGAATAGTCCCATATTATTAGGTCATCAGCACCCCGATATCGGTTGCCCGGTATCTATTCCGACCGAGCACTTGGACAGCCTTGCGATTCTGCTGCGTGTTCTTATAGCATTAGCAGAAGGAGAGGACGATCAGACTTTGGGGCGCGAGGGAGAGCCATACGAGGTGCTCGCCAAGCGGTTGGAGTTTTATCGTACAAACCTTCTTGATTTATCGCAAACCGCTCGACAACTTCTTGTTGAGCAACATTAAGCACAATCATCACTATCACGAACTGGTTTAGTGAATAGATCAGTATCCTTGCTGATTAAACTTACACACAAGCATGGAGTTTATATGAAATTAATTACTGTTTTTATGGCTTCACTATGTGTTCTTACGGGTTGCGAAACGATGGATGCAATTGACCGAGCATTGATCGAGGCCAAAGATGGGCCTGCCGCCCCCATCACTGAAAAAGCCACGATTGCGCTGCCTTTTGATGAGGTCGTCAAAAAGCTCACCAAGCTTCCTGTTGACAAGGAAGTAAAGGAGAAGAAAAAGACCACGAAGAACGAAAAAGACTACTACATCATAAAACCCCAAGGCGGTTGGTACCCCGACCCAGGCGCCTGGGATCCAGGTTTCATCATGAGCAAAGAACACTATGAAAAAAACTTTGGTCATCTCGGCGGAAAGACTGGTGAATACAAAAGCTACAGCCGGGAGTTTAAGTATGAAGATGGCTACCCAGCCACCAAATGTAAGACAGCCTGCAAAATCAGTATATTGTTAAAACCAGGTGCGGAGGAAGGTACCACTTACAGCTTCGTTAGATACACAGGCGACGGCGACCTGACTGTGTTTAAAAGAGAAATGAGCCGAATGATCGACAACCTGCTTAACGGAAGACCGATTGACGCCAAACCCAAGACTAGTTGGACAAACTTTTTCAAACAAGATTAGGGGATGAATAATAATGGCTGAATCCAACACAATGGTGATCGATCATTCGGCTCATTTCTCTTTTAAACACAGTCAGGTCGCCGTCGCCTGTGTATCTAACGAAGCTGTAAGTGGTACCTTCCTCCGCACCTGGTTTTAAC
>CAJIBL010000003.1_pt1 | contig 13109 bp, 6 predicted proteins | sample 9199351 | NCBI WGS metagenome assembly CAJIBL01 (sample SAMEA7708304, study PRJEB35096) | sediment metagenome | biome: marine neritic benthic zone biome [ENVO:01000025]; feature: sediment [ENVO:00002007]; material: shallow marine sediment [ENVO:03000034] sea grass bed [ENVO_01000059] ...
CTCTAGCCATACCTTACCTCTAGCCATACCTTATCTCTAGCCATACCTTACTTCTAGCCATACCTTACTTCTAGCCATACCTTACTTCTAGCCATACCTTATCTCTAGCCATACCTTATATCTAGCCATACCTAATCTCTAGCCATACCTTATCTCTAGCCATACCTTATCTCTAGTCATACCTTATCTCTAGCCATACCTTACCTCTAGCCATACCTTATCTCTAGCCATACCTTACCTCTAGCCATACCTTATCTCTAGCCATACCTTACCTCTAGCCATACCTTATCTCTAGTCATACCTTATCTCTAGCCATACCTTATCTCTAGCCATACCTTATCTCTAGGTAAGATATATAAGCCATAACTTATCTCTAGGTAAGATATAGATACCATACCTTATCTCTAGGTAAGATATATAAATTCCTTGGTTTTTCCTTCACTGCCACACAAAGCAATACATAGGCGTTCTTTAGTTCATATCCTGCAAAGTTAAGGAAAACATGCACCTATAAATATGGTCAATTGGTAGAAAGAAATCATTTTGAAGTTGTCACACCATTGTCAATGCACATTGGCAACTCTAAACACTAAATTTAAACCCTTCATATATAGCTTTGGTAACCGTACACGGCAGTTAAGTTAAAGTACTGATAGCTTTAGATCCAGTCGTTCTATTCTACCCTAATTCTCTAAGCAGAATTTGAAAGAGCAGGTTGCCTTCACCACAAAATGAGAACTCCCAACATTTTCTGGCCAATCTCAATATGTGATAGTCAGTGCCGGCGGAACATATATAAAGCCATTTTTACTTTATTACACAGCTGGTACACCATTTATATATTAACACGTAAAGAGAGGCTGGTATAATTTTTTTAATTTAACCCTGTATATGTTGAAATATGCGGAGAACAAGCGAGCGGTGGTGTAATAAGTGCTAAAATAATTCTTGAATGCAATTTTAATAATAGGAGTTGCACATAGCAATTTACTAAAATTAATTTTTTATAGTGTTGTCTTCTCTTTTACTTAAATAACCAGAGTCTAATTAAAAAGGAAGTCAACTATTTAGAAATAAAAGTTGTCGGCTTTTACTAAGTAGACAACTATTAAAACATATGTGATAATAATTACGCTGCTATGAATAGTGTTAACTGTAGAAGTTAGTTTCAAAAGTTAGCTGGGGAGCCAGCATATGCCTCCTATTTTTCCTTAAAAGCAATTTTAGGCTTTTCAGGCTAACAGATAGATTTTGAAGATTCGTTTCTTTATGTGTTATATAAAAGTAGGGTACTAAGCCACAAGAATTGTTCTGCCCATTTTTGGCCATCTTGATGACAGAGTGTTCGGTTTATCTTTCTTACTGTGTACGCAGTTGCAACGTAATTTTTCTGGTGGGAAATTAAGGTTAATACACAATGAAGTGGTAGCATTGCGGGCAAAGTCGTCGTGAAAAATGTATATACTGCTCATGATTTGTTAACTTGTTACTCTACTTCTAATGGCCCTAGAACTTTGAAATTTGAAATTTCACACACTTATACAGAATTCCTAGCTCTATATGCATACTCCTGCTTTCAGTTTCCTGCCATTTTTGTTTAAAGTCAGAGATTAGGATTTTTCGGCACCCTTCCCTCTTTGAAAATGACTTTCTCAAAAAGTTATAATGCTGGTCGTGACACATTTTTGTCGGTATAGAGCATCATGGCAGCTATCGAGAAATATGCAGTATTGATAGTCTACCACAATTAAATGCAAATTTATAGGGCCCTTTATGGACCAAAAAATACAAACTTTCGTCAAAGGGTTTTCTGAAAATCATGCTGCCCTAATAGTAGGTTAAATTTTACTATTCAATCCTTACAAGTTTACTACGCAGTGAAAGCACATAAGTTGCTCTATTTTATGCTAGCTTTTAAAATTCTAAATTAATTAGTATAGAAGCTATACATGCCACAAAAAAACTTGGAAATCAAAACAATTTGAGAGCTGTAAAGGACTTAACAAATACATTGCAAAATACTGGAACATTCTGGTGTTTGAGAATTAAATTTATTCTGTTTACCATCATTCTCTGGTTGCTCTTTCATGTACGCTCTTGCTGCTCTTCCTTCTTTGAACCTTAAAGTTCGCTCTGACAGCTGAGTCGAGAGCTCTAAGAGGCCCCGACGGATGGCGGCACAAATGTCACTTACTGGACTTCCCATGGAGGAATAGTATGTTTTTAAAATATCTCGCCATTCCAATATCAGCTAAAATATAGAGACATACTAGATATCAAATGAAATCTAATGACACAAAGCAAAGAAAGGTACTCAAGCTAACAATAATGTGTTTTGCAAGTATTTGTTGCTTCAACGGATATGCATGTAGCTTGCTGTATCTTTCTGTAGGATGCAGTGGCTGCAAGTGCATGCAAGGACACATATATTACATGTGAAATCAAAACTACCAAATAATACTATGTCTGCATATATGGATCACGCTTACAACAATTTTGCAGTTTTGTGTGGACATGTTGGACAGCTCTTATAACATATGCAAATGGCTACGTTAAATAATGTGTGTTCATGGTACACAACTTTAATCAGATAAATGTCAATGATTTATAGTGATTGACTAAATTCAGATGAAAAACTGACACAATACAGGTGAATAGAAAAGCCAGGCTTTTATGGTCACTATGTACAACCAGCTAACTACTTAATTGTACAGACAAATTATTACTCACAAATCATCATTTTCAAACCCATGGGATAACTACTGTAACACTAGAAGGTATATGTCAGCTTTCTTTATTTTAGCACAATGAGTCATTTTGTGTAATGCGATGCACAGCATATTACTCAGATTACAGGTTCATCAGCAAAATAAGAACTGGAATTGACCTTCAACAAGCTACACCTACTGGAAATAGGTTTATATTTTCAATGTGCAGCTTAATCTAATATTTGCTTTCATAACTGCCACTATTACTACACATATGGATATCTGTATTTTAAAAACGGAGACTAAAATACAATAAACAAATTTTAAGCAGTTGACTTCAGGCCTGAGTGGCAATACAATACAACATCTAGTTTAAGTGTAATGGTGCAGCAAGCAAATCTTGGTAGCAACTTAGAATGGGTGCAATTGAACAAAGTTTTGTAGATATGCCAATTTAGTGTGGTTGCACGTGCAAGATAAAAGACCATGAAAAGACAACTTCAATTAAAGCATTGTTGCAACATGTAACACTCAATATGCTGGCTTCCTGGTTTAAATAGCATCGAGTAACCTGCTCATATATGGTCCATAAATGCCTTGCTATAGTAATTTTAAAACCAACTAGCTACAACCAATATACAGTTGGCCCATTTAGACAATTATTCGAATATAAGCCTAGTTAATTGGCTTACGCTTTCCTTATTATTAGTCAGCATCAAACTTGGAGATAACTTTAAACTTCAAACAAAGTACAGACTTGTAGTGCATGGCGGTAGCTAATTTTAATACATGCATGTCATAAAATTTTGCCTCAAAACTGCAACGGTTAAAAAAATGCAAGCTCAGCATGAAACAGCAATACACTCACATATTCCATATCCTTTAGAATAGGATATATTTTGAAGACACTGGTATGGTCTCCATTCATTCTCAGTCGTCTAGATTTTTGGAGAGACGCTAGTACAGCGGATGGGTCTGAGTTCAATTCGAAATTCTCTGGTGAATCCTGTGAAGTGGCAACTTCCATGTCCTAAAATATTAGGAAATTAAGATAACAACTAATTAAATTCAAAGCCGAAGCCAAATATTCTAGGATTCTTGTTATGGGCAAGTCCAAAAAGCATTCCTAGGCTTCATCAAAATGCTATAGTACTGATATGTAGCAAATAAAAAATGCATTTTTCAATGTTTGCAGCAAAAACACATTTCACTTTTATTGATATTAGATTTCTTGCAATTTTTTAAAATGGTGACATAACACACCGTCTACATGTAATTTTGGCCACCGCATCTAGCAAATTTGTAATCTGATTCAGGATACAGCACTATCTCGCTATGGCTGGCCTTCAGTACACTTTTCACCTTGAATGGTTGCATCAGATTAAATCAAGCCCTAAAGTACTCGTCTGCTGCCTATTAACTTCAGGTGTTACCTTTTTAGGTGACCTATGATTAGCAGTTGGCCGTTTAGATGGGCTCGGTACCAACTCTTCCCTAGTAGCAGTATGTTTTCGTTTGAATTTTTGTCGTTGCTTCATGGAATCTGGAATATCTTCTCCTTTCTGCTTTACAAGTTCTACTCTGCTTCTTCGAAATCTTTCTTTGACTTTCACATGCACCAAATCTCTATAAATCAACAATATGTTTCTTTGTGCATTTATCAGCGACAAAATGCTGACAGTAACATGTCAATTGTGTAAATGTGTGTTCATAAACAAGACCAGGTTGACAATCTTCCCAACCAAGCTTTCAATTAATCTGCATGCACCAACTGTTTCTCTGTGCATGACTAGCTGCAATGACTACCGTCTTCAACAATCATGCAGATCCCCATCTCCAAAAACCATGCAAACTTTTAATCCATTACTGTGAATTACTTCCCCTCTCCTCTTTCCCTCCTACAACTGCCCCCTCCCGTCCTCTCCTACTATTCTCTCCCCTTTAAATCCTCCCCCCCCCCCCTCCATTTTTCTCACTCTCCCCTCTAGATCTATATTTACTCGTAGTAGCGATGCGCATAAATAAACACATGAAAACTTATTTATCATGTTTTTCGTTAACAAAATTAATACGTGAGCTATTGTGCAATGCTAATTTATGTAACAAGAATGTTGCAATAATTTTAACAATAACTACAGTAACAGAGGTAACAATAATAGTTATTTTTCATGCACAACTATTTATGTTCATGCCAATTTTTAGACTTGTCTTCCTTGAGAGCAAAAAATTTACTACCGATGCTTTTTCACAATCGTCAGCACAAATTACAGCTTAAACTATTACATAATGCGATTTCATGTAACAAAAGCTTTGTTTTTTAATAATTAAAATATCGTTTCGTTAAGAATTTAATGAGTCTGATTTACAGCACCCATCTTTAGAGTTTATTTTGGAAACACACACAAATACACCCATGCGCACACGTACGCACCCACACACTGTTTCTTTATATAATAGGTTGTATATGAGTACAGTATATGCTAAAATATATTATACATTCTTGGATTATACAAGCAGCACTGTATTTCTAAAACTAGAAAAAATCAATGGCTGTATAGACATTGATTTCAAACAGTTTCATTCAAGGGTTTGAAATTTTAAATCTTGCCAAATTTGGCTGGATGTAAAAACAAAAACATTGCCCCTCCAAAACTATTCACCAATCTTTAGGTAACCTTGCCAAGATCAGGTAGAAGTGCAGTCATATGAACATATATATCTACACATTGAGTCTCACTCTACAGTCAGCAGGTATACCAGTTTTTTTTAGCAATTTTGTCTGTTGATTTAGGATTCAACAGAACATTATTGTTCTGTGGATGAATAGATAGACATACAGTGAGAATTGTCGTATTTCAAAAGTTTTGCTAAGTTTTCTTTAAGGAATTACGTCTATCGAGTTGGGAATGTACAAGATCAAGATAGCCTAAAGACAGGTTAACAGGCAGATAATTTACCCCTAATAGTACTTTTTCATAATGGCCACCACTCTAAATTCGTATTTTGAAGCATTCCTATCTGCTGTTTTGAAATTTAGCTTAAAAATAAGGTTCGGGGAAGACGTCAAAACTGATACTTGATTAAAAACATGGATATGTTTTCCTCCAAAACCGTTCATACACCAAAAAAGGCACGTTGGCAGTCTGCGCACCATTTTTGTCTGCAATTCTGGTCAGCAGCTTGGTAGTCTATGATTAGATGTCAAAAGCACACTGCCTGCATATACACAGAGATTATATATGCTGACTATAGTTGCGGGTTTGCACATAACAATTATATATAAGCATAAACCTTGCTTACATTTGGTTGCTTCCTGGTAAACGTGATCTCAGCTTGGGATATTTATATACTAAATTGGAGGTAAGGTTCCGCAACAGTATCTTGTCTGGATATCTGTAGAGCAATAACAGCTGAATTACATACAGTTAACAGGATTCTATTATGCAAAAAAGAAACATGCAATATGATAAGGTCAAGAAGAGTTTCAGAAACAACAAAAGATGCTAGCTAAAAGCAGTTTTTAACATTCATTTGTGACCTATAAAAGTTGAGTTATTTGGCTACTTATTCATTTGAAATGATATATTTTGTGCTAATACCATCCTCAAAAAGCAATGTAAAATGCAAAGAAAGATTTTAAAGTAAAATGTAACACAAAAAGATGAAGTAAAATGAGAAAATCAATGTCTTTGGTGCTAGAATGGAACACAGGGTCATGTATATGTATTTTACAGGAATAAAACGCATGCATGCTGGGTGTTACCGGCAATGAAAACATGTAGACTGCTGTCAGGTAACAATAGATATTATGTCTGTGATATAAATTCAGAGGACTGCACAGGCACTCAAGAGAAGAATTCAAATTAACTTATTAAATAGATTTTGCCATAAACACAATAGGACAATTGAATAAGATCTTTTCATAAATAACGCTGAAAATTGTGAAAAATTCTCAGGCTCTCCGCATAATTCAGGATTAATAAATATACAAATGGGAGTTTTCCGGGTGTTAGGTAACAAAGTTTTGAAACTCATTTTACATATATAAAATGATTTACAATGAAGTTGTCCAACCTTCACGGGAAGGTGCTCTAGTTACACTGTGGTACCCAGACAATCTGTAAAATAATTAAAAATCGGTAAAATTTTATCAAAGTCATATGACCAGGAGTTTCGTGCTAATAGAATGGTTAGCAATGTGTAGGTTGCAACACATTTTATTAGCACCAAACTCCTAGTCATATAACTTTGATCTAATTTTACCGAGTTTTAATTATTTTTTTTGTAATCATCTATATTGATACTTACGGATTGCTATCCTCAATGTGATGCTCTTTCAAATGATTATAGATGCGATTCACTAGCTTATTCAATATAGTAGATGTAGGAGCTGTGTCGTCTGGTTGATCAAGGTAATTCGTTACATCATTAGGGAAGGTTAGAGGCAATGTATATCTACTCATCGACTCAGACTGTTTGACTTCTACATTAGTGTAGGTAAATGAACTAGATGGCTCATTCTGGCTTGTTGCTGACAAATTCCCGAATGATCCGTTCCTTCTGCAATATTGAATAGCAATAAAGTATGCTGATCACCTTAGACTGTTAAGATCGACAGTCTAACTAAATAGCACCATCTGAATTAAGCAGCAACCGGAATGCGTTACATATAATTTGGAACATTGCAGATAAAAATTAATTGCAAATTGGGTTATGAGAAAAGTGGCCTAGCCAAGAGTTTACTTAACTGATTGTTCAAGTGCTTGGTTGTACTATTAACAAAAGAGAGTCATAATTGTCAGCACACAAAGTTGAAAGAATTGATTGTAGTTCCGGAACTTCATGTTTTCTTGTTTACAACATCACCATGTTCAAATATTTTAAAAAACAAGTGTGTAACGGTGTGGGCTAAGATAGATATTGTTGCTTCTATGAAAATGTTATGGAAATTATCTGTGCTGCAATTGCGTTAGAGCAGCAATTATGATTATCTAATGAGAATAAATGTTAGTCTATTAATAAACAAGCCAATCATAAAGGCAATTATATGATCATGCTTCATTTGAATTTGATTCAGTACACCTCACAATATACCAGTATAATGCATCTGCTACATGCACACACATCCCCATAGAAATAGCCTCCTATAGTCAACTACTTGCCTGCACAACACCATTCCATCAATTCATTAAGCAAACATTAATTTTTTGTGATTCTAACATCCAATAAAGAATAAACATTTGACAATTGCACTGTCTTTAGTTCAACACTGACTGATTTAGCTTATGGAGTCCAGTAATTCTACAGAGTGAATTGCCTCATGTGCACTATATAATGCCCCTGGTAACTCTGTGTAATCAGTGGTGCTAGACTGGTGTGCTCAAGTTGTGTGTTGTCTTTTTGTATTTAACTGGTAAAGCTCAGTTGTAAACAAGTGCGATGTAGAGATTTCTCTCCTGGTTTTTTGTAATAACCATTAGATCTCCTTAGAAAATTTGAACAGGTCCTAATTCAATCATATGACAATATTCAAGCTTGATGAGGAACTAACCATGTGATAACTACAAGTACTCATAATTTCAAAACATACCTGGGCGTGGATACCACAGGCAATGTGCTGTCCATTAGTGTTCCACAGTAAGAAATGCTACTGAGAGTAATATCAAAAGTCTCGCTATTCACGTGTATTGTTCTACTTGGAAACATGTCATATGTTTCGTCATCTAGTTCGGTGCCGTCATCCAATTTCAGACAGAGTGAGGTACTTAATTGGAACTTCTCAGCGGCTAAAAAGAAGTAACGAAGATATTTGTATGCATGCATTCTTTACTTAACCATGCACCCTTAATCATATCCTGATCCAGGTGGTCATATAGTTAAATATTTGCAGGCCGTTGCACTTGAGCACACAGCAAGTGGTCAGCAGTTTATTGGGATTAAAAGTCTTAAGAAAGAAAAACATCAATTTGTAAAAGTAAGCATATGTATATATGATTGCAAGTAAAAACATCAGATGGTGCACAGATGGGTGTGCCATATCATTATACATACATTAAAATCTATAAAGCAATGTAGCAAATACAAATGTAAGCTTGAGTCATCTTCTAGGCTTTCCAATCTTTATGAATTCGATGAATAGAAAATGTTGATTAAGACATAACCTCTTACAAAAGACAACTTAAATGAATGTTTTCCAATTTTGTATTAAAGTTTTTGTAACAAAATGTAGTAGAAACATCTGTGAATATTTAATGGTTGCAAGTTCTAGCTTTGTGATAAACACCATGACATGCCAGTTAGTGGAACAGAATGTACCTTTGAGCACTAGCTCTTCATATGAATGAGCTTTGATAGCTTTCCTAGAATTTGCACCCTGTACGATAAAGATACTCATGGTTCCTACAAGAAAAAATTAAATTTTATGTAGCATATATAATTATGGTTTCTTACGTGCATGGTCACTTTATACTTGAGAGGAACACATCTTATCGCATTGGCTTCATATACAGACAGCAAAGTTGAATCTATCTCATTTCCAGCGTCTATAATCTGCCGTACTGATGTGCTAATTACATGATACGCGTGTAACTGTTCTCTATATCCAACTGTTTCATATTTCAATCCTAAAATATGCCACTTAGATCGGCAGCATATAAGTTTCTCAATATATAGAAATTCTGGAATGTCCATGTCTTCGATTTTCATGCCAGTCACAAGTAGACTTCCAGCATTGTACTGCATCCCATTAAGTTCAAGGTTGTTCGCAACAAATAATTTTTCCTCAGAAGATCTGCCTGGCAAATAGCGTTGAAATAGCTCGACCACCTCTGGCCCAAGTGATGAAAGCAATTGTGGTTTACCACTATGAACAGCCTCGCTTTTAAAGTACTTTGTTTGTGATAGTTGGTATGCTTTATAATTTTGATACCTAGAAGATAGGGTTTGCGTTAAGTTGATAAAATTTCCTGTTCTTTTGGTAAGTCTTTTAAAATACTGATGCACCGACTCAAATCGCATGGTAAAATAATGTCGTGGAGGACCATATTGGCTGATCAGCTCAGGGTAATGTACCAAATAATGAAATTTTGGTCTGAGAGCTCTTTTGTCAAGCTGCCAAACAAGCTGATGGTGCTCTATGATCAAAGTATTCAAATATTGCAACCACTCACGCTTTATTCTCGGAGCTAAAATGATTTCAGATATATCTAGGCATTTTAGTAGCAATTGAAAACCAATGTGTGTCCTAAAATCAATCTCTGCAAAACTTTGAGCTAAAATCAATGGAAGCATTCTTAGCAGGCATAGTTTTTCAGTGCCTGTACCAGTTATGCTGTACAATTTTAGATTTTTCATTGATATTAATGGACCCCAACGGTTTTTAATATCAGTTCTGCCATATCGAAACTGTTGAATTGCGTTGTTAAGCTGTAAAAGTGTTATCTTTGCAGAATGCATAAGGTTCAGCAAGGAGAGACAAATTACTGTTGGAATGATTCCTTCACAGAAGTCATGGAAAACGTCAGGTGGAGACAACTTCAAGACTTTTACATTTGGAATTTCGCTAAAGACACATTTTCCAATGACACCATTGATATTGGTAGCATCTAGATCTTTCTCAAGCTTGTCAAGATCGGCTGCATACTGCTCTTCGGTACGCAATGGGCAATTGGTGCAATCAAAGTTAGTCTTGGCTCGAAGGTCATTATAATCAATGTTACAATACCTAGATACTTTACCGGAATTGAAGTGCTTTTGCAGGCCTAATATGTCATGAGCAGAAAGATTATCAGCAGCTATCAACTGTAAATACACTTGATATCTGAGACATTTACCTTCTTTTGTTGTAACCTCAAGTAGCTCATTTTCAAGTCTTTGAAAGTCTGCTATTACCAATCTCAATATTGAGCTATATCCATATTTCACCACATAACTATGGTAAACAAGCCCATGTAAAAATATTGACTTTAGCTTTGATCGATGCTTAGGAGGTAAAGCAGCAATAGAAAAATATAGGCCCGTCAGTTTGTGTGTTTTCTTTCGTGAGCCAATAGGGTTGCACGGCTCAAATTCGTCTATGTAAAAAATAATTGGCAAACTAATAGCATTGGATGAAATACGTTTAAGCTCTATGTCATATAAGACTTCTGTGGATTCACAGCTTTTTCTTTGAGCATTATAGGACAAAATTTCACCTACTATGTCGTCATGAGCCAAAACACTTTTCAACATGGTGCTAATCTCAACAAGATGCACAAAATGTTTCTTACCAAACTCTGAATTGCCAAGAATGGTTTCTACTGGTGCCACATGGGGATAGTATTTTGCCAAAGCCACTGACAGAGATCGCTCAGTTTTTGTGGAATCACAAATTGTTGAGAAAAAGTTTTCATCATTGAGCACAAACTCAAGAGACTCAGCTGAGCTGTCAATAGCTAGTTGGTCTCGTATGACATCTGCGTATCCAAACATAAATGTTTCAAACAAACCTTGAATGTCAATCATAATAGCGTCTACCGTACTTTGAGGTAACATAAACTCTTCCCTAATTTTCAAAATGAATGACAATAGATTCTTTTTAAAAGAATTATGAAGTTGTGAATACTTGTCACAAGGTGATAATTCAAGCAAATGTTTACAGGTTTGGGGTGTTTGTGGGGTAGTCTGTTCAAGGCAACCAACCAAAGCACTTTCATTTTCTTGCACTAGTGAGGGTGGTTTTACTACTCCAAGTGCTATTCTATGAGACTTATCTCTGTATATGTGAGTTTTCCAAGAATTTGGGTTTGTGAAAGTTCTCTGACAGTTGTCGATGTTGCAAGTGATTGTAGAAGTTTCCCCTTGATGTTGGGATATTAGATGACTGGCAAGTCTCTGTATCGACACTAATGTGATGTTGCAAATTGGACACTTCATTTATGCAGACTTACCGGCCTTAGCGCTTCTCAAGGTGAGCTTAGGGCAAGCGTATAGGCTCTATCACCGATGTATACCTGAAAAATAAATTGTTTATATTATAAGGCAAAATAAAGGTACACTGGACAATTAAAAATGTATTTGTAATTATTGATGTCCTTTGATATATTGGCAACAAATACACAGAATCATGCGCCATACGGTAAATAATTTATATACTCCATTAATTTCTTAACTAACTGAAGGGTAATGCATAAAATGTTCATGAGAAAGAAATTAACTTTAGAAAAAATTCGGAATGACTAAAAATAATGCATAGCAACAAATTGAAGTACTTCTAGGCCTATTATAAAACAAAAATGAGGCCAGCAAATGTGCATGTGTGTGTGTGTGTGTGTGTGTGCGTGTGTGCGTGTGTGTGTGAAAGTAGACATGCATGTTATATACGACCACACAATTGGCAATATTTTCATTTTAATAATTAACATTCGAAATTAAATTAAACTGATTGATCCGATATACACCGAACATCAGTAAAAAAGTGGCAACACCACTCTACATCCTAATGGTTACCTTGGAAAATATTTCACTCTTCAAGCACTCCTAGAATAATTACAAAAAATAGCTACTGGACTGAAAGGAAGCAGTTTACTTTTAGCCAAACAAGATACTTTTTTGCAAAATGTATATTTTCTCATAGAATTAAGCAACATTTTATGAGTAAACAATATTTAACTTTGTAAAATTTATGTTCTCTGGTTTTATAGAAAGTTTGTGGCCGCTTTATGGTTACAATAATTAGAAAAATTCTAAAATAAACATTATGTAAACTTCTATAATTGCAAACTTACCTTGTACTGCGTTTATGTATGCAACTAGTGAGGGAGGTGCAACACGAATGAACACTACTGTCATGAACCAATTGTCCAAATGAAATGACAGAGCGAGGTAAACACCAGCATGCACACACTGTAGTTTTCATTTCCATAGTGAGCCACATAAACTATGTGTGGAGAGTATAACAAGACAGCCTATCTAGGCTCCTATTGGAGTACTTAGTCTATGCTACCGTATCTGATTGTGTTCAGATCAGTCTAAGTAGGTCAACATGAAACATCTTTTGTGACAATTTAGCTAACACAAAATTGCATAGCTTTTCATATTTTGTAAATATTGTGCTTATCATTTTTTAATTATATCATAAAAAGTCTAGCTAGCACTCCATGATGACACATCAAAACAGGTGTAATTCGCTATACATTTGTGATGATTACATTCATGTACAAACATACATCCAAACATAGTTACATACATACATGTACATATGAGCATCCATACATACATGCATACATCCATCCATGGTGCATGAACACATGCATGCATACATACATGTACAAGTACATACATGCATGTAGATACATATATATATATATATATGGCTGGCAACCAAGCCCATGGCATGGGAGTTTTCTCCCATGCTCGCTCTGA
>CAJIBL010001048.1_pt1 | contig 12843 bp, 10 predicted proteins | sample 9199351 | NCBI WGS metagenome assembly CAJIBL01 (sample SAMEA7708304, study PRJEB35096) | sediment metagenome | biome: marine neritic benthic zone biome [ENVO:01000025]; feature: sediment [ENVO:00002007]; material: shallow marine sediment [ENVO:03000034] sea grass bed [ENVO_01000059] ...
CCCCAGCCGCTGGAACGGGGAACGTCGCCAATGTTGACGCCGTGACACCCTCCGAAGTTGCAACTCTGACAAATGTTGGAGCGATCACTGCGATCAACGGCGCTGCCGTCGTTTCCGACAACAGAACTGTTTTCTACAGGTCCGGAAGTGCGACAGGAACAATTTCAATCGCCGCTGGTTCAATGGCCACGGCCCTTGGATTGACCACTGGAACAACGATCACAGCCAATGTCGGCGATGCCGATTCAATCTCAGCGGGAACTCGGGTAAGAAATGCAGGCGGCGACGAATGGGTGACAATGGTCACAACTGCGATCCCCGAAGGAACCGCAAGCGCCCCTTCGAATGGAACCTATGACGTCAAAGTCAGGCCAGCAACAGACGACGGAAGCGCCACTCAAGCTCTCGCTGGAACTGTCACCACTGTTGTTGACTTCCCATCAAACCGATTTATCGAGGTCAACAACCCAACGAATCTCAGCGCCGCTCTTACAGAGCCACAAATTGACGCGTTGTATCAAAACGCTTTTGATGCAACTCTTGATGTGACACTTGTCACCGTAGAAACCAATCACTCGCTTTGTGCACGACGATCTGAATCGGTCGTAAGAGCCGGAAGACTCAACGCACAAACCGCATCACAAGAGGGAAATTTTGGCCGTAAATTCCATACCAGAGCACCTTTTGGGTACAGCTCAGCTCAAGCAATTGCTGACGTCGCGAATTATCGCCGAGACCGTGTTTTCTACACCTATCCTGGATTCACTGCCACAATCCCCGAAATTCAAACCCTCGGCGTTGCCGGTGGTACAGGGTTTACCGCTGACGGATCAATCACGATCGGAGCAGACGGACCGCTCGCCTATATCAACTCTGTCCTTCGACCCGAGCAAAATCCGGGTATCGATACGGGGTTGCTTGGATTCATCACAGGTATCGAAACAATTGCTGGACTCAGCCCGACAATATCTCTCTACACTGCTTTCAAAGCAGCGGGAATCTGTGCTCCGAGAAGAGCCCGAAACGGAAATTTCGTGTTTCAATCCGAGGTCACAGCAGAACTCACAAGTGGAAGAACTACTCAAAAACGACGAAAAATGGCGGACTTCCTTCAAGATTCGATTGCCGATCTGCTCTTGCCCGATTCAAAGCGTTTGATGACAGACGCCCGATCGGCATCAATCGACTCGAATATTGACGAATTCCTGACAGGGCTGAGATCACTTGATCAACCCGATCTTCAGAGGATCGCTGATTTCTCCGTTACAAACACAACGGCGGAAAATCCTGATCTTCAGGCAAGAGGGATTTCGGTTAGAATTGTTCAAGTTCGTATGTTGGCTTCAAACGATACGTTCCTCGTTCAGACCGAGATCGGCGAAGGCGTTGTCATAACCAGAGAGGTTTAGGAGGTAATCAATGGCGCTCAGGCTGAAAGGGCAGGAGGTAAGTCTGAACTTGGTTTCAGCGACTCAGAGCCTCGAAGCATCGGTTTCTGACGTGAAATCGAATGACATTCAATTCGATATGGATATTGTCAGCGAAGGATATCTTGGGCAGACAACCGAACAAAAAGACGACATTTTCAAGGGTGTCAGCGGGAAGTTCGAATTACACATTCGATCGGCTGACATCCTTGCAGTCATACAACGGATCATCGAGCGTTCAAAGCGAAGACTCCCGGGTGAACGTTTCCAGATCGTCGTGACATTCGCATTTCCGGAAGGCGGAAGGCGTCGAGTGGTTATTCCCGATGCAAAATTCGGGAATATTCCGATCTCGACGTCAAGTCGCGACGATTACACAATGGTTACGTTCGAGTTTGCCGCTGATGATGCTCGTATATTAGCCGCTTAGCATATGCCCTGACGGGGCGTTCGCCTCTGTGCCCGGTGTGGGTTCGCCTTTGTCAGGGCCCCTTTTCCACACCAAAGGAGTAAAGAAAAAATGGAAGAAACCAAGATCCCTGAATCGGCTGAAAATTCATCAACCGATCACGAACAATTGATGAACAAATTCAAAGAAAGGCTCGAAGGCAACAAGGTGACCATTGCCTCATCTGAAGATCAATTCTTCGACCCGAAGGCCTTTGATGCTCTTTTCGAAAAGATCTCAGTGTCCGCTTCATCCGGTGATGAACCTTAGCCACTCCGAAAAAGAACGGCGACAAATAAAAAAAAAAAAGAGCAATGCCGACTCGACACATTCCCGAGTGACATCAAACTCACGATTGAAGAGCTTGACTCCGCTGTTGAAGAAAATGCAATGGCCACCATGAAAGGGGACTTGAACGAGCTCTCTCTCATGATCTCTCTCGCGAAATACTCGCTCAAAGCGTTGAACGGTCGTCCCCTTGCCTCTCATGAAAAAGAGCTTGTTTGGGAAGTCATCGGATTCAATGGCCGACTCACAACGGCGATGGAATTCACTGAAAACTGTCTCGGGATAGACGGAGAATCTGTAAAAAAATCATTATTGAGCACGGTCATCTCCTAAGCCCTCGACTGTTGCTCTTCATCTACTACAAATGGATGAAACAAGGGGTAGGCGTCAACATGTTGAACGAACAAAGAAATATAGCAAAAAGACTGGCTATATTAGGACGTTACGGGCATCAACAATACGACGTTGCCGCAAAAATTCCGCTCGCCAGAATGAGGCTCTACGCTGAAGCTCTTGAAGAGCTGATCAGAGATGAGGCCAAGTCAGTAAAGCCATAGTCGTTTCGACGTGATATCTTTTCTTTATGGCTGAAGAATACAATGTCAGGGTAAGATTGGAACTTGACCGAGCAAATCGAGCTCGTAAAACCCTTGGTCAGCTTTCAAATAGATTATCCGGCATTCGGACAAAAATAGGATCTATCAACTCCGGGGCAAACCGACTCACAAGAAATCTTCTCGCGATCGGAGCTACATACCTCGGAATCAGAGCTCTATGGAATGCATTTCGTGGAATAGGAGGTGAAACCGTCAGAGTCAACTCGGAAGTTGAAGACATGCAAGTCGCCCTTGCGACTCTGATGGCTAGCGCCGAACGGATCACCTTTGAAAGAGCTGAACGTAGTGCGGGCGCGTTATTCAGGCGTCTCAATGATATCGCGGTTCAATCCCCTGCTACAGCGACCCAACTTATGGATATCTTCAGGGGGGTGTACGGGCCGCTTAGGCAAGCCGGAACTGGAATGGAAGACCTTCTCAGTTTCACGAGAAATGCAGCTTCCGTAGGTGCCGCTCTACAAGTCGATTATCAACAACTTTCGCGCGACGTGATGATGATGGCAACGGGCGTTGCCGGAACAGACGTCAAAACATTCCGCCTTCTTCGATCGATGAATCTCATCACGAAATCGACCGAAGAATGGAACCGTATGGCCCAACAAGATTCAGCGAAAGCCGCTGAAGAATTGCTCAAGGTTTTCGATCAGCTCGGTGGCCCAGCCGCCGATGCTTTCGGGCGGACCTGGACAGGCGTTAGCTCGACGTTCAAAGGCCTTGTCGAACAATTTATGAGGGTTTTCACGGGGCCTTCGTTCGCAATTGTTCGAGACACTCTGAGAAGCATCAATACCTTTCTGCTCAGATATCGATCCAACCTTGAGAATGTTCTTCGGTTCATCGGGTCGGCCATGGCCAGCCGACTTCAGAGGATCGTAAACAAAACGAAAACAGGCTTAGATACCATCGTCCAAAATATGGACGCTATCGCTCGGAAGATCGACGGTGCAATCGATAAATTCAACGAGATCAAACCTCTTATCGCTCAAATTGCAAAAGTTCTCTTGATCGCCAAAGCGGTGACTCTGATATTGGCGCCCCTACTCTCAATCATCGGAACCGTTGTTTCCATGGCCGGCGGGTTGGCCGGTGCAGGCGCAGCAGGTGGCGGTGCAGCGGCGGGGGCCGGTGCAGCGGGCGGCGGAATATTCGCCACCCTATCCGCTGCCATTGGCCCTCTCATCGCAATTGTCGGCGCTGTCATTGCTGTTTTTGTCGGTGTGTGGAGGGTTATCAGCCAGTTTCCAGATCGCGTCGCTGCAATGTTCACCTTTGTTCGGGGAGATCTCACTATCATATGGAATCAAATCAAAGCTATTGCAGCGGATTTGTGGGATTTCCTCGGGCCGATTTTCCAGATATTGGGGGCCGTCGTCATTGCCGCGGTTTCAGGGTTCATCAACTTCCTTGTTCCGGCGATCCGTGTTTTGGTCGCTTTCATTCGGGTATTCACCGCCGCTCTTGCAGAATTCGGGACAAGATATCTGGCCCCCCTTGCTCAAAAAGTGACTGAGTTTTTCCTCGCTGTGTCAGACGGTGTGAGATGGTTTTGGTCAATCTTGATAGGGCTTGCGGAGTGGCTTGAACGTGTCCTTCAGCTCAGTGGGCTGGACAGAACCGCCCGGATTGAAAAAACCCCCGCACAACGGGAACAGCTCGCTGAAGCTCAAACACAAACCGGGCTATTTCAACAAATGCTCGAACAACTCCGGAATATTTGGAGCCAAGGAGCAGAAGGAGAAGAAGGACCGCAACTCCCAGGTGGGCCAGCTCCTGGAACTCGCCCAAGGGCACCCGTCACGAATATCGGACGAGTAGTCATCAATCAGGAGTTCCGCGAAGCCGATCCGGACAGAGTTTGGATTCAGGTCCGCGACGCTATCGAGAGAGAAGCCACACATCGAACCCAGAGCGGCTTTGTTCCGATCTTTTCGAGGTAAACCATGGTTGCTGAAGCATTTGTGATTAGAGAACTCACCGGATCTGAAAGATCGGTTGAACTCCGAGACCGAGCTCTGCCCTATCAAGGCGTTGAATGGCCCGGAAATCAGCATTATCAAAAATCCTGGTATCCCGGAAATCCAGTCGCAACGATTCAAGTTATGGGCCCACAAGAGAAAGACACCGAGCTCATTGGAATGTGGAAAGCTCGGTTCATCGGAACTCATGTCGTCGCGACAGGATTTGAGGATCTGATCACTCCCGTTGAAATCATGACACCGGAGATCCTCGTTCAAATATTTCACCGTATTCGAAAAGCTGGGAATCAGTTAGAGGTTTCATGGGGGCCAGAAGTCCGTCAAGGAATCCTTGCTGAATTTGTACCGGCTTATTTGAGAATCGAGGACGTCGAATGGCGAATGGTATTCACATGGTCGCAGGTTGGAACCATTCCAGAGCCCAGGGCGGCGGAAGTGTCATCGCCATCAGCGGACCTAGACGCCTCTCAAGTAGAACTTGACGACATAGCAGCCCAAATACCGATCGGTCTTCTTCCAAACGTCACACAACCGATTTTGGCCAATTTTGACCTGATTCGAGCTGGTACAACAACGGGCCTTATTGAACTTTCATCAATCTTCGGGGCTTCATTTGTAAGCCAGGAACAATTTGCAACTTTCAGCACGACAATGGACCAACTCGCTCTTGATTGTGCTTCTCTCATCGATCAAACGGGCAACGGTCCTTACCTTCCATTCATCCCGAGTGACTCGGTTACCGCAATTCTTGCCGCCGAAACATGGCGTAGAGACGCAAGAAACGCCGCGTTGACTCATCAAAGAAATGCAGTCACCTCGAAAGAATCTATCCGAGATCGCGTTGTTTCGGGCTTCCTTGGTCGTCACACAGTTCGTCAAGGTGAAACCCTCAGAATGATTGCTCTCAGGGTTTATGGATCTGCCGACGCCTGGACAACAATTGCCGACGCCAATGATTTGGTATCGGCGACGGTTCCAACAGGAACGGTGATTCTCATTCCAAGACCGGATCGATCTGGGTCAGGCGTGGTGATAAACCGATGATTTTCAGACCATCAGCACGAATCAGGCTTACCCTCAGAACCGAGGAATTCATCGAAACTGAGCCCCTTGAGCAACGGTTGCCGTCGTCAGAGAGTGATGCTCTTGAAGCCCCCCAAAGGTCAACTCAGGCGCCGCTTTCATCTGAGCAAGACATTGAAGTTTTTGTTCAAGAGTTACTTTTAGATAATCAAAGACGCCTGTCAGAGCTCGAACAACGGCGTGAAGATTTACCCCCTGATCAATTTCAAGAACAGAGAGAACAACTCAGAACCGAACGGTCTGATTTTCTCAGAGCGGCTTATGGCGATGAAGACAGCACACCCCCCGACGCCGTAATTGGAAACGCGCCGGACGATCTCACTGTGATCGGAGATATTCACCCGCTATCAGTTCAAATTGAAAGAAACGGACTTGCCACGGCCAACACTGCAACCGTCGTTTTCAACTATGTTGATGCCCCCTTCGATCCCAGGATATTGAGGGCCGCTCACATTGATGCTTCGATCGGAGTCGTTTCAGCCAGTGACTACGAAGCCGGTGCAGAACGAGGTGAACGCCGGCCCGATAACTCTCTCCTTTCAATCGTTCCGGAGTCAGGAGTTCAAGGAGTGACTAGATTTGTTGGGTTTGTTGACTCCTGGGATATCAAATATGGAGAGAACGAATCGCTTGTCACACTCGAGTGTCGCGATATGTCTGCCCCGTTCAGGGATATCAAGCTGAACACTGGCGAGAGCATTGATTTGTCACTCCCGATCGACCAGGGAGTTCAAGAATTCGTCAATTCAATTTCGGCCTATGTCCGCGGTGTCAATGTCACCTATGAAGGCGAAGGCGACGCCCCCATCCCGTCAAGATCAGCGCCACAGAGAAGGGCCCCAAGGCGTGGCCGTCGGCGACGTCGAAATCGTCGAGGTGGCGAGAATATGACTCTTTGGGATCACATCACAGATACCGTGCGACAACTCGGTCTCGTTCCAATCGTTCGTGAATACGATCTCGTTTTGGCAGAGCCCAGAACTCTGTTTTCCACAACAGGCGTTCGACGGATGATATACGGCCGAAACATCCGAGATCTCGCCTTCACAAGAAACTTGATGGGCGAAAAAGTCCCCACAATCGAAGTTCGGAGCTATGACCCAGAAATAGGGCGCACAAGATGGGCCAGATACCCCGTGAGACGCGGCGAAAGAGCTTCAGGCATCTTTGGCCGTCGCAATCCTCCGAGAGCTCTGAGAGCCAATGAAGTGCCCCCATCAGGCGCAAACCCAGAGGAGAAGATTCGCACAATCCTCGTCTCGGGAATTGTCGATCCCGAGATTCTCGAACGGGTAGCCCGAAACTCGTTCGAGCAGATCGGTCGCCAGGAGATCGAAGGCAACTTCTCAACAATGGATGTTTCATCATTCGATGTGACACCAGATCAAGCGAACCTTCTGAATATGGAAGCTGGTGAACCAATAGAACTCTTGATTGCATCATCCGATCCCGCTGGCGGAGAAGACGAGATACAACCCAATTCGACGATCACCCAAATTCAAGCCTTCAACCGACAACAACGGCGTGATTTTTTCCTCTCTCTCGGTTGGAGCGATCGAATTGCAAACCGTTTTGCCGATCTTCAAGAAGCGACAGGCTTTCAGACCATTTTCAGGGTTCAAGATGTACGTCTCGATTGGAGCAATGAAGACGGATTGATGATCAATGCCGGCTTTGTCAACTACATCACCGTAAGAGAGGATCAAGACAATGATTGACGATATGTTGCTTTTTTTTATGGGAATGGAACTTGTTTTGTTGATTTTCGGAGCACTTATCAAGTGCAATCACGGGTGAAGAATGACGGGATCTCGGCAACAATTCACACGAACACAAACCCGCCTAAAATTCGATTTTGGAAGAATAGGCGAAGCTGTTTCCAAGCCAGGAATTGATCCAAGAGCTTGGATCGCAATGGCTCGAGTTGATGAAGAAACCGAGGACGATCAGGATATCTTGGTGTGGGATAGGAATCTTGGGTGGTTGGTTGATGTGCATATCGTCGGCGGACCAATGGATGGAGAAGGCCCGATCAACTGTCGTCTTGCCTCTTTTGCCCAAGGCAACGACGTCATCGAAGCAAACCCACCTCGCTCAGGAGCTTTTGTTGTCGTTCTCATTCCAAACGGTGACCCAAACGATGATTGTGTTATCGTCGGGCAACTCACAAGCGATGATGAGCCGGCCCCTATGATGGTCAACGGTGACACCATTGTTGAACGAAATGCATCAAGCGGGGAGGTTGCAGCGATCGAAACTCACATCACCGTTGCACCGGATGAAGATCTTGATCAAGAGTGGCGAAATGTTCGAATCAATGCTCAGACAAACAATCTCATCGGTGAAAATGTTTCACTCGGGATAATTGACGCTGACCAGTCATTTGCCAGAGGTGACGATCTCGCCGATGCACTTGATGATCTATCAGAAGCACTCAACACATTCGTGACAACGCTTACGAGCTCGACTCCAACACCAATTGAAGGCGCTCTCTCTCATGCCGTGGTTGTTTCCGCAGCAACTCCTCTCATAGTTTCGATTCAAGCATTTCAAGCAGCCAGAAACCTTTACCTTTCAACCAGAATAAAAGGTGATTAGATGTGGCGACGCAATGATCTCGCTTTCTCAAATCCGATCTTCGGACCAGCTACAAAGGCAAGCTCCTTTGAACCCCTTGGTCTCTCAAAAGCGATCGGATCAGAGGGGAATTTTCTTGTCAAGCTGATCGTCGTGATCAACTCAGCGAGCGCCGGCGTGATCTGTTCATTCAGACCACAAGGGAACTCCGGAGACTTCCAAAGTTCAACCCTGGGCCCAGAAGGGACCGTCGTCGTTGCTCTTGTTCAAGGCGAAGCCGCTGCCGTTGAAATCGTCACAAATGACGAAAGTACAATTCAATGGGAAACGAATGATCCCGCTGCAACTATTTCGATCTTTGTCGAAGGTTGGCTTGATATCTCATCAATCGATCCCCTCGCACAAGGAACGCCAATATCAAGCACAATGCCATTGGCTGCATGGCCAGGAACAACCGTTGATCTTTCCGGAATATCAAACGCAAACTCTCTTTTTCTTCTTCAATACAACTACAATTCAGGATTTCTTCAGGAATCAGTAGCCGTCAGATCGGCCGATGATTCCGATGATCTTATGGGGGTTGACGGAGCTTCAACTTTCCCCGGTGGTTGCAACCGTTGGCACTTCAAGACATCTCCTGATGATATATGCGTTTTGACCCCGTCAAACGACGACGGCGAAATTCAACACATAGCAAGCTCGTCAGCAACAAACGTTGATATTTTTACTCATTGCTATATTGACGCTTCAAACGGATGGAACCGCGTTGACACAATACACATATTTGAAGAAACACCGTCAACAAGTTGGGAAGATATCGACATAAGCGGGATCGTCGGCGAACGAAGAGCCTATGTTTTTCTGAAAATCAACAGACAAACCGGGATAGGAGTCGGAACAATCCAAAAGTTCGCCGTTCGTTCGCCGGATAGCGACGACCATGAATTTTTCCTCGGAATTGATACCCAACAAGGAGGGTCACAGCTCGGATCGGTGGACGCTGGAAGAGCCGTTTATTTGGCAGTAGCAACGGATGAAAACGGAGTATTCCAACGTCGGGCAAGCTCGAACGCCTACAAAATCACGGTTACTGTTCTGGGCTACATTCTGAACCCATCAATCCAGGTCGTTTCAACTATTCTAAAAACACGGAATACAGCCGAAATCACGTTCGACAATGAACCAGTTCATATCGATCCGGAAGATCCGGTCTCTGTAACGAACATCAGTAATTGGGCAATAAGTTTTCCGATGGGTGCGCCGGAAACAAACCGGAATATTCAAACAATTCTGTATGTCGGAAACAACACAGTTCAAATCATCTTTGACGGCCCTCTTGACCCAGGAATTGGATATGTTTTGACTATTTCAAACATTGAATCAACCGAAGGGGGTGTTTTCATTCCGTCGAATGTTTTTTTCATCACATACGATAAAGAAAAAGACGCTCTTGAGCCGGTCCAACCAACAGAACAACAATATGACCTTGCGAACCCCCAACTCCCATCACAAGCCGGTGCAAACCAATCTTTGGGCACACTCTACGTCGATGATACGGGCGATTATACGAACGATTCAGGTCGTGATTCATTGAAAAAAAGGATCATTCGAAGAATCACGACTATTCCAGGCGGATTCTTTCACCTTCCAAATTATGGAGTTACATTGAGAGAAGGAACGCTTTTGACCTCAACAGAACTCAGAAGACTTCAAATTGAAACAGAATCACAAACTAGACAAGAACCAGAGGTCATAAACGCAAGAACTACTGTTTCTCAAATTCAGCCAGGGATTGTAAGATTGAACGTGAGAGTTCAAGATTCAACAGGCATGTTTGAAGTTGCTGAAACCTTAGACCTAACCGAGGTATCATGACTGATTTTCCAACAAGAGATGATCTGTTCAATGTGGGAGCCAATGAGATTCTGACAAGAGCTCAGGCGCGAAACGTTGGACGACAAATAACAGCAGAACAAATCTTCACTCCTGGCTCCGATGCAAACCTGTTCCTTGCCGCGGGATCAGTAATGAATGAGGAAGTTTCACGCGCAAATGCCAGATCGATATCAAATTTGACGATCGACGGAGCAAGCGGAATCGATCTTGACAGGCTTGTCGCCGACAGAACAAACGGAACAGTACCAAGAAAAGAAGCTGCGGCATCAAGAGGATCACTTCGATTTTCGAGAACGTCTACCGCTGCCGGGGCCGTCACTTACGACCTGGGCTCAGTGGTTCAAACTCAAAGCGGAATTCGCTTTATGATTCTGCAAAACGTTTCTTTCGGCGGAGCTTCGCTTGGACCTATCACCGTTGATGCTAGAGCAGTTGAAGCCGGAATCGGTGGAAACGTAGACGAAAACACGATCAACCGGCAATCAACCCCTTTCCCAGATACAACCATGATCGTCACAAACCCAACTTTTTTCAGCGGAGGCGACGATATTGAGACTGACTCAGCGTATCGAGCAAGAGCAAAACGGTTTTTCCAAGCTGCACGTCGCGGAGTTCTCGGAGCTATTGAATTCGGAGCTTTGACCGTAGAAGGCGTTCGACAAGCCACTGTCGAGGAAGTTCTTGATAGCGCAGGATTTGTCACGGGAGTAAACCTCTACATCGCCGATGCCAACGGGCAAGCCAACGAACAGCTATTGGAAGCCGTCAGAATCGCCCTTCTTGAGTTTCGTGGAGCTGGCGTGGTCGTAGATCTCTTTGGAGCAACCCCCACATTGGTAAGTGTTGTTCTTCGGCTTCAATATCAATCAAACGTTGATACCCTGGCAGCCTTTGAACAAGTCCAGGCTACGATCGTTGGAAGAATCAATGGTCTTCAACCGAATGAAGTACTTGATCGTTCTCTGCTCTTCAGCGCCGCCCGAGAGACTCCTGGTGTGATTGTTCGTGATGATGCAATCGTGGCTCCTACGGGCGACGTAGTGCCCTCAAACGGACAGATTCTTAGAACACGAAATGATCTTGTGACTCAGGAGTCTTCATAATGGTCGAACGAACAAAAGAGGAGTTGCTACAGACATGGCGCGACAACTTCGACGAAGGATATACGATTCCAATCGAAGAAGAAGACGAAGGACGCGGCGCCGATCTGATTTATGCCATGGCCGCAATGGGTGCTCGGTCCAGTCAAGCTGGTGACGTCTCAACTCAGGCAATGTTCATCAGAGAACACTCGATACAAACAAACCCCACGGCCTCTGGCGCTATCCAGGCCACGGCAACGGTACTCCTAAGCAGAGTGGTTCCGACACAAGGAGATCTCACCCTTCGATCCGGTGACATCATCGAGATCTATCAGAAGGGAACCAAGGGCGAGGAAATCATCGTCTTCGAAGCTAAACTCATCGACGATTCAACTCTGGCAATCGGATCTTCCGGAGTTTCCGCCGACGTTAGAGCGGTTAGACCAGGCTACCAGGCAAATGGTGGCATCCTTCGATCTGCTCGATTCAAAGGTCGATCTACCTCGAACATAACGGCCACAACTTCCGGAACAACCCTCACTGACAGCGGTTTGGGCGATCGGTTCACCGAAGACATGGATCAAGACGGATTTGTGAAATTCATCTCAGGCGCCAACGGCGGAATCGATCCGAGGAGAATCCTTACTTCAGCTCTCGGATCGATCACAGTCGAAGGCGCTGCTCTGACTTCCGGAACTGATGTCATTCAAGTCGTCGGGCTGAACGAACTCGGAACGTCGATAGAGATTGACGGAGAATTCAGCGGAGGAACGCACGCTATCCTTGATTTGCTGGGATCTGACATCCTATTGGGTCGCAACCCATCTGAGACAGATGAAAGCTACAGAAAGCGAATAGGGGCCCTTCCCGACATTGATTCACCGAACGCAGTGATAAGGGCAGCGAGTAGGATACTCAGACCGCTCGATATTCCGTTCGTTTTTGGAGAGGTAAAAAATCAATCTGATGTCAGAGGCTTTTACGCTGACGTAGATCCCTGCGACGTTACAACCGACTCGGTCACGACAAATGGACGCGTAACTCTCGGGAATGCATTTGAATTCAACGGATTTTTCCTTATCGTTGAACGTCGCGGTACCGGGGAATTCGGCATGCCATCAGATACAGTCCCAGCAACAAGCGGCTATCCGGATAATGCTGCCGACGTCGGATTTTCAGACGGTTATCCAATTGGTTTTGCTTCTGACATGATGGCCCTGATCAACGAGATCGAAAAAACAAAAATGGGCGGAGTCCCTTGGGCTCTCATACTGGTAAATAACATCCTACAAGGAGTTTAGAAGTGTCAATTCTTGATAATAATCTACAAAACACGTTTGAGAGAGTCGCTTCCGTCGACATGAACGAAAGGCAAACTCTGAGAAACCGACTCTTGGCCGAGTGTATGCGGACATTGACTCTAAAAAAACCAATGGGCGGAACTCCCAC